>JACCDS010133634.1_pt1 | contig 10030 bp, 4 predicted proteins | sample 7446441 | NCBI WGS metagenome assembly JACCDS01 (sample SAMN15323445, study PRJNA562643) | freshwater metagenome | isolation source: river surface water | place: USA:Blue River Watershed | collected 2017-08-17 | reverse complement strand
GCTCGTCGAGGATCCACGGCAGCGGCGCGCTTTCCAGCGCCAGCCGGGCCAGCGCGATGCGGCGGCGCTGGCCTTGCGACAGCGTGCGCACCGGCGCGTCCAGCCGCTGGGCCATGCCCATGCGCGTCAGTGCGGCGCGCACCGGCGCGGCCTGCGGGTCGGCCTGGGCGATGCGGCCATGCAGCCGGGCGGTGAAGGCCAGCGTCTCGGCCGCGCTGAGGTCGTCCTTCAGGGCATTGGCATGACCGATGTAGAGCGGCGCCCGGCCGGCGGCAGCGGCGCGGCGCACCGGCAGGCCGGCGGCGCGGACCTCGCCGGCATCGGGCGCGGCCAGTCCGGCCAGCAGGCGCAGCAGGCTGGTCTTGCCACGGCCGTTGTCGGCCCGCAGCCAGACCAGACGGCCCGGGCGCAGCGCCAGGTTCAGGCCGCCGAAGAGCTTGCGCTCGCCACGTCGGCAGGCCAGGTCGCGGGCCTCGAGCGGCGCCGCTGGATCAGAAGTCATAACGACCGCCCAGGTAATAGAACACGCGGTTCGTATTCTCGTTGCCTGTGGTCGTGGTGATCTTGCTGAGCTCGTAGTCGGCGGCCGACTCGAGGGTGACGCCCGGATCGATGCGCCAGGTCACGCGCAGGCCGGGCTTGATGCGGTCGAGCTTGACGCCGCTGTCGTCGCTCTGGCGGTAGACCTGCAGCGACGGCTCGACGCTCCATTGCTCGTTGAGCGCCGACAGGTTGTTGTACATGAACAGCAGACCGCTGAAGGTCGCGCCGCGCTGGGCCGTCAGGTTCAGGACATGGGTGTCGCGGACCGAGTAGAGGTTGCTGCCGATCAGCTGGCCGCCCAGGCTCCAGATGGCGCCGGTGGCCGGCTGCGCGGGCAGGCCCAGCGCCGGCACGGCGGCGATCGCGCCGACCCGCGTCATGCGCACGTCGCCGCCGATCTGCCAGCGCTCGTTGAGCGGCGTGGTCACGCCCAGCTGCGCCTGGTTGGAGTAGGCCGTCGTCGTGCGCACGTAGCTGCGCAGCGTCTCGAGGTCACGCAGGGCCAGCGCGTCGCTCATGCGCACGGGGATCGCGCCGCCGTTGGGGTCCTGGAAGAACAGCGCGTTGCCCAGCATCAGGATGGGCTGCGAGCGCCGGTCGAGCAGGAAGTTGACGGTGGTGCCGGCGTTGCCCTCGGCGTCGAGCTGCTGCCAGGTGCCCTGCACCGCCGCGATGTTGACCGCGCGCAGGATGGTGTCGTAGTCCAGCGAGCCCGACACGAAGGCGCCGCCGTTGAAGTAGCGCAGGTCGCTGCCGATCGCGCGCCGGTCGACCAGCCCGTCGATGTTCTGCTGGATGCCGTAGAGGCTGCCCGAGACGTGCGGCGTCAGCGCATCGGCATCGACCGACAGGCCGCCGAACGAGCGCCGGGTCTGCTGCAGCTTGTCGGTCGGTCGGCCGGCCACGGCATTGACCTTCCACTTGGGCGCGAAGACGTAGCCGGCGGTGGCGCCGTCGAAGCGCCCCAGCACGCCGCCGCCGGTGGGCGACTGGCGGCCCAGCCGGATGCTGGTGCCGCGCTCGAAGGACTTGTGGTCGACGTACAGCGCCGACAGCTTGTTGCGGTTGGCGCGCCCGGGCATCAGGTCGGCCGTGTAGCTGTCGCGGAAGACGAAGCGCAGGTCCTGCTCGGCGCTGCGGTGGCGGTAGTTGAGGTCGAAGGTGCCGATGGCCAGGCGCTGGTCGGTGCCGGCCAGCGTCGGGTTCTGGACCAGTTCGGGCAGGCCGGAGATCGGCGAGTCGCGGAACTCCTCCGAGCGGATCTTGGACTGGCCGCCGTAGTAGTACAGCCCGGCCGAGCCGTTGATCGTCGTGGTCGCGGCCTGCTTGCGCGGCGTCTCGGCCGGCGCGGCGGCCTCGGCCGGCAGGGCGGCCAGACGGGCGGCCACGCGCTGGCTGTCCGGGCCGCTCGGGTAGAGCTTCAGGAAGGTCTCGAACTCGCGCCGCGCACGCGCCGTGTCGCCCGCGTTCAGGCGCACCAGGCCGATCAGCTCCTGCGCCTCGCGCGAGGCGCGGTTGGGCGGCAGGTCCAGCAGGCGGTTCAGGCGGTCCAGCGCGGTGGCCGTGTCCTTGGCCTGGTTGGCGGCGCGGGCCTCGGCCAGCAGGGCCGCGGCGGTCGCCTCGACATTGGCCGGCATCGCACCGCCGGCCGCGTCGGCCGAGCCCGGGTTGGGCAGACCGGCCAGCGGCAGCGTCACGATCGCGGCGGCCGGAAAGCGCGGGCGCACGATGTCCAGCGCCCGGCGGGCCTCGCCGGCATCGGCGAACGGACCCAGGTGGATCTCGTGACGCGTCTGGCCGTCGACCACGCGGGTGGCGGTGTTCACGTCCAGCGACTGCAGCTGCTTGGGCACCGGCACGTTGAGCTGCAGGTTCGGGTCGGTCGAGCTTTGCAGCACGATCACGGTGGCACCGCCGGCTGCGGCCGCGACGCTGTCCGGCGCGGGCCGGTCGGCCGCGACGGGGCCGGCCTTCACGCGCGAGCCAAGCCCGGGCAGGACCAGCTCGATGCTGCGGTTGTCGCGCCCGCTGCGCACGCGCAGGCGCACGGCGGGGTCGACCCGAACGACCAGCTTGCGCTGGTTCAGGCTGCCCAGCAGCGGCTCCTCGTTGACGGTCAGCGTGGGCAGGCCGTTGCCGGCCTGCAGGCGGCGCTGGCTGGGCTGGATCGCGGCGTCGCGCAGGTCGGGCGCGTCGAAGTAGATCTGGAACAGGTCGCCGCTGCGGGTGCTGACGCTGCGGCCATAGCGCACCAGCGTCTGCAGGCGGACCTGCACGATGGCGTCGGCCCCCTCGCGGCGCAGCTCCAGCTCGTCGAGCAGCTGGGCCCGCGAGACGGACGGGGCCAGCGCCAGGCAGGCGGCGGCGCAAGCCAGGGCCAGCGGCGCGAGCGTGCGGGACGGGTCGATGCGGTCGATCACGGTGAAGGTCCTTGCTTCGTTCTTGTCGGGTCGGTCGATGGGCCGTGCGGCGCCGTCAATCCCAGTTCGTGTAGGTGCTGCCGGTGTTGCCCAGCGGGCGGTGGCATCCGGACATCGAGCAGTCGGTGGGCACCGGCGAGCTGCGCTCGTGGGTCAGCGACTTCTTCTCCATGTTGCCCAGGAAGGCGGTGCCGGTCTGGTGGCACGCCTTGCACCAGCCTGCGCCGTTGCCCATCGTGCCGTTGTGGTTCATGCGCACGGTGGTCCAGGCGGTCGTGCCGGTGTGGCACGACTTGCAGTCCATCGCCGCGCCATTGAGCAGCTGGGTCGCCTCGGGGATGTGGTTGGTCGGCTTGCCCAGCGCGCCGACGATGCCCTGCGACACGTAGGCGCCGCTGTGGCAGCTCTTGCAGGTGGCCGTGGCGACGACGGTGTGGTTCATCGTCACGGCGGTCGCGAACGAGGTCTGCGAGCGGTGGCAGGAATCGCACTTGGCCGTGCCCACCGGCACGGGGATGTGCGTGCCCGGCGGCTTGCCCTTGGCCTGCACGCCGTTGTGGCAGGTGTCGCAGGTGCCCGTGCCCACCGCATTGGCCGGCGAATGCGCGAAGGTGGCCGATGCCCACGAGGCCGTGCTGCGGTGGCAGCTCTCGCAGTTGCCGGTCACGCCCACGTGCACGCCGGTGTTGGGCTTGACCGCGATGTGGCAGGTCGCGCACTGGGCCGTCACCGTGATGCTGGCGTGCAGCCGCGCGGGCGTCCAGGAGACGAAGCCGGCCTTGTGGCAGGTGTCGCAGTTGGGGATGACCACGCCGGTCAGCGACTGGTACGGCGGGTGCGTGGCCGGACGTCCGTCAGCCGGCGGGTAGCTTCCGTTGTGGCAGGTGCCGCACTGGTTGGCCACGACGACCTGGGTGTGGGTGAAGCGGTGCGGCTTCCAGCCGGTGGTGGTGTGGCAGGCGATGCAGTTGGTGGCCGCCACCGGGATGTGCGTCATCGGCTTGCCGGTCGCGCCACTGCCGTTGTGGCAGGTGGTGCAGTTGGTCGCGGTGGTGAAGGTGCTGTGGTTGACCGCCGTGTTCGCCGCCCAGCTGGTGGTCGACTTGTGGCAGGTGTCGCACTGCGCCGTCGTCACCAGGTGGTTGGCCGACTTGCCGCTGGCGTTGTTGCCGTTGTGGCAGCTCGAACAGGTGTTGGCCACCACCATCTGGCTGTGGTTCCAGCTGCTGGGCAGCCAGGACGCGGTGGTGTGGCAGGACGTGCAGTTGAGCGTGCCGGTGGTGATGTGGCGGGCGGTCTTGCCGGTGGCCGTGCTGCCGTTGTGGCAGCTCGCGCAGTTGGTGGCCGCGCTGAACGTGCCGTGGTCGACCTTGGTGCTGGCCGTCCAGCTGGCGGTCGACTTGTGGCAGGTGTCGCACTGCGCCGTCGTCACCAGGTGGTTGGCCGACTTGCCGCTGGCGTTGTTGCCGTTGTGGCAGGTCGAGCAGGTGTTGGTCACCGCCATCTGGCTGTGGTTCCAGGTGCTGGGAAGCCAGCCGCGCGTGGTGTGGCAGGACGTGCAGTTCAGCGAGCCGGTCGCGATGTGGCGGGCGGTCTTGCCGGTCGCGCTGCTGCCGTTGTGGCAGCTCGCGCAGTTGGTGGCGGCCGTGAAGGTGCTGTGGTCCGTGCCGGTGGCCGGAAGCCAGCCGGTGGTGCGGTGGCAGGTGTCGCAGCTGGCGGTGGTGGCGATGTGGCTGGTCGGCTTGCCCGGCGCGTTGCGGGTGTTGTGGCAGGTCGCGCAACTGCCGCGCGCGACACCGGCATGGCTGAAGCGCGCGCCGTTGAAGGTCTGGCTGGTGTGGCAGGTCTGGCAGGGCGCGGTGGTCGGGATGTGGTTGGCCGACTTGACCGTGTTGTTGCGTGCCAGCCGGCTGCCGCTGGTGTGGCAGGTCTGGCAGTCGCGCGGCGTGCCCTTGAAGACGCCGTTGACGTGGCAGGACTCGCAGCGCTCGCGCGCATGGGCGCCGCTGAGCACGAAGCCGGTGCGGTTGTGGTCGAAGTCGCGACCCATGGTCTGGGCCTGCGCGGCCGGCGCGATCAGGCCGCTGGCGACGAGCACCAGCAGGGCCAGCAGCTGCCGCAGCAGCGACATCAGGTCAGGCGTTCGTGGCTGGTTCATGAGGGACTCCGGTTCGATCGGACAGGCTTCTGTCCGGGTGCAGCAGGCGTGGCGGGCAAGGCAGCAGGCGGCGCTGCGCTCGCCTTGTCCGGCACGAAGGCCGGCGGCGGGCTCATGCCCCGGTTGACGATGCGACGCCACTTGTCAACGACGTGGCACTGCTCGCAGCGGTTGCCGAAGGCGCCGTCGTGGACGTCGTCCTTGCGGTGGCAGGCCACGCAGGTGGTGCCCGTGGGTGCCACCTTCTTGCCCGCCGGTGCCGGACGGCTGTGGCAGGTCAGACAGGCGACCTTGGCGTGCGGGCCTTCCAGCCGGTAGCTGGTCTGGCGGTCATGGTCGAAGTTCCACAGGCCCCAGGCGCGCGTGTTGTGGCAGCTCTCGCAGGCGGTGCCCAGCGTCTGCTTGTGCTTGTCGGCCTTCTTGTGGCAGCTGTAGCAGTCCGACGGGGCGTCCTTGAAACGCGCGCCGGTGGTGTGGCAGTCCTTGCAGACGGTCGTGATGTGGCGGCCGGTCAGCGGGAACTTCGTCTTGGCGTGGTCGAAGCCGATGGTGGTCTTCCACGTCTTGTCGGTGTGGCAGTTCTCGCAGCGCGGACCGAGCTGGCCTTCGTGCTTGTCGTCCTTCTTGTGACAGCTCAGGCAGTCCAGCGGCGTCTTGCGCATCTCCTTCAGGCTCTTGTGGCAGGCCTTGCATTCGAGCTTGGGCACGGCGTGGGCGTTGCGCAGCGGGAACTGGGTCTTGTCGTGGTCGAACTTGCCCTTGGTCGTCTTCCAGTCGCGCTCGCCGTGGCAGGCCCCGCAGTCGCGGCCGAGCGTCTTGTCGTGCTTGTCGTCCTTCTCGTGGCAGCCGATGCAGTCCTTCGGTGCCTCGTTGAAGACCTGCGACTTGTGGCAGGCCTTGCACTCGGCCTCGATGTGCTTGCCCAGCAGCGGGAACTTGGTCTTGTCGTGGTCGAACTTGCCCTGGTCCTTCCAGCCGCGCTCGTTGTGGCACGAGGCGCAGTCCTTGCCCAGCGTGCCCTTGTGCTTGTCGTCCTTGACGTGGCAGCTCAGGCAGTCGCTCTTGACCGGGTTCTTGTAGAGATGACCGGTGTGGCAGCTCTTGCATTCGAGCGGCTTGTGCTTGCCCTTGAGCAGGTACTTCGTGTCGGTGTCGTGGTTGAAGGTGCTGGGCTTCCAGGCCTTGGCGGTGTGGCAGGTCTCGCACTTCTCGCCGTACTGGCCCTGGTGGCCGCGACGGCCCTTGACGAGCTGCTCGTCGTCCTTGCGGTGGCAGCCGATGCAGGTGCGCGGCGTCTCGCGGTAGTTGGTGTCGCGGTGGCAGTCGGCGCACTTGGCGTCGGCGTGCTTGTCCTTGAGCGCGAAGCGCGTCTTGTCGTGGTCGAAGGTGGTCTTCTTCCAGTCGCTCTCGCCGTGGCAGTCGGCGCACTTCGGGCCCAGCGAGCCCTTGTGGGTGTCGTCCTTCTTGTGGCAGGACACGCAGTCCTGCGGTGCCTCGCGCCACTTCTTGCCGGGCACGTGGCAGCTCTTGCACTCGGTCTTGACGTGAGCGCCGCGCAGGGCCCAGTCGGCCAGGCCGGTGTGGTCGAAGGTCTTGGGGTCGAACTCGACGATGCGGGCGTTGCGGCCCTTGTGGTCGGTGTGGCAGTCGCGGCAGGGCGCCGGCTCGGCGGCGAGCTTGCGGCCGTGGAAGCCGGCCTTGTCGCGCACGTCCGCGCCGATGTCCTTGTGGCAGTCGGTGCACAGGCGGTCCTGCGCGTTGCGGTCGAACTTGACGTGGCAGCTCTTGCAGTCGGACTCGGCCTTGGCGTGCGACTGCACCACCTTGCCCGGCGACAGCACCGACTCGATGCCCTGGGCGCGCGCCGCACCCGTGGCCAGCAGCAGGGCCAGGCCGATCAGTGCCAGCGCGGCAACTTGCGCCAGCCAGCGCGAGGTCCGCACGCATCCGGCGTGCGCGCCCTCCAGGAAGGACCGCAGCGGACGGCGGGGGTCGAGCACATCGGACATCAGGACGAGGACATCAGTGCGCGGACATCAGTACGCGTGCACCGCGATCACGTGCACGACGCCCGCGATCACCAGCAGGAACACGAACGGGATGTGGGCCACGTGCCAGAGCGCGAACACGCGCTCCCAGGCGGCGAACAGCGCCACCCGCATCACCGCGACGAAGTAGGACACCAGCGAGCGACGCGCCTGGCGCTGGCGATGGCGCAGCAGGCTGCCCTGCCAGTTCTGCTCACGCGCGAGGGTGCGCAGGGCCAGGCGGATGTCGCGCTGCGCCTGCAGCCGCACCGACCAGCTGCGCACGGGCAGCACCAGCAGCAGGCGCAGCCAGTGGCGACCGGCGCCGCCCTTGACCGAGCCACGCTCGACGGCATCGGCCTCGAAGGCGTTGAGGGCTTCCTGGACGTGCGGGGCGAACCACAGCATCGAGCGACGCTCGCCGTCGAAGCCCATCTGCCGCCGCAATTCGCCCAGGGCGTTGCGTTCTGCGACCAGGCCACGATTGACGCGCACGTAGAGGAACCTGCCGATCACGCCGCTGGCCGCGACGATGCACATGCTGTAGAGGGCCGCAGCCGCATTCATCGAGCCGACCTGGAAGCCGCAGTGCAGAAGGATCAGCAGCGGCCCGCCGATGCCCAGCACCATGTGGCCGGCCAGCCAGATCTTGGGCGAGCCCCAGCCCCGCATCGCGCGCACATGCTTGCGCAGCGGGTAGAGCAGCAGCAGCAGCATCATCGAGCCGCCCACCACGCCCAGCCAGTAACCGATGTCGTCGCCGGCAGTGAAAAATCCGCGCCGGCTGATCTCCCAGGCGCCCCCCAAAAGGGCGCCCAAGGTGAGCAGGACCGTGAGATTGCGCGTTCCGCGACGGCGGGCCGGCGCCTGGGCTTCCTGGGCTCCGGAGGCGCGGACATCGGCCTGCGGACGGGCCGGAATCTGGCCGGCATGGGCCGGATGCGAGGCGGACAGTGCAGTGCTCACGATCGGATTCCTGTGGTTCGGTCGGGGGCGTCCACGGAGCCTGAGGGGGGATCAACTTGGGTTTTTTGACCCACGTTGATCACACTCAATGGAACGATTTCCCAGGATCGTAGAGGGGCTGCATGAAACCTCGCTGAAGCCAGCGGTGAACAAAGGTAAGCCGCGACACACCTGACGGCAGGCTTAACCAAGGGGCGTCGCGATTTCTGAAGCCCCCCGCAGAACGGGGCTCTTCCCTCGGATGCTGCGTCGCAGCACGGAAAGTTCGTGCGATCCCGCACGCTGGATCGCCGGAAAAGCGGGGGGTTTCGCGCCCATTTGGGGGTCATATCCCCCAAGCAGGGGGACCCAATCGGCACCGCCGCGAAGCAGTTGTTACATGTTCACGCGTCGGACCGGCCGGACGCGGCGCGCTCGGCCAGGCGGACCGCGTGGCGGCCGGCCTGCTTGGCGGCGTAACAGGCCAGATCGGCCGCATGCATCAGCGCGTCGGGCTCGCGCAGGGGGCTCTCGACGATCACCACGCCGACGCTGGCGCCGACCCGCAGCGAGCGCTCGCCCCAGGGCAGGCGCAGCTGTTCGACCGCCTGCTGCAGCTTGTGCGCCAGCCGTTCGGCGGCCTGCGGGTCACAGGCCTCCAGCAGCACCGCGAACTCGTCACCGCCGATGCGGGCGACACACTCGTCGCGGCGCAGGTTGCCGTTCAGGGCCCGCGCGACCGCACGCAGCATCTCGTCGCCGGCGGCGTGGCCGCCGCTGTCGTTGACCTGCTTGAACAGGTCCAGGTCGATGAACAGCAGCGCCGCGCCGGGCCACGGCTGGCCCAGCCGTTCGGCCTGGCGCTGGCGCTCGACCAGCTCGACCAGCGAGCGCTCGAACTGGCGCCGGTTGATCAGCCCGGTCAGCGCGTCATGGCTGGCGCTCCAGGCCAGCTCGCGCAGGTCGGCGCGCTCGCGGGTGACGTCGCGCAGCAGCCAGATCGTGCCGGCGGCCGAATCCGCCGGGTCGACCGGCCGGCCGACCAGCTCGCCGATGAAGCGGCTGCCGTCGCGGCGCACGTATTCATGGTCGCCGTTGTAGGGCCGACCTTCGGCGAAGGCCTGCGCCACGCGCACGCCCAGGCCGGCATATTCCTCGTCGGACGCGTAGATCAGCCGGGCCGACTCGCCGACCAGCCCGCCGGGCGGGTGGCCGAACAGGCGGCAGAACTCGTCGCTGACCAGCTCGAAGGTGCGCGCGCGGGTAAAGGCCAGCCCGATCGGCGCGGTGCTCATGACCGATCCCAGCTTGACCAGCAGCTCGGCGTTGCTGGCCTCGGCGCGGGCCTGCTCGCGCAGCGCACCGCGCAGCGCGTGTTCCAGTTCGCCGACCTCGCCCCGGGCACCGGGCCAGCCCGATTCGAGCGGCGGACCGCCCGGTCCGAGCGCGCGGGTGCGGTCCTCCAGCCGCGACAGCGGCCGCAGCAGCGCGCTCACCCACAGCCACAGCAGGACCATGGCCAGCAGCGCCACGCCCGCGCCGTAGGCGATCGCCTCGCGCACGCCGTGGCGCAGGCCGCCCAGCAGCGCGTCGGAGCTGGCCACGCGGAAGATCATCCAGTCGGGCCCGGGCACCCCGGCGACGGCCACGACATAGCCGGCGTCGCTGTAGGCCTCGGGCATCGGCTCGATCGGGCGGCCGGCCCGGATCCAGCGTGAGGCCGCCACGCGCAGCCCGGGCAGTTGCTCGATCGGGCGCAGCACGGCCGTCGGATCGGGATGCGCCAGCACCATGCCGGTGGCGTCGGCGATGATGGTCTGCATCACCTCCGGTCCGGTGGCGTTGCCGCCCATGCCGTAGAGCAGGTCGCTGGAATTGAGCCGCAGGGTGCCCAGCAGCACCGCGCGCAGCTTGCCGTCGGGGCCGTGCACGGGCAT
>JACCDS011547043.1_pt1 | contig 10032 bp, 8 predicted proteins | sample 7446441 | NCBI WGS metagenome assembly JACCDS01 (sample SAMN15323445, study PRJNA562643) | freshwater metagenome | isolation source: river surface water | place: USA:Blue River Watershed | collected 2017-08-17 | reverse complement strand
TCGTAGGCAAATCGACGGTCGGAATGGATCACGGTGCGCCCAAACCAGCGGTCGTGTACGGTTCCTGACTCGTCCATCGCAAAAATCGCCGAGAACGTGAACTTGTCTTCGCGCGGACGCAGCGAACTGACCTGGTTCGACAGGATTTCGGGCAGCATCGGCACCACGCGGTCCACGAGGTAGACCGAGGTTGCGCGCTCCACAGCTTCCTGCTCGAGTAGGCTTCCGGGCCGCACGTAGTAGGTCACGTCGGCGATGTGCACGCCCACTTCCCACAGACCGTGTTCGAGCGAACGGATGCTGAGTGCGTCGTCAAAGTCCTTGGCGTCGACCGGGTCGATCGTGAAGGTCAGCGTAGTGTGCATGTCGCGGCGCTTGGCGATCTCGAGCGGGTCCAGCACCAACGGAATCCGCGCGGCCTCGGCCTCGACCTCGGCGGGGAAGTTCCACGGAAGCCCAAACTCTTCCATGATCGCGTGGATTTCGGTCTCGTGCTCGCCGCGTTCCCCAAGGATTTCGACCACCTTACCCACCGGGGCGCGTTCAGCGTCGGTCCATTCAACAAACTCGAGCACCACCATTTGGCCACCTTGGGCCGCGCCTAGGTACTGCTTCGGAACAAAAAAGTCCCGCCCCACCTTGCGTCCGTCGGTCAGAATAAAGGCCCCTTGGGCGTGGGGTTGCACCTCGCCGACGTACCGGCTGCGCGCGCGGCTGACCACCTCGACGACCTCGCCCTCAAACTTTTTACCCGCCTTTTGGGGGTAGACGAGGACTTTGACGCGGTCGCCTCCAAACGACAGCCCGGTGCTGCCTTGGCGAATGTAGATGTCGTCCAAACCGGCTCCGCGCACCACGTACGCGGCTCCGCTCGAGGTGAGTTCAATGGTGCCCGTGGCATAGGCCAGCTCCATTTTGAGGCGGAACCCGTCGCCGTCTGCCTCAATTTGGTTGGTGCGGCTCAAAATTTCGAGTGCGCTGGCGACGAGCGTCTTGCCGGTCCGTTCGTTCATACCCGTTTCAAACGCCAAGTCGGCGGCCGAGAGCTTGCGCCCGGGGCGCTTCTGAAAAAAACGAAGCAGGCGGTTGGCCAGCGAAACCGCGTCCATCGAGCGGTGGGCCTTGTTAATCTTGGGTCCTTTTTTGGGCATCTATGCGGAATTCTTTGCTATTTATCTCAGCGTCTGAGTAAAGGTCGCACAATTTTAAGAGGGCGGTGCAACCTTTGCGTTACGGTGAGCATCTTTTTTACGGATTCCGCCCCCAACTAGTGGAAGCATGGTACGCACACATTCAAGGTGCCCTACAAGGCCGCCTGGATGCGCAGCGCGCACTCTATGAGGCGCTTGCGCCACGTGTGCTCTATACGTGCCGACGCTACTTTAGCCACGAGGCGGACGCCGAAGACGCAATGATTCGCACGATGACCACAATGTTTCAGCAACTCCCCACGATTCGTGAGGCCAAGGCCCTACCGGCTTGGCTGCGCCGCACGGCCGTGAACGAGTGCCTCATGGAGCTTCGCCGCCGCAAGGTGGAGTGGGTGGGCGCCGACGCATTGCCCGACTCAGGGTCTTCGGCCACCGATTCGCTGCACGACCGCGAGGCGCTCATGGAGCTCTTGTGCCAGTTGCCCGACGGATACCGTACGGTGTTCAATTTGTACGCCCTCGAGGGCTACAGCCACGCCGAGATTGCCGAGCAGCTCGGAATCTCTGAAGCCACCAGCAAGTCCCAATTGAGCCGCGCCCGCCAGTGGCTGCAGCGCCGGCTCGCCAATTTTGATCTGCAATGAGTACGCACAAGGTAGACGAGTTGTTTCGCAAAGCCCTTGGCGAGGGCCAAGCTACTCCGCGCTCCGAGGCCTGGGCGCGGGTCGCCGAGGGCTTGCCCAAGGCACCCATCCAGGCCAAGCGCCGCACCCTGTGGTGGCCCTATGCCGCCGCGGCATCGGTCGCCATCGCCGCGGTAGGAACGTGGTGGATTCAGGTTCCGCAGCAGCAAGATGCTGGTAACCAGCAACTAGCAGCTAGCAACCCGCATCCAGTAACGAGCAACCAGTTACCAGTAACTAGTAACCAGCAGCTAGTAACGAGCAACCAGTTACCAGTAGCCAGCAATCAGTTACTAGTAACGAGCAACCAGTCGCCAGAAACGAGCAACCAGGTTCTAGTTGCTCGTTACTCAAAGGATTTCGCTCGTTTTGACGTGGCATTTCTGCCCCGAATGGAAGCTGACGTCCTCGATGAGTCGGTTCCGATGCTCAAGCGCCGAGCAGTGGTCTCGGTTCAGACGCCGGCACCAGAGGTTCCGCGCCCCCGATACCTGCAGTTGGCTGCCAACGTTCAGAACGTGTGGACTGCCGTCCAAGAATACCGCGAGGCTGAAGTGCCTGCGGAAGTAACCGTTGAAGTGCACTTGCCAGCGCCTGTGCTTCAACGCATCAACCAAACCAAAATGCTGGCTTCTAATTTGAATCAATCATGGTCAACACTACAATCAAGGCGTTCACACTAAGCGCCATTTTCGCCCTTTCGGGTGCGAAACTTTGGGCCCAGGATGCACCGCCAGCGATGCCTCCGGTTCCGACCGAAGCTCCAGCCGCCGACACCAACGGGACCCGTGCCGCCCGCATGAGCGCCGAAATCGCCGCGGCGATCAGCGAGTACAGCAAAGACATGGCTGCGCTCGAAAAGCAAATCCGCGACAAGGACATTACCAAAGAGGACGCCGATCGCCGCCGCAAGGAGCTGTCCAAGCGCCTTGAGGACCGTCTAGAAGCTATTGAAGAGATGGCTGAGGCCTGGGCCGACAACCTCGAGGAGTCGATTGAGAACCTCGAGCTCAATTTGGGGGAAAACTTGAAGCTCAACGTTGAGCCGACGAAGCCCAAAAAGAAGAAGTTTAAGAAGGAGATTGATGGACTCACACTGCTCTTGGGCACAAACCAACTTTTGGGTGCGCCGATTGGTAGTAATTCGACCGACGTCTATTCGGGTAGCTGGAGCCCTGATGGCGCGATGTCATCTACTTTTGGTTTATACTTCAGTGACCAACGCCGCTTGGGTCGCAGCCCACTTTGGGTGCGCAGCGCGTGGGGGTTCACGAGCTACACGTATGATTTTGGACAAAACCTTTTGCAGTTTGACCCACCTACTGGTGGCGCCTATGAATTGGTACCATCAAACATTGAGTTGCGCCAATCAAACCTTTCAATGACGTACTTTGAGTTGCCTTTAGCACTGGTAATCAACCCGTCGCGCCGCGGCAAAGGCCTTAGTCTGTCGGCAGGAGGCTTCGCGGGGATCCGCCTTGGCGGAACCCGTCAGATTGTCTACCGCTCAGAGGGAATGGGACGCGTGACCGAGAATACGAATGGAAATTTCTACGGTAGCCTCTTCAGCTACGGGCTACAAGCAGAGCTGGGTTACCGCCGTTATTCGGTTGGCGCGCGCCAGAACTTTAATAAGCCGTTTAATGAGGCTGTTCTCCCGGCAAACCTCTCCTCGGATTCACAGCCGAATTTCTACAACGCATCCGTCTACGCTACGGTGCGCCTCTTTTAGGTTCTAGGTTAAGGCAGACCTAAAAAAGAAACCCCGGGCGCGAGCCCGGGGTTTTTTCATTGCGGTGAAGCGAAGCTTACATCACGCCCTGGTCGAGCATGGCGTCGGCCACTTTGACGAATCCGGCGAGGTTGGCACCCTTGACGTAGTCAATGCTACCGTCTTCGCGGGCACCGTACTTCACGCACGAAGCGTGGATGCTCTTCATGATTCCGTGAAGGCGCTGGTCGACCTCTTCGCGGCTCCATGAGAGGCGCAGGGAGTTCTGACTCATTTCGAGTCCAGAGGTCGAAACACCACCGGCGTTCGAAGCCTTACCTGGGCTGAACAGGATGCGTGCGGCGGCAAACGCCTCAATCGCTTCAGGAGTAGAAGGCATATTGGCGCCTTCGGCCACGCACTTCACGCCGTGGGCGATCAGGGCCTTGGCGTCGTCGCCGTTCAGCTCGTTTTGGGTTGCACACGGCATTGCGATGTCGCAGGCCACACTCCACGGAGTCTTGCCCGCAACGAACGTAGCCGACGGGTACTTCTTGAGGTAGTCGCTGATGCGTCCGCGCTCTACATTTTTAATGTGCATCACGTGGGCCAGCTTCTCGGCGTTGATTCCGTCGTTGTCGAGGATGTAGCCCGAAGAGTCCGACAGGGTCAGCACGGTAGCGCCGAGCTCTGTCGCCTTCTCGGCGGCGTACTGGGCCACGTTACCTGAACCTGAGACGACTACTTTTTTGCCCTTGAAGTCGTCGCCCTTGGTGGCGAGCATCTCTTGAGCGAAGTACACGGTTCCGTACCCAGTCGCCTCAGGACGAATGAGTGAACCGCCCCAGTTGAGGCCCTTGCCGGTCAAGACGCCGGTGAATTCGTTGCGAATGCGCTTGTACTGACCAAACATGTAGCCGATTTCACGTCCGCCTACGCCAATGTCGCCCGCAGGAACGTCAGTGTCGGCACCAATGTGGCGCGAGAGCTCCGTCATAAAGGCCTGGCAAAAACGCATTACTTCGTTGTCGGACTTGCCCTTGGGGTCAAAGTCTGAACCGCCCTTACCTCCGCCCATCGGCAAAGTGGTCAGGGAGTTTTTGAAGATCTGCTCAAATCCGAGGAACTTCAGAACCGACAAGTTTACCGTCGGGTGAAAGCGCAGACCGCCTTTGTAGGGGCCGATGGCGCTGTTGAACTCGACGCGGTATCCGCGGTTGACGTGCACGTTGCCGGCGTCGTCGGTCCACGAAACGCGAAACATGATGGTGCGCTCGGGCTCTGTGATGCGCTCGAGGATACGGGCCTTCTTGTACTTGGGGTTTTCTTCAATGAACGGAATGACGCTTTCAGCCACTTCGTGCACTGCTTGAATGAACTCAGGCTCAGCGCCGTTACGGGCTTTTGCCCAATCCATGAACGCCGAAATTTCAGCTTGGTACTTAGGATTCATAAAGGGGGTATTTATCCGGCAAATGTATGCCGAAATTTGTGCCATGATTGAAGATCCGAATCCGCAGCGCACCCCCTTATCTGAATTGGGTGAATTTGGTTTAATTGAGCGACTTACCGCCGACCTCATCCCCGTTCAGGCGTCCACCGTGGTGGGCGTGGGCGACGATGCCGCAGTGCTTCGCCCTGAGGCTGAGCACGATCTTTTGGTCAGTACCGACCTTCTCGTAGAGGGCGTCCACTTTGATTTGGCCTACGTGCCGCTTCAGCACCTTGGTTACAAGGCTGCGGTGGTGAACTTCAGCGACATCTATGCTATGGGCGGAACCCCAACGCAGTTGACCGTCGGCCTCGCGGTGAGCAGCCGCTACCCGGTCGAGGCCTTGGACGAGCTCTACACCGGAATCCGCCGTGCCTGCATTCAGTACGGTGTGGATTTGGTCGGAGGTGACACGACGTCCAGCCCCAGCGGCCTCACGCTGGCCGTGACCGCACTCGGCACGGTGGTTAGCGGCGGAGCCATTCGGCGCAGCGGAGCCCAAGCGACCGACCTTATTGTGGTGTCGGGCGACTTGGGCGGAGCCTACATCGGCCTGCAAGTCCTCGAACGCGAAAAGGCGACCTTTTTGGCCAACCCCAACCTTCAGCCCGACCTCAGCGAGTACCAGTACCCCATCGAACGCCAGCTCAAGCCCGAGGCGCGCAAAGACATTGTCGAACTGCTCAAAGAACTCGACGTCACGCCCACCAGCATGATGGACGTGAGCGACGGCCTGTCGAGCGAACTGCTGCACCTTACCAAAGCCAGTGGCCTCGGGTGTGTGGTGTTTGAGGACAAGCTTCCGATTGATCCCATAGTGCTGCGCACCTGTGAAGAATTCGGAATCCATCCCGTAACCGCCGTGATGAACGGCGGTGAGGACTACGAACTCGTGTTTACGGTCGCCCTTGAGGACTACGATAAGATCAAAGCAAACCCGAACATCACGCCAATTGGCCACATGACTGCCTCAGCTGGTGCCTACCTCGTCAACCAAGGCGGAACCCACGTTTCACTCACCGCCCAGGGCTGGAAGGCGTTCAGCGCCTAACGGACAGAACAAAAAAAAGCACGCCCTCTGGGGCGTGCTTCGGTGAAAAAAACAGAATTGCTTAGTTTTCGAAGTAGTAGTGGACACCGATACTCAAGTCGGTAAGTCCAAAACCTAGGGTTTGGACGAATCCTGAGCTTGAGATAATTCCAATACCTGCAGTGAACTGAACGCCCAGGTTTTCATCTTGATTTTTCCATTCAATTCCACCACCCCCTCCGACAGAGAGGCTGTTTGAGGTGACTTCAAATGCTCCCGAAGTGGTCGTGCGGTTAAAACCGGTCATTCCCATCACCAACGGAGTCCAACTGTTGCGGTCGTAAAAGTGGTAGAGGTAGCGACCGCTGAGGCCAATACCTTTTGTACCCGCACCCGCAAAGCTGAATTGGAACGGAGCCACAATCAATTGGGCTGCGTGGTATTCATCAAAATTCTGCTTGACACTCAATCCGGTCGGACTGCCCAATTGAAGACCAACTCCAGTAGATTGGGCACGCGCGGATCCTACGGCAAGCACGAGGAGGCTTGCGCCAAGAATGACGTAACGTTTCATACTACTTTACCGTTACAACTTTCATCAAAAGGTTGGCATCTCCCTTTTGTACCGAATATGTTTTCCAATCTGAGCCGTCACGCGTGACAATCACTTTGACGTCGGCTCCATTTGTCATATTTGAATTCATTGCGGAGCATGAAACTTGAACGGTACTACCGCGATCCACGGTAACGGTTCCAGACGCATCAAAGCTTCCGTCGGATTCAGTATCCACTACCAATGGTACAGGAATGTTTCCTGATAAGTCAACCGGCAGCAGGGTGGCCGAACAGTACGTATCGGGGTCGATATTACTGACTTCAATTCGCAGGCCCAACGTACGTGGTGTGTCGTCACCCGAACAGCTTGAAGTCAAAAGTGCACCTAGAGCAAGCGCTCCGGCGATGGCAAAGTTCTTAATCATTGTTTTTTATAAATATTAGAGAGACACAATAATCTCAATTTTTAAGGAATTTGCCACTCCAAATTTAAGGTTTCGATTAAAATAGTAGATAATACGAATAAAAAAGCCCGAGGCGTGAGCCCCGGGCTTTTGCGTTGAATGGTTCACTTACTTAATGAACGTCACCTCTTGTGTGAAGGTTTGTGAGCCAAGGTCTGGATCGACAATGGTCTGTACGCTCCGCAGACGCAGGCTGGTCTCAAGGAAGCTTAGGATTTCGTAACCATCCTTTACTCCGTCAGCTGTGATGTACAGTGAGTCGGGAGTAACGCCTCCGCCGTCAACTGCGTACCAAGTTCCGTTGATGTTTTCTTGAATGTCGGTTCCAAATGATCCAAGGCCTGGAGCCGTGATCAGCGCGCGTACATCCATGTTCCATACGACAGTCTGCGTCTCGTCTTCGTTGATGGCAAGATCTAAGGTGTTGTTGGCGCGAATCAGCGAATCGGTAATGCTGATGGGAAGTGCTCCAATCGGCGTGGTAACCGTGCCTGAAAGGCTTAGGTCACTGAGGTTCCAAGTTCCGGCCAAACGCTCGTCAAGGGTCGGATCTTTTTTGCACGATGCTAGCGCAGCTACGGCCGCTACGGCGAGAAAAATATTCTTGGTCATAAATGATAGAGTTAGTTCTGTGGCAAGGGGCAAAGCCCATGCCATAGACCGGTTAGTTTAGGCAGTGATTGAAGCTTTGAGGTACTCGCGGTTCATGCGGGCGATGTTCTCAATCGAAATGCCTTTTGGGCACTCGACCTCGCACGCGCCGGTGTTGGTGCAGTTTCCGAACCCTTCGATGTCCATTTGGTGCACCATGTTGCGCACGCGGTCGGCGGCTTCCACTTGGCCTTGCGGAAGCAGGGCAAACTGGCTCACCTTGGCGCTCACAAAGAGCATTGCCGATGCGTTTTTGCAGGTAGCGACGCAGGCTCCGCAGCCAATGCACGTGGCGGCGTCAAATGCCGCGTCGGCATCGTGCTTCTCGATCGGAGTCGCGTTGGCGTCGGGCAAGTTGCCCATCGTGTTGACCGAAATGTAGCCGCCGGCTTGAATGACGCGGTCGAATGCGCTGCGGTCGACCATCAGGTCGCGAACCACGGGGAATGCCTTGGCGCGCCATGGCTCTACGGTAATCGTGTCTCCGTCCTTGAACTTGCGCATGTGCAGCTGGCAGGTGGTCACACCGCGGTCGGGCCCGTGGGCCTCGCCGTTGATGAACATCGAGCACATGCCGCAAATTCCCTCGCGGCAGTCGTGGTCAAACACCACAGATTCGGTGCCCTTTGAAATGAGTTGCTCGTTGAGCACGTCCATCATTTCAAGAAAGGACATGTCGGGTGAAATGTCAGAAACCTGATAGGTTTCAAACTTGCCGGCATCTTGGGCGCTCTTTTGGCGCCATACTTTGAGCGTGAGGTTCATTACTTGTACGAGCGGGTTACGAGTTTAACGTTATCAAACACAAGGTCTTCTTTGTGCAGCGTGGCTTTGCCGGGGTCGTTGTCGGTGAATTCCCATGCTGAAACAAAAGCGAACTCCTCGTCTTGGCGCAGGGCTTCGCCTTCTTCAGACTGGTACTCTTCGCGAAAGTGACCACCGCAGGATTCGTTGCGCGTCAGGGCATCAAGGGCCATGAGTTCAGCAAGTTCCATGAAGTCGGCGACGCGGTTGGCCTTGTCAAGCTCGGGGTTCATTTCGTACATACCGCCGAGGACTTTGACGTCGCGGTAGAACTCCTCGCGCAGGGCGCGGATCTCTTCGATGGCTGTCTTGAGACCAGACTCACTGCGGGCCATGCCAATTTTGTCCCACACAATCTTGCCGAGTCGGCGGTGAAACACCTCGACCGGAGTCGAACCGTTGGCAGCCAAAAAGCCTTCGAGGCGGGCTTTGGCGGCGGCTTCAGCCTCAGCAAATTCTGGCAAGTCGGTCGAAATGCTTCCGGTGCGAATGTCGTCGGCCAAGAAGGTTCCGACCGTGTACGGCAGAACAAAGTAGCCGTCGGCCAAGCCCTGCATGAGCGCCGAGGCACCCAGGCGGTTGGCGCCGTGATCTGAGAAGTTGGCCTCGCCCGCCACAAACAGTCCGGGTACGGTCGACATCAAGTTGTAGTCCACCCAAAGTCCGCCCATGGTGTAGTGGACGGCGGGGTAAATCTTCATCGGGGTCACGTACGGATTCTCGTCGGTGATCTTCTCGTACATCTGAAAGAGGTTGCCGTACTTCGATTCCACGACCTTGGTTCCCATGGCGCGGATTTCGGCGTCAGAAGCGTTGGCCATGCCCTTGAGGTTGGCCTGCTCCTTACCGTAGCGCATGATGGCCGCCGAAAAGTCGAGGTACACGGCCTCGCCGGTCTTGTTCACGCCGTAGCCGGCGTCGCAGCGCTCCTTGGCGGCGCGTGAGGCGACGTCCCGCGGAACCAGGTTACCAAAGGCCGGGTAGCGGCGCTCGAGGTAGTAGTCGCGCTTCTCTTCGGGCAGGTCGGTCGGCTTCAAGCGGCCTTCGCGGATCGCCTTGGCGTCTTCGAGGTTGGCCGGAACCCAAATGCGTCCGTCGTTGCGCAGCGATTCCGACATGAGCGTGAGCTTGGACTGCGATTCACCACTTACCGGAATGCAGGTGGGGTGAATTTGCGTGAAGCACGGGTTCGCAAAGAAGGCGCCTTTTTTGTGGGCCTTCCACGCGGCAGTCACGTTCGAACCCATAGCGTTGGTGCTCAAGTAGAACACGTTTCCGTAGCCACCCGAGGCGATAATCACGGCGTGGGCGCTGTGGCGCTCCAGCTCACCGGTGACTAGGTTGCGGGCAATGATTCCGCGGGCCTTGCCGTCGACCACGACGAGATCAACCATCTCGTGGCGGGCGTACATTTTCACGCGGCCCTTGGCGACCTGGCGCTCGAGGGCCGAGTAGGCTCCGAGCAGCAGCTGCTGGCCCGTCTGACCCTTG
>JACCDS011091123.1_pt1 | contig 10032 bp, 8 predicted proteins | sample 7446441 | NCBI WGS metagenome assembly JACCDS01 (sample SAMN15323445, study PRJNA562643) | freshwater metagenome | isolation source: river surface water | place: USA:Blue River Watershed | collected 2017-08-17 | reverse complement strand
GGAGATCACAAGAATCGACGGGGAGAAACGCGCGGCAACGGATCAGAAACGCGGCTTATCTCTGCGCGTCCTGCGGCTAACGGTCTTGGTTCATTTCCTCCAGAACGCCGGCGTGAACACGATCAGCAGCGTGAAGAGCTCCAGCCTGCCGACCAGCATCGCGAACGTGCACACCCAGGTCTGAAAGTCGCTCAGCACGGCATACGTCGTGGCCGGACCGACCTGGTTGAGCCCGGGGCCGGTGTTGTTGATGCACGCGATCACGGCGGTGAAAGCGGTAATGGCGTCGAGGCCGGTGGCGAGCAGCACGAGCGTCATGATGACGATGCACGAGATGTACACGAACATGAACGCGAGCACTGCGAAGATCACCTTGTTTTCGACGACCTGGTTGCGGATCTTGAGCGGCGTCATCGCATGCGGATGCAGCAACTTCACGAACTCGCGGTACACCTGTATCGCAAGCAACTGCGCGCGTATCATCTTCACTCCGCCGCCGGTCGACCCCGAGCAGCTCGCGAAGCTGCAGAGAAACAGCATCCACATGGGCGCAAATATGGGCCAGGCGTTGTAGTCGGTGTTCGCGAATCCCGTCGTCGTCGCAATCGACACGACATTGAAGGAGGCGTAACGCAGCGCGGCGAGCGGGTCGGTGTACGTGCCGGCCCAGTACAAATACGCTGCAATGCCGAGGCAGCTGCCGAGCGTGACGAGCACGAACAGCCGGGCCTCGGGGTCCCTGCGATACGGATCGGGGCTCCGAGCACGGAACGCGATGAAGTGGGTGCCGAAATTCATCCCGGCGACGAGCATGAACACGATGGCAACCGCGTCGATGGCGGGCGAATTCCAGTATCCGAAGCTCGCGTCGTGCGACGAAAAACCGCCGAGCCCCATCGTGCTGAAGGTGTGCATCACCGCGTCGAACCAGCTCATGCCGGCCCATGCGAACGACATCAGGCAGGCGGCGGAAATGCTCCCGTACACCACCCACAAGGCTTTCGCCGTCTCCGTGATGCGCGGCGTGAGCTTGGTATCCTTCAGCGGGCCGGGCGTTTCCGCGCGCATGATCTGCCGCCCGCCGACGCCGATCAGCGGCAGCACCGCCACCGCGAGCACGATGAGGCCCATGCCGCCGAGCCAGACGAGCAGGCCGCGCCAGATGTTCAGCGACGGCGGCAGGTTGTCGAGCTCCGAGAGCATCGTCGCGCCCGTGGTCGTCAACCCCGAAACGGTCTCGAAATAGGCGTCGGTGAACGTGAGACCCGGGACGAGCATAAGCAGCGGAATCGTCGCGAACGCCGCGCCGCCGGACCATGCGATCACCACCATGAGTATGCCGTCGCGCGTGCCGAGCGTGCCGCGGTAGCGGCGCGTGAGCAGCCAGATCACCAGTCCGGTCGCGACGTTGACCAACATCGACAGCAGAAAAATGTGCGCTGCGCCGTCCTGGTACACGAGCGCGACGAAGATCGGAACCAGATGAAACGCGCTCATCGCCATGGCGATCAGCCCGAGATGCGGCGCGACGGACAGAAACGGATTCATCGCGCGCCTAGAAAAAGCTCATGTCGACCTGGAACAGCTTCTCGACTTTCGGCACGATGCGTTTGTTCACCACGAACACGATGACATGATCGTCGGGCTCGATGACGAGATCGTGATGCGCCATGAGCACCTGGTAGTCGTGCGTCGCAACCGCGTCTCGCACGTCTTCCGTGATGCGCCGGCGCACCACGGCGCCTATCGTCGCTCCCTTCGGCAAGTCGATCTCCTCGATGCGGCGGCCGACCACCCGCGAGGACTTTGCGTCGCCGTGAGCGACCAGCTCGAGCGCCTCGGCGGCTCCGCGGCGCAGCGAATGCACCGCCACGCAGTCGCCGCGGCGCACGCGCGCGAGCAGCGTGCCTATCGTTGCCTGCGCGGGTGAGATGGCAATGTCGATCTGGCCGGCCTGCAGCAGATCGACGTACGAGCGGCGATTGATGAGCGCGATCACCTTGCGCACGCCCATTTTCTTCGCGAGCAGCGCGCTCATGATGTTGTTCTCGTCGTCGTTGGTGAGCGCGCAATAGACGTCCATCTGGCCGATGTGCTCGCTTTCGAGCAGCTCCTCGTCGGTGACGTCGCCGGCGAGCACCAGCGTCTTGTTGAGCTCCACCGCGAGGTGCTCCGCCGTCGCCTTGCTGAACTCGATCAACTTCACCTGGTAGCGGTCTTCGATCGCGTGCGCGAGGCGGCTTCCGATATTGCCCCCGCCGCCGATCATCACGCGGCGTATCGCCTTGTCCATGCGGCGCAGCTCGCGCATGACGCCGCGGATGTTTTCGGTCGCAGCGAGGAAGAAGATCTCGTCGCCTGCCTCCACCACGGTGTCGCCTTCCGGAATGATGGGGCTGTCCTGGCGGAATATCGCCGCGACGCGAGCGTCGATCTGCGGCATGTGCGTGCGCAGATGGGCGATCTGATGCCCGACGAGCGGTCCGCCGTGGAAGGCGCGCACGGCGACGAGGCTCACGCGGCCTTCCGCGAATTCGAGGACCTGCAGCGACTCGGGGAACTCGAGCAGCTTCACGATATATTCGGTGAGCACCTGCTCGGGACAGATCGCGACATCGACGGCGAAATTCTCCGGCGCGAAAATCTCCGGATGCGACAGGTAATCGGCGGCGCGTATGCGCGCGATCTTGGTCGGGATGTTGAACATCGTCGCGGCGAGCTTGCACGCCACCATGTTCGTTTCGTCGCTCTGGGTCACCGCGAGGATCATGTCGGCATCGCGCGCGCCCGCCTGTTCCAGCACCGCAGGATGAGCGGCGTTGCCGTTCACGACACGCAGATCGAGCCGGTCCTGCAGCTGCCGAAGCCGGTCTAAGTTGGTGTCGACGATAGTGATGTCGTTCGCTTCGGAGACGAGGTTTTCGGCAACAGAGGATCCGACCTGGCCGGCGCCGAGGATGACGATACGCAAGTAACTTCCCCTAGTCGAAACCGACGCGCCTCGTGCCTGCAGCGAGCGCGTAATCGGGACGGATGCACATCGCGCGGCCGCCGTTTCGAGAAACCGCGATTCTAGTCCTGCCGCATGGGGTGGGCTAGGCCTGGGCGCGCAGCCAGTCACGCCATGCGGCAAACAGATTCGCGTCCCGGGCGGCGATGACGGAGCGCTGCCACAGCGGCGCGGACCAGAAGTCGTCCTGCTCGAGGCTCGCCATCCGGCCTCCGGCTTCGGCGAGCACGAGCGAACCCGCCGCGTAGTCCCACAGCTTCTGGCCCCCGTGCAGGTAGATGTCGAAGCGGCCGGCGGCGGTGTAGCACCATTCGAGCGTGCTCGCGCCGTAGTTCCGATGCGAGAAGAATGGCGGATGGTCGGCGATCGCTCGGGCGAGCTTGCGGGGCAGGCGCTTCAAGTCGATGCCGGCCATGGCCTCCCGGAGCTGCGGCGCGCGTTCGCGGATCGGCAGCGGGACTCCGTTGAGGAAGGCGCCCTGGCCGCGCTCGGCATAAAACATTTCGTCGGCTACGGGATCGTAAACGACGCCGAGCTCGGTGCGCCCGCCGCGCATGAACGCGACCGATACCGCGAAATACGGCAGCCCGTTCACGAAGTTCGAAGTGCCGTCGATCGGATCGACGCACCACAAGCCCTGGTCGCCTGCCAGCCACTGGCCGATCTGGTGCTCGTGCTTCATCTCTTCGCCGACGACCGGGCAGTCGCGAATGGCCGGCAGCCGCGCGAGCAGCGCGTCCTGCGCAGCGACGTCGGCGGCGGTAAAGAGGCTGCCATCGGCTTTGCGCTCGTGCGCGACCTTGAGGAAGCGCGGCATGATCTCGGTCATCGCGACTTGGCGGACGGCGGCTTGCACGGCGTTCAACATGAGGATTGCGCGAGGGGACGGTACATCGTCGAAAGTGGGGGAATGCAACACATCGAGGCATGACGCTGTGGCATAATTTTATCAGATGCACCAAGCCAAGTCTTTGACACGCATATATTTTCCCGCCGCCGTTGCCGCTCACGGCGCATGCGACATCCGCGACGAGCATGCCCATTACCTCGCACGCGTGCTGCGCGTGCAGCCGGGCGATACGTTGACTCTCTTCGATGGGCGCGGCGGCGAGTACCCGGCGAGCGTCGCGGCGGTGGGTCGAGACGCGGTTCGATTGCATGTCGGCGAGCGTGCCGCGGTCGACCGGGAGTCACCGCTCACCATCGAGCTCGCGCAGGGCATATCGAGCGCGGACCGCATGGACTACACCGTGCAGAAAGCGGTCGAGCTCGGCGTTGCGCGCATTCAGCCCCTGGCCACCGAGCGCTCGGTGGTGCACCTCGACGCCGGACGCGCGGCGAAGCGCATCGCTCACTGGCAGGCCATAGCCGTCGCGGCCTGCGCGCAATGCGGCCGCAATCGGGTGCCGGAAGTCGCGCCCGTCCTGAACTACTCCGCCTGGCTCGGAACGCTGGCCCCCGGAGCGGTAATCCGCTTGATGCTGAGCCCGACGGCTGCAACGCGACTCCACGATCTGGGACCGCCTGCGGGACCGCTGTGGCTGTTGTGCGGGCCGGAGGGCGGCCTCGCTCCCGGCGAGCAAAGCGATGCGCAACGGGCCGGCTTCAGCGGCGTGCGCCTCGGCCCCCGCGTACTGCGCACCGAAACGGCAGCGGTGGCCGCGCTTGCGGCGATGCAGGCGTTGTGGGGAGACTTCTGAGAGCGCGCCGCGCGGGATGCAGTTAACTTTCCCCCGTGTGCAATCTCGCATAATATCGGGGCCACTCCGCGAGCGCGCACGACGGCAGGAGCTCAACATTAACGACACCAGCGACAAGCCAGCCGAGAACAACGGAAACCATTCGGGCGGCGCGCCGGCGCAGCGCCGCATCCGCCTGTCCACCCAGGACCGCTTCATCGACTGGTTCCAGTCGGTCGCTCCGTACATACACGCGTTCCGCGGCAAGACCTTCGTCATCGCTTTCGGCGGAGAAGTGGTCGCCGACGGCCGCTTCTTCGACCTCACGCACGACTTGAACCTGCTGGCCGCGCTCGGCGTGCGGCTCGTGCTCGTGCACGGCGCCCGGCCCCAGATCGAAGCGCAGCTGAAGGAGCGCGCTCACCGCAGCCGCTTTCACCGCGGCTTGCGTGTGACCGACGACGCCGCGCTCGTGGCGGCGAAAGAAGCGAGCGGCCGGCTGCGCGTCGAAATCGAAGCGCTGCTCTCGATGGGCTTGCCCAATTCGCCGATGGCCGGCGCCGATATCCGGGTGGCGAGCGGCAACTTCATCACCGCCAAGCCGCTGGGCGTGCTCGATGGCGTGGATTACATGCACACCGGCGAAGTGCGCAAGGTCGACGGCGTTGCCATCCAGCGGCGGCTGAACGACAGCGAGCTCGTCCTCGTGTCGCCGGTCGGCTATTCGCCCACGGGCGAGGTGTTCAATCTCCCGCTCGAAGACGTCGCTGCGGCGACCGCGATCGCCGTGCAGGCGGAGAAGCTCATCTTCCTCATGGACACGATGGGCGTCATGGGACGTCGCGGCGAGCTGTTGCGCGAGCTGACCGTGCACCAGGCGCAGACGCGCATCGCGCGCGGCACGCTCGCGGAGGGCGACGTGCGGCTGTACGTGCCGCAGGCCGTTCGCGCGTGCCAGCAGGGCGTGAAGCGCGTGCATCTGATCTCCGGCCACGTCGACGACGGCCTGCTGCTCGAGCTTTTCACGCACAAGGGTGTCGGAACGCTCATCACGCCGGATCCGATCGAGACGCTGCGTCCGGCGCGCGTGTCGGACATCCGCGGCATATTGCAGCTCATAGAGCCGCTCGAAGTCGAAGGCATACTGGTCAAGCGCAATCGCCGGCTGCTCGAGCGCGAGGTGAACCGCTTCGTCGTGCTCGAGCACGACGGCGTGGTGGTCGCGTGCGCCGCGCTCTATCCGTTTCCCGACGAGCGCGCAGGCGAGCTCGCCTGCCTCGCGGTGAGATCGGATTTTCGCAATCAGGGCGCCGGCGAGCGGCTACTGCACGATATCGAGCTCCGCGCGAGGCGCATGAAGCTGAAGCGCCTGTTCGTGCTCACCACCCGCGCCGAGCACTGGTTCGTCGAGCGCGGGTTCGTCGAAAGCGGGCTCGAGGACCTGCCTGCACCGAAGCGCGCGCTCTACAACTTCCAGCGCCGCTCGGTGGTGCTGGTGAAGCGCATCTAGCTATCGGGCGTCCCGTGACGGCATATGGAAGCACTGGTCCTGCGGTTTTCCCGGACTCGCGCGCCGACGCAATGAGCGCTCGCCCGTGAGGCCCTGGCGCGTTGCGCTCTCGCTCCGCGCGCGGCTGGTGCTGGCGAGCGTGCTGGTGCAGGCCATCATGCTGGGGCTGCTTCTCGCGAACAGCATCAGCACCCTCGACGAAACGCTCGCCGAGCGCACGCGCGTCCACCTGGCCGACCAGAAGCCGCTGCTCAACGCCGCGCTCGGCGGACTGCTGGGCGCGGGCGACATGCGCGGGGTCCAGGCGGTGCTGGACGACGCGCGCCGCTCGAGCGAGCACGCCTACCTGGTGCTGTTCGGCCGCGACGGGCGGCTGCTCGCAGCGAGCGGGCCGCCGCCGAGCGCCCCGCCGGGCGAGCCGCATCGCATGCGCGATGCACGCTTTCAGACCGAAATGGCGATCACCTCGGGCGGCGAGCAGTTGGGCACGCTCAAGTTCGGGTGGTCTACCGCGTTTCTCGAGCGAGCACGCGGTGAGCTCATACGCGAAAGCCTGTTGATCGGCGCACTCGTGCTCATCCTGTCGGTCGTGGGCATGGTGGCGCTGTCGTACTGGCTCACCCGGCATCTGCGCGAGCTGACCGAAGCGGCCGCCGCGCTCGCCTCTGGCGACCTCGACGTGCGCCTGCCGGTGGAACGCGACGACGACGTGGGGCAGCTCACGCGCGCCTTCAATGCCATGGCGGCGACGCTCGAAGGCCGCATCAAGGCGCTTGCGGAGAGCGAAGCGAAATTCACCGCCATCGCGGATTACAGCTACGACTGCGAGCTGTGGATAGGCCCCGACGGCAGGCTCATCTGGATCAATCCGCGCGTCACCGACATGTTCGGCTATACGCCGGCCGAGTGTCTCGAGACCGACAACTTCCCGGCGCCCTTCATCAGCGAGCCCGATGTCGTGCGCACCATGCGCCAGATCCGGCGGGCGCTGCGCGGGAACAGCGGGCAGGATTACGAGTTCCGCGTGCGGCGCAAGGACGGCCGGGAGTTCTGGGCGGCCGCGGACTGGCGCCCGATCTACGACGCGGAAGGTTCCTATCTCGGCATTCGGATCAGCATCCGCGACATCACCCAGCGCAAGGAGGCCGAGCAGCGGCTCGAGGCGACGGTGATCGAGCTTCGCGAAGCGCAGGCGGTGCAGCAGGACTACCTCACCCGCGCGCAGAACGAGCATGCGCGGCTTTCCGCGCTCCTCGGCGCGATGGACATCGGCATATTGTTCGTTTCGCCCGACCGCAAAGTCGTGTACAGCAACCCCGCATTCACGCGCATCTGGGCGTTGCCGCCCGGCGGGCGCCTTATCGGGCGCGATCCGCAGGAAGTGCTCACGAGCTCCGCCACGGCGCTCGCGCGCCCGGAGGATCAGCTGCGGCACATCCTGCGCCAGCCGAAGCCCGGCGAGATTTTCGGCACGTTCGAAATCCAGCTCGCCGACGGACGGCTCATCACGCAGCAGGGCCATGCGGTCGAGGACGTGTACGGACGCCCTGTCGGCCATCTCTGGCTGTTCGAGGACGTCACCCGGGAGCGGCAGACCGCCGATCAGCTGGTGTATCTCGCCGAGCGCGACGCGCTGACCGGCCTCTACAATCGCCACCGCTTCAACGAAGAGCTCGCTCGCATGATCGCGGACGCGCAGCGGCACGACTCGCGCGTCGCGCTGCTGTTCTTCGATCTCGACGACTTCAAGTACATCAACGACACTTTCGGCCACCGTGCGGGCGACGCGATGCTGATCCGCGTGGCGGGAGAAGTCGCCGGGCAGGTGCGCCGCAACGAGATCTTCAGCCGGCTGGGCGGCGACGAGTTCGCCATTCTCGTGCCCGAGATTTCGAACGAGATGCTGCGCGTGCTGGCCGAGCGCATCACGCGCTCGATTTCGCTGGTGAAGTTCCAGTTCGAAGGCCAGAGCCTGCGCCTGACGTCCAGCCTCGGCATCGCGGTGTACCCCGACCATGCCGACAGCTCCGAGGAGCTCATCGCCCGCGCGGATGCCGCGATGTACCAGGCGAAGGAGGCGGGCAAGAACGCCTGGCGCATCTACCGCAGCGATCTCGATACCTCGCAGCAGATGGTGTCTCGGCTTTCATGGAACGACCGCATCCTGCACGCGCTGGAAAACGGCCTCATGCACCTGCAGTTCCAGGGGGTGTACACGGCGAAGGAGCGCGATCTCGTCCATTTCGAGGCGCTGGTGCGCATGCGCGACAAGGACAATCCCGACCGCATACTGACGCCGGGCGAGTTCATACCGATGGCGGAGAAGTCGGGCAAGATCCTCGACATCGACCGGTGGGTGGTGCGCGAGGCGATCGAGCTGCTGGCGCACAACGACAGCATACCCGCCGTGGCGGTGAACATCTCGGGGCGGTCCTTCGACGAGCCGACGCTGCCGCAGTACATCGCCGAAGAGCTCAAGCGCTGCAGCGTCGCGCCGCGCCGGCTGCTCGTGGAGCTCACCGAGACTTCCGCCGTGTCCGATCTGCACGACGCGCAACGCTTCATCGAGGCGCTGCGCGAGACCGGCTGTGGCGTGTGCCTGGACGATTTCGGCACCGGCTTCTCGTCTTTCGCGTACCTGAAGCATCTGCAGGCCGACTCGGTGAAGATCGACGGCCTCTTCATCCGCAACCTGCCGCACGATTACGACAACCAGCTGTTCGTGAAAGCCATCGTGGCGGTGGCGCGCGGATTGCACAAAACCACGATCGCGGAGTGCGTGGAGGACGAGGCGACGCTCGAGATGCTGAAGACGTTCGACGTCGACTGCGCCCAGGGCTATCACCTCGAGCGCCCGCGCGACGACCATCCGCTCATCGTGGCGGCCCGACGGGCGCGCGCCGGGCGGGCATGACGCGCCGTGCGCCGCGCAGATTTGCGATAATTACCGGTTCCACTTACAGCGAGGTCAGCGATGGCGCGCACGGTCAAATGCGTGAAACTCAACCGCGAGGCGGAAGGCCTCGATTTCCCGCCCTATCCCGGTCCGCTCGGCAAGCGGATCTACGACAACGTCTCGAAGGAAGCCTGGAAGCAATGGCTCGAGCTGCAGAAAATGCTCGTCAATGAAAACCGGCTGAATCTCGCGGATAAAAAGGCGCGCGACTACCTTGCCCAGCAGATGGAAAAGCACTTCTTCGGCGAAGGCGCGGAGCGCGCGGCGGGCTATGTGCCGCCGAGCCCGTGAACACCCCGGTTTGCGACGCTGATGGAACTCATACTCTGGCGGCACGCGGAAGCGCATTCGGGCTATCCCGACGCGGAGCGCGAGCTAACGGACAGCGGACGGCGCCAGGCCGAAGCGATGGCGGCATGGCTGAGGACGCGTCTGCCGAGCCGCTACGAACTCGTGGTGAGCCCTGCAGTGCGCGCACAGCAGACCGCGCGGGTGCTGCGCGCGGGCTTCCGCACCGAGGAGGCCGTAGGAACGGCTGCAACGCCCGATCAGATCCTGCAGAAGCTCGCCTGGCCGCATGGCGATGAAACCGTCGTCGTGGTCGGGCATCAGCCGACGCTGGGCGGCGTCGCGGCGCTCACGCTGACGGGACGGGCTTTCGGCTGGCCGATGTCGACGGGGTCGATCTGGTGGCTCGTGCGCCGCGAGCATGGCAGCGAGACGCTGGTGCGGGCGGTGCTGGCTCCGGAAATGGCCTGATTTAAGAGCTGAAATGCGAAGACACCAAGGCACGAGGAAAAGCAGTGACGACTGATGAGTGATGAAGGAGATCATCGAGGAGCAGACTGCATCGCTTCGAGCCCGCCACCCTGCCGGT
>JACCDS011768132.1_pt1 | contig 10033 bp, 9 predicted proteins | sample 7446441 | NCBI WGS metagenome assembly JACCDS01 (sample SAMN15323445, study PRJNA562643) | freshwater metagenome | isolation source: river surface water | place: USA:Blue River Watershed | collected 2017-08-17 | reverse complement strand
TGCAATGAGCCTCGCTCCCGTCAAGGAAATGGAGGGCGTGCTGCTGGTGGACAAGCCCCAGGGTCTGACCTCGCACGACGTCGTCTACCGTCTGCGCCGCAAGCTCTCGATGAAGAAGATCGGCCACGCGGGCACGCTCGACCCGATGGCGACCGGCGTGTTGATCATGCTCATCGGCAAGGCGACCCGCATCTCCCAATACCTGATGAGCGTGGACAAGGGCTACGAGGGCGAAGCCACGCTCGGTGTGATCACCGACTCGCAGGATGCCGAGGGAGAGGTGCTCACGACTGTGCCCGTCCCGCCGCTTTCCGAGGCGCAGGTGCGGGAGGTCATGAAGGGTTTCCTCGGCGACCAATACCAGATCCCGCCGATGCACTCGGCCATCAAGGTGGACGGCGTGCCGCTCTACAAGATGGCCCGCAAGGGCGAGGAGATCGAACGCGAGCCGCGTTTCATCCGCGTGATGTCGTTCGAGCTGCTCACGTTCAACCCGCCCAAACTGACCTTCCGCCTGCACTGCACCAAGGGCACCTACGTGCGCACGATCGCCCACGATCTCGGCCAGAAGCTCGGCTGTGGCGCGCATCTCTCGGCGCTGCGTCGCACGGCGAGCGGCAAGTTCAACCTCGGGCAGTGCCTGACGCTCGACGAAATCGAGGCGTTGCCGCTGCCTGAAATCGAAAAGCGGCTGGTTCCCGTTTACGAAGCGGCGCCCCGCGTGGACTAGTGAGCGGTCTGTTGCAGTGCAGCGGACTTGAGGCGGCGCGCCTGCCGGCCCGTCCCTTGCATCTGGCCATCGGTATTTTCGACGGACTCCACCTTGGCCACCAGTCCGTGATCGAGGCGGCCATTCATTCGGCGAAGCGCAGCGGCGGTCTGGCCGGGGTGCTGACCTTCACGCCGCATCCCAGCGTGCTGTTGCGGCCCGACAACCCCACGCACCTGCTCATGCCGCCGGTCATGAAGCGCGCGGTGCTGGCCCGGCTCGGCGTGGATGTGCTGATCGAGCAGCCTTTCACTCCCGCGTATGCGGCGATCGCTGCGGATGAGTTTGTGCCGCACCTGTGCCGGCATCTGCCGCACCTTGCGGCGATCTATGTCGGTGAGAACTGGCGGTTCGGCCGTGGCCGGGCGGGGGATGTGCCGCTGCTGGTGGCCGAGGCGCAGAAGGCGGGACTGTCCGTTTACAGCGCCCCGCGGCTCAACCACAACGGCGCACCCATCAGCAGCTCGCGCATCCGGGAACTGCTGGCGAAGGGCGAGATCGCGGCCGTCAACGCCATGCTCGGCTACACCTACTTTGCCGAAGGGATGGTGGAACCGGGCCGGCAGCTGGGGCGCACGATTGGGTTCCCGACTCTGAATCTGGCCTGGGCGCCCGAGCTGAAGCCGCGTTACGGCGTTTACGCGGTTGAGGTCGTGGCCGGGCCACAAGGGGCGTTGCGCGGAGTGGCCAACTACGGTCTGCGACCGACGGTCACCCAGACGACGCAGCCGCTCTTGGAAGTGCATTTGCTCAAGGCGTCCATGCTCACTTATGGCGACCGGCTGACCGTCAACTGGCTGCACTTCCTGCGACCCGAGAGCAAGTTCGGCAGCTTGGACGAGCTTCGCGCCCAGATAGGAAAAGACCGCGAAGCAGCCTTGGATTTTTTCGCCAAGACGACGGCCAGTTAATTTCCAAACGACGCTTGACAGGGTATAGCGCGAACCTACGGTTCGGCCTCTTTCCCAACTTTTGGGGTGGTAGCTCAGCTGGTTAGAGCGTCTGCCTGTCACGCAGAAGGCCGCGGGTTCGAGTCCCGTCCATCCCGCCAGTTTTAAAACCCGAACGGCCGCCCGTTCGGGTTTTCTGTTTGTCAGGCGGCCCGATTCCTTGACCGTCATGGAAACCTTCGGGCTGGGAGCATTGACCTCGAAAATGTGCGGTATTTTGTGACCAAACGCTCCTGGCTTGGTCTAGGAGACTACGTCCCAACCGCCTCTTACCCCATGAAACTACGCTCCCTGTTCCTTCGCGCAGCCAGCTGCGCATTCGCCATCCTCGCGGCTTCCGCCCTGACCGCCGCCGACAAAGCCCTGAAGGTCGGCTTCGCCCAGACCGGTGCCGAGAGCGCCTGGCGCACGGCCAACTCCAACTCCATGAAGAACGAGGCGGCCAAGCGCGGCATCGACTTCAAGTTCGCCGACGGCCAAGGCAAGCAGGAGAACCAGATCCGCGCCATCCGTTCCTTCATCGCCCAGCGCGTCGATGCCATCGTGCTCGCGCCGATCGTCGAGACGGGCTGGGACCCGATCCTGCGTGATGCCAAGCGCGCGGGCATTCCCGTTGTGCTGATTGATCGCACCATCCAGACCGCCGACGAGTCTCTCTACGCCTGCTTCATCGGCTCAGATTTCTACGAGGAAGGCCGCATGGCCGCCGACTGGCTGGCCAAGAAGGTCAATGGCACCGGCAGCATTGTCGAGCTGCAGGGCACGCCCGGTTCAGCGCCGGCGAACGAGCGCCGCCGGGCCTTCGGCGATGCCATCGCGAAGTATCCCGGCCTGAAGATCATCGACTCGCAGAGCGGCGACTTCCGTCGCGCCGGTGGCAAGGAGGTCATGGAGGCCTTCCTCAAGAAGCACGGCAAGGCCATCAACATCGTCTATGCCCACAACGACGACATGGCGCTGGGTGCGATCCAGGCGATCGAGCAGGCCGGTCTCAAGCCCGGCCAGGACATCATCATCGTCTCTATCGACGCGATCAAGGAGGCCATCCAGGCCGTCATCGACGGCAAGATCAACTGCACGGTCGAGTGCAACCCGCTCTTCGGTCCGAAGGTCTTCGACACCATCGCCCGCATGCGCGCCGGCGAGAAGGTCGAGCGCAAGTCCTACAACAAGGACGAGCTCTTCGACTCCGCCAACGCCGCCGCGGTGATCGCCAAGCGCGAGTATTGAGCCCGTTCATGGCGTCGGCCCTTCTTGAGCTTCGCGGCGTGGGCAAGCGCTTTCCCGGCGTGGTGGCCCTGTCCGGGGTGGATTTCACCGTGCGCAGCGGCGAAATCCACGCCTTGCTCGGTGAGAACGGCGCCGGCAAGTCCACGCTGATCAAGGTGCTGACTGGGGTGCACGCGCCCGATGCGGGCGAGTTTCGCCTCGAAGGCCGTCCGATTTTCCCGCGCGCGCCGCGGGAGGCCGAGGAGGTTGGCATCAGCACGGTCTATCAGGAGGTCAACTTGGTGCCGTCGCTCTCCGTTGCGGAGAACATCACGCTCGGGCGCCAGCCTGGCCGGGCGGGCATCCTGAACTGGCGCGCCATCCGCCGGCGGGCCGAGGTGGCGTTGGCGCGACTGGAGATGACCTGCGATGTGGACGCCGAGCTCGGCTCGCTGTCGGTCGCGCACCAGCAGATGGTGGCCATCGCGCGGGCGCTCGACACCCAGGCGAAGCTGCTGATCCTCGACGAGCCGACGGCCAGCCTCGATGAGCGCGAGGTGGCCGAACTGTTCAAGGTGATGCGCAAGCTGCGCGACGAAGGCATGGGCATCATTTTTGTCACCCACTTCCTCGACCAGGTTTATGCCGTCACCGACCGGATCACCGTGTTGCGCAACGGCACGCTGGTGGGTGAATACGCGACGGCCGAATTGCCGCGCCTCGCCCTCGTGGGCAAGATGCTCGGGCGCGAGATCGGCGGGGCTGCTTCCACCGTCCTCGGTGCAGCGGCGGCTCAGGACAAGACCCCCGTGCTTGCCGCCCGCAATCTCGGACGGCGCGGCACCGTGGCGCCGCTCGACCTGACTTTGCACCCCGGCGAAGTGGTCGGCCTGGCCGGGCTGCTCGGTTCCGGCCGCACGGAAACGGTCCGGCTCGTGTTCGGCATCGATGCCGCGGATTCCGGCGAAATCTCGGTCAAGGGCGCCGCCTGCAATATTTCCTCACCCCGCGATGCGGTGCGGCTCGGGCTCGCGTTCTGTTCCGAGGACCGCAAGGCCGAGGGCATCCTGCCGAATCTCTCGGTGCGGGAGAACCTGATCGTGGCGCTGCAAGGCAGACGCGGCGCTCTGCGCCGGCTGGCCCGCGAGGAGCAGGAGAAGCTGTGTGAGCACTACATCAAGGCGCTGCGGATCAAGACCGCCGACGCCGAGGTGCCGATCAAGAACCTGTCCGGCGGCAACCAGCAGAAGGTGCTCCTGGCGCGCTGGCTCGCCACCCAGCCGGCCGTGATCATCCTCGACGAGCCCACGCGCGGCATCGACATCGGCGCCAAGGAGGAGATCGAGAACCTGATCGCCAAGCTGCGCGCCGACGGACTGGCGGTGCTGTTCATCTCGTCGGAGATCGAGGAGGTCGTGCGCACCTGTTCGCGCGTCATGGTGATGCGCGAGCGGCGGCTTGCCGGCGAAGTCACCGGAGGTGGCATCACGACGGAACACCTGATGGCCATGATGGCCGGCACCCATGAGCAAACCTGAGGCAGTCCGCGTCGCCAATCCCGTGCGCTGGCCCCTGATCGGGCTGGCGGCGCTCGTGCTGTTGAACGCGGTGTTTCACCCGGCGTTCCTGAAGATCACGGTGCTCGACGGAAATCTCTACGGCACGCCGATCGACATCCTGGTGCAGGGTTCGCGCACCATGCTGGTCGCGCTGGGCATGACCCTGGTGATCGCTACGGGGGGTATTGATCTCTCGGTCGGTTCGGTGGTCGCGATCGCCGGGGCGGTCTGCGGCACGCTGCTCGCGGGTGGGCACGGGCTGGCGATCACGCTGGTCGCGGCCCTGGCCACGGGCCTGCTGGCGGGCGGCATCAACGGCCTGCTTATTGCCCGTCTCGGTCTGCAACCCATCGTTGCGACCCTTATCCTGATGGTGGCCGGTCGCGGTGTGGCGCAGCTGATCGTGGACGGGCAGGTGGTGATCATCGCCAACTCCACGTTCGAATATCTCGCCAACGGTTTCCTCCTCTCGCTGCCCGTTTCCCCGCTGTTGGTCGGCGCGATGTTCTTGATCACCCATCTGGCCCTGCGCAAAACCGCGCTCGGACTTTTCATCGAGGCGGTGGGCGACAACGAAAAGGCCAGCCGCTTTGCCGGATTGGCCGCGGCGCAGATCAAGGCGCTGGCCTATGTTTTCTGCGGCGGATGCGCGGCACTCGCCGGTATTCTGACGGCCTCGAACATCCGGGCGGCCGACGCCTACCGCGCCGGCGAGAACATGGAGCTCGACGCCATCTTCGCCGTGGTGGTCGGTGGCACGGCGCTGACCGGTGGACGGTTCCTGATTCTCGGCACGGCGATCGGTGCGCTGCTGATCCAGACCCTGACGACCACCATGTATAACCTCGGTGTGCCGCCGGCGGTCGCTCCGGTGCCCAAGGCCCTGTTGATCATCGGGGTGTCGCTGCTCCAGTCCGACCGGGTCGGTCGCTGGTTGCGCGGTCTCTGGCCGAAGAAGGAGGCTGCATGAGTTCGCGGGCTTCGCGTTTCCAGCGTCAGCTGCCCCTGCTCACCACGGCGGTGATTTTCGCGGCGCTTTTCGGCGTGGCGGCGTTTTCCTACGAGGGGTTTTTCAGTGCGCGGACGCTCACCAGCCTGCTGACCGACAACGCGTTTGTCGGCATCGCGGCGGTCGGCATGACGCTGGTGATTTTCGCCGGTGGAATCGACCTGTCGGTCGGCGCGGTCATCGGCTTTACCGCAATCTTCACGGCCACGCTTATCGAGCAGAAGCAGTTCGCGCCGCCGCTGGCCTGGTCGCTCGGCCTCCTGGCCGGTTCCGGCCTCGGGGCCTTCATGGGCAGCCTGATCCACTTTTTCAGGTTGCCGCCGTTCCTCATCACGCTGGCGGGCATGTTTCTGGCACGCGGCGCGGCCTTCTGGATCACCACCGAGTCGGTGGGCATCAACCACGATCTCTACAATCGGATCACCGCCTATGAACTGCCGCTGGGTGAAACCGGGCTGACCGCCAGTGCCTTGATGCTGCTCGGCATGCTGTTGCTCGGATACTTCATCGGGCACCACACGCGATTCGGCCGCAACCTGCTCGCCGTCGGTGGCAACGAGCAGTCGGCGCTGCTCATGGGCTTGCCCGTCGGTGCGACCAAGATTTCCGTTTATGCATTCAACGGATTTTGCGCCTCGCTGGCGGGTATCGTGGCCACGCTCTACACCGGATCGGGCAATCCCAGCCTCGGTATCGGCCTGGAGCTCGATGCGATCGCCATCGTGGTCATCGGTGGCACGCTGCTTACCGGTGGCCGCGGGCACATTGCCGGCACGTTGCTGGGCATCCTCATCTTCGGCACCATTCAGGCCGCGATTCTTTTCGACGGCCGGCTGAGTTCCTGGTGGGTGCGGATTTCGGTGGGGGTGCTGCTGCTCGTCTTTATCCTCGTGCAGCGCACGCTGGCGCAGCAACTAGTCTCCCGAAAACAGGTGGCCTGACCGCCTCCGGCATCTTCGATTCCTTCATGCTTTAACCAGCGCGATCCTGAGGATGTCGGATAATCTGACACTATCTGAATAGCCGGTCGATTAGGCATCGGCGCTGTTTATTCGCATCACACTAATTAGCAGCTATATAAAACAACCAGTGCCATTGGCACCTAGTGTGCTCATTGGGTGCCATGAAATCCCGTCTTATCGCTGTCCTCGCCGTGGCAACTTTCGCGGTCACTCATCTCCAAGCTGTGCAATTGCCGCCCTCGGTTCCGGATTCAGGCGGCACCGTCGGCGTCCTTGCTCTCGGGCTGCTCGCTGTTGTGGCGCTGCGCCGTAAGCTCACCAAGTAGTTTGCCGGTGTTGTCTCCCATGCGGAGACCAAGGTTTCCCGTTTCGGCACTCCCGCCCGGAGTGCCTTTTTTATGTTCGTGAAGTCTCGCGCTTGGGCGGCGCCACCCTGCAACCGGGGAAACTGCGTTGTCAGTGTTTTCTGAGCGGCTGCCAGCGCCAATACGTCAGGCATCTCCAGACCCACTCTACGGGCCCGTAACGGAAATGCTTCAACCAAGCCTTGCTTCCGAGTGACTGGGTCAGGAACAGCGCTGCTGAGAACAGCAGCAGCGCGGGTGGATTCAGGCGCAGGTTCAATCCGTAGGTTGCGCAGGCAAAGTCGATCACCGCGGCGTGCAGGATGTAGTTGGTAAGAGCCATTCGCCCGACCCAGCCCAGAGGGGCCAGAGCCGCGGCCCTGGCCGGATTCGTGGCCACCAGCAATGTGGCGGCGCCAATCCACGTAAAGGCGAGCAGCTGCTCGTCGAGAAAACCCAGACCCGTGCGCAAGCGGTATCCGATGCGCGGTGTGATCACATCCTCCGGCAGGAGCGGCAACAGCCACCGGGCGGAGGCCCAAGCCGCTGCTCCTCCGAGCATGAAACCGGCGATGAGGCGGCGGTGCTTCATGACTTCGGTGAAAATTCGGTGCCGGACCGCAAGAAGGCCCAGGATGAACAAAGTGAGATAGATGCCGGGTGTCAGCCGTTCCGCACTGATCAGCCCATCGAGCATGTGTTGAACACGGGTTGTCACGACTGCGGCATAGTCGGGACTGGCGAGCGCCTGCTCTTTTTGTTGCAGGGCGAGCAACCAGGTCTGCTGGCTGGAAATTTCCTGGCTCCGGGCAGCCTCCCATCCGTGCGTGAGGATCGCATGGCCGCTGTCGGCAAAATCACGGATTGAGAAGGAGGCCGCGCAGATTGCCGCCACAATGAGCAGTGTGCGCGTGGGGTAGGTTCTTAAAAAAAGCAGTGCCACGCCCCAAAAGGCGTATTCGCGCAGGATGTGAAAACGGGTGAAGGCCTCTACGAGGAATCCGATCAGGTAAAGCCCGGCCAGCCGGCGCAGAAACACCCGGATCACCGGCAGGTGGCGTGCTTCGATCCGGTCCATCATCACGGCGAAGCTCACGCCAAAGAGCAGGGCGAAGATGGCGCGATCTTTCTCCGCGACAAAGAGAATGGTCGCCCAGCCCGCGGGGTTCTCCGGCCAGCTGGGTGCCATGGCCGCAATCATTTTCTGGCCGTGTGCCATGATCATGCCCAGCACCGCCAGGCCGCGCAAAATATCCAGGATGACCAGGCGGTCCTCCGGCACGGCGCGGATGCCGTTGGCGCCGTGCGTGGGATTGTCCGGATCGTGGCTCAACCGCTGCAGGTTGCCCGCACGGAGAGGGCTTCGCCAGCCGATTGTCCGCCGGAGATGGTCAGCGCCGCATCATAGCGGCTGCCGTTCCTTCGTCCCGTGCAACACCTGCCGCCACAGCATTGCTTCACCAGCCACTCCGTAGTGGCTGAGCCGGTCGAATATTTTGGCCTCGGTCGGCTCGGCTACGGCGTGTTTGGGGTCGGCGGGAAATTCCGGGCGCACCGCGCGGCAGATCGCCCAGCAGGCCCAGATGCGCCAGCGCCGCTGCTCCCGGCGCGGCTCGTTCATGCGGTCGGCGAGGTGCTGGAAGTGCACGCGCGGGTTGCCGATGAAGACGTCGGCGGGCGTGTGGCGCAGGAACCAAGCCTGTGCGGCGTAGGGGAGGGGCCACTCGTGCAGCACCGGTTCATCGCCTCGCAGATCGGCGCCGAGCGCCCGATCAAGCGAGAGCACCGCTCGGGCGGCCAGGCCGCGCTGCCAGAGGTGGTGGGCGTAGGTGAGAGCCGTCAGGTAGAAACCGGCGCCGCGCGCCTCGCCGTGCGACGTGAGGGCCGCTGCGTCCATGCGTTCCGGCGGGACCGGCAGATGCGGACAGGCGGGAAGCGGGCGCGACATGCCCGCAAAGTCACCGCCCCGCTGGGCGGGCACAAGTTAAACCTGTCCCGCGTGCGACATCATCCGGGGCGCGCGGCGCGCTCTCCGTCATGACCCTCAGAAGCTCGGATAAACCGTGATGCTCTGGCCCGGTTCGATCACGAAGTCGGGGCCGGTGCTCCAGGTGAGGTCGTTGACCAGCACCTTGAACGTGACCGGCTTCGTGGCCTTGCTGATCGACGCGGTCCAGAGGCTGTGGCCGACATTGTCCATCACGAGACCCTTGTCCCAGCTGAGGCCCGGGCCTTCGCCACGGAGGGTGAGGTGGTTGCCGAAACCGATGTCGATTTGGGCGGAGATGAAGGTGGCCGGCGGCTCGGCGGCGGACTTTTTCTTGGCGGACACGGCCGGCTTCTTGGCAGGGGCTTTCTTGGCAGGCGCGACTTTCTTCGCGGGCTTGGTGGCGACGGACTTCGGAGCGGACTTTTTCATGATTTGATTTCTGTTACAGGTTAAGGGAAGGAGAGGCTGTATCCCCCCTCCGTCCGGTGAGTCGCAACAGCAAATTAGGGGCCAATATTGCGGTTGGGTTAAATCGCGCTGTGAGAGCGGGAAACGCGGAAGGAAAATTGTGTTTTACTCCGGCCGGAGCGTCCCTCACAAAGACCGCTCGCTTGGGGGCCGGTAGCTCAGTTGATAGAGCGCGTCGTTCGCAACGACGAGGTCGTCGGTTTGATCCCGATCCGGTCCACCAGCCTTCGCTCTGCGAGCTACGGCTCGGCAAGACAGCCCGGAAAACGTAATCCAGGGATAAGATCTGCGATGCGCCTGGCGAAGGCCGCTGCGTCGGAGCCCAAAGGGGGGAGACGGGCCTCAGTCACAGGCCTCACGGAGAACTGAACGATAACGACGGGCCGAATCAGCATGAACGAATTCGCTTCCGTCTATATACTGGAATCTTTGGCCGATGAGAGAGGAATTAATGTAGGTCTGACGGATGATCTGTCCGCTCATATGACGAAGCACAGCACAGGTGGCGTTCCGCACACGTCAAAACGCAAGCCGTGGCGCATCAAGACCGCGATCGCCTTTCGAGATCTAAGCAAAGCCGCAACGTTTGAGAACTATCTCAAATCGCCCTCGGGGCGGGCATTCGGCAAGAAGCGGCTCCAAGTGCTTCCCGCTCAATTGTCCGCGATATGGTCGTCCGTCAGCCGGCCCTGAAGTTTGCGGCGGAGCTTCTGCTCTTCGATCTCTGTCTTTAGCCGGGCGGCGAAGCGTTGGAGGCGGCGCCGGGTGTCGAG
>JACCDS011300760.1_pt1 | contig 10033 bp, 7 predicted proteins | sample 7446441 | NCBI WGS metagenome assembly JACCDS01 (sample SAMN15323445, study PRJNA562643) | freshwater metagenome | isolation source: river surface water | place: USA:Blue River Watershed | collected 2017-08-17 | reverse complement strand
GTAGGACAGGCCCTTATCAGCGCGCGGGTAGAAGCGCATTACGTTCGCGCCCTCGATCACCGATGAGTTGTCGGAGTAGGCAACGACCGTGCCCCTGGGCTGCAGCTGATGGGTATTGCGGATCATCGCAAACAGCGAACGGTCCTGCGGCTCGCCATCGATGGTCCAGTCCGCGTTGAAGATCTTGTGCCGGCAATGCTCGCTGTTGGCCTGCGCGAACATCATCAGTTCGACATCGGTCGGATTGCGACCCGCCCGGGTGAATGCGTCCAGCAGGTAATCGATCTCATCATCCGACAGCGCGAGCCCCAGCTCGGTGTTCGCGGCGACCAGTGCGGTGCGTCCGCCAGCGATCACGTCGACATGGGACAGCGGCTGCGCGTCGAGTTCCTCGAACAGCGCCGCTGCCTGCTGCGGGTCGCGGATCACGATCTCGGTCATGCGGTCGTGCAGCAGCGCGGCGACTTCGGCGGCGCCCGCCTCATCAAGTGCTTTTGCCTTGCCCAGCAGGCCGGACTTCAGCTGCACGTAGTAGACGATGCCGCGCTCGATCCGGTGAATCTGCGTCATCCCGCAATTACGCGCGATGTCGGTTGCCTTGCTCGCCCACGGTGAAATCGTGCCGAACCGGGGTATCACGACGAACTGCTCGCCGTCTGCATTCCCTTCAAAAGGCTCGCCATAGGTGAGCATTGCGGCGAGTCGCTCGCGGTCGGCAGCGTCAAGTTCGGCCGGGCTGTCGACAAAGTGGCAATAACGTCCAGAGATGCCGGTGATGGCGGGATGGAGGGTCTTCAGCTGGGTCAGGAGTCGCTGGACACGGAATGCAGACAGGGCGCTGGAGCCCGGAAGAATGAGCATGTTTAGGCTGGAGAAATGCGGAATGGCCCGGGGCGTCAGTCATGCTGTCCGGCGCATCGTGCTGCGCTGCATGCAGGCGCTGTCCACCAGGGCGCATCGCGGGGTAAATCGGATGGCCGAATTATACCCTGCGGCGCCCCTGCCCGGCGCCGGAAACGCCGATCGTCCGTGCTATCTTCCCGTCCGACCGACCCTGCACCGAACCCGCACTGACCGGATTATGGATATCGCTTCTCTGAATGACATCAACCGGCGCGAGCTGGTCCATGCCAGCCTCGCGCGCGCTGAAGTATCCCGGTCCATCTTCACGACCGTCTACCGCGACGAGGCACTGCGCGCAGCCGCCCATGCCGACGTCCTGCGTGCGAGCGGCCAGCCGCAGTCAGCGCTGGCCGGCCTGCCCATCTCGATCAAGGACCTGCTGGACGTGGCCGGTGAAACAACACTGGCCGGCTCGATCGTCTTGCGCGGGCAGGCGCCCGCCGCCTGCGATGCCCCGGTCGTCGCGCGGCTGCGTGCCGCCGGCGCAGCGATCATTGGCAAGTCCAACATGACCGAGTTCGCGTTTTCCGGAGTCGGTATTAATCCGCACTACGGCACGCCGGGAAATCCGGTCGATCCGGCGCGGATTCCCGGCGGCTCCTCGTCCGGTGCTGCGGCATCTGTCGCAGCCGGCATCTGCGTTGCGGCGATTGGCTCTGACACGGGCGGCTCGATCCGTATTCCCGCCGCACTCTGCGGTCTGGTCGGCTTCAAGCCGACCCTGCGGCGCGTGCCTACCACCGGCACGGTGCCCCTGTCGCCGACCCTGGATACGCTCGGTCCGATCGCCCGCAGCGTGTCGGATTGCCTGCAGGTCGATGCCGTGATTGCGGATGTACCGCTGTCCCTGCCTGCGCTACCCCTGAGCGGCTTGCGCGTCGCAGTCCCCGAGGATGTGGTGACGGACGACATCGATCACGCTGTCGCCCGCGCATTCACCGCTGCGCTGTCGGCACTGTCGGCGGCTGGCGTCACCGTGGTCGAGGTGCCGATGCCGATGCTGGCAGAAGCGCACCATATCAACCTGTTCTCGCCGATCGAGGCCTTCGCCTGGCATCGCCAATGGCTGGCGGCTGATGAGGAAAAGTATGACCACCGCGTGGTACAGCGCATTCGGGTCGGCGCAGATTACACGCCGGCCGACCTGCCGCGCTTGCATGCAGCTCGACGCGACTGGATTGCCCGGGTCAGCGCGGCGCTGGATGGCTACGACGCGATGCTGATGCCGACCGTTCCCATCGTCGCGCCGCGTACCGACGCATTGCTGGCGTCTGACGAGGCTTTCTTCACAGCCAACCGGCTGCTGTTGCGCAATCCTGCACTGATCAATCTGCTCGATGGCTGTGCGTGGTCGCTGCCATGCCATCGCTCTGGTGAACTTCCGGTCGGGCTGATGATCGCAGCCCCGGCACTGGCCGATGCGCGCATCGCCGCGATCGCGCTGGAAATAGAACGCTTGCTCAACCGCACGCGGTAGCAGATGCCCGGACGACGGCGCAGGGCTGCCAGCGTCCGGATGCGACGCCTCAATAATTGTTTTAACTACTGTTTGCAGATACCCTATAGCGTCTATAACAAACGTGGCAGGCAATGACCTGCCCCGCGGCGCTGCGGTGGCCGCGAGGTCTTGTGAGTCTGGAATCCAATGCGCATAGCTGTGATCGGCGGGGGCGTCGTCGGTGTCTGTACTGCCTATTTCCTCGCGGATGCGGGGCATGAAGTCGTCGTCCTCGAGCGCTATGGCAACGTCGCGCAGGAAGCGAGTTTCGGCAACCTTGACCTGATGGGTCCGTCCGCGATTCATCCATGGTCCACGCCAGGTATGGTGAACCGGGTCATGCGCCTGCTGTTCAGTCCCGAATCGCCGATGGCTTTCAGCGCGAAGCTCGAGCCGGCGATGTGGGCCTGGCTGCGCCGCTTGCGTGCGGAATCTGCTCCGGCGCGCTTTCGCAAGAATCAGCTCAGCCTGCACGGGCTTGCCAGCTACAGCAGTGACCTGATGAAGGAGCTCGGCCACCGTCCCGGCATGGATTTCCAGCAAGGCAGCGGTGTGCTGATGATGTTACGCACCGACAAAGACCTTGCGCAGGCACGCCCGCTGATGGATGCGCTGGGCGAGCGCGGAGTGAGCTGCGAATTGCTTGATCCGGCGGAAGCGCGCCGGCTTGAACCCGCGTTATCGGAGCACACCGCCTTTCAGTCGGCCCTGTATTTGCCGGACGACCGCACAGGGAATTGCCCGTTGTTCGTGCGGCAGCTGAAGCGGCTGGCACAGGCCAATGGAGTCGAATTCCGCTTCAACAGCGCCGTCGAGTCGCTGCGTCCCGAACCGGGCCGTGTCAGCCTGCGCATCGGTGGCGAGGACTACGAAGCCGATGCGGTGGTGGTGGCCGCCGGTGCCGACAGCCGGCGTCTGCTCAGGCAAATCGGTGTGGACCTGCCCGCTTACCCAGTAAAAGTCTATTCGGCATCTGTGGCGATACAGGAATATGATCTGGCGCCGCAGCTGGCCGTGTTCGACGAAAGCTATCGCGTTGCACTGACCCGCCTGGGCAAGCGTTTGCGCATCTCGGGTTGCGCGGAGCTTGGCTCTTCGAACGTGAAGCTGCACCAGAAGGCCGCCAATACCCTGGTCAAGGTTGGCGACGACTGGTTTCCGAATGCGGCGAACTACCGGACCGCCAGCTTCTGGTGCGGGCCGGTCGCGATGCTGCCCGACGGCGTCCCCTTGCTTGGCGCCACCCGTCATGGCAACGTGTTCATCAATGCGGGCCATGGCGCCGGCGCGTGGGCGCTGGCGGCAGGCAGCGGCAAGCTGGTGGCCGACCTGATATCGGGGCGGCGCCCGGCGATCGACATTGACGAACTCAGCCTGCGACGTTATGGCGACCGAGCCTATTGAATTCCCTGGTCAGCAGAATGCCGGTCCCGGACGCGCATCATCCGGGAGCTCGCCTGCTGGCCATGTGCACGCGCGCAATCTGCGGCAGAAATCTCCATCCCTGGCGGCGTCTGTCCTGCTCTACGACGTGGTCGCGCTGCGAGCCACCGAGCTGGCCGCGCAGGCGACGCTGCCCTCGGGCACGCTGATGCAGCGCGCGGGCGCGGCCCTCGCTGCGCTGGCCGTGTCCCTGTCAGCAGATCACAGACCCGTGCTGGTATTCGCCGGACCGGGCAATAACGGCGGCGATGCGCTGGATGCGGCGGCGCGCTTGAGCGCATCCGGCAGGCAGGTCGCAGTTGTCCTGCTGGCCGACCCGGCACAACTGCCGCCCGATGCTGCAGCGGCGCTGCGCCGGGCGCGCGACAGCGAGGCCGCGTTCATCACGCTGGATATAGTGGACGGTTCAGCATGGTCGCTGGCGATCGATGGCCTGTTCGGCATTGGCCTTGCACGTGCGCCGCAAGCGGACTACCGCGCCGCGATCGAATGCCTGAATGCACTCGACTGTCCAGTGCTGGCGGTGGATGTGCCCAGTGGTCTCGATGCAGACACCGGTGCGCTGGTGGGAGGCGGACCGGTCGTGCAGGCCGATTACACGCTGACCTTCATTGGCAACAAACCGGGACTGCACACGGCACACGGGCGCGACTGCGCCGGCGTGGTCCATGTCGACACCCTCGCTATCGAACCTGCCCTGTTCGCGGCAGCGCGCGCTGTGCTGAACACGCCCGACGATTTCAGGCGGGCGTTTGCCCCGCGTGTGCATGCGAGCCACAAAGGGAGTTTCGGCGACCTGACCGTGATCGGCGGTGCAGCGGGCATGGGTGGTGCCGTACTGCTTGCGGCGCGCATGGGTGCGCTGGCGGGCGCAGGCCGTGTGTACGCCGCTTTTGCGGCGATGCCGCCGCCCTTCGATCCGCTGCATCCGGAACTGATGTGCCGTGACGCACATGCGGTTGCGCTCGACAGCGGCGCCGCTGTCATAGGTCCCGGGCTGGGTATGTCGCGCGATGCGGCTGACCTGCTTGCGCGCGCGCTGGCCTGCCCTCTGCCGCTCGTGCTGGATGCCGATGCGCTGAACCTCATTGCAGTCGAACCCGGGCTACAGCAACGGCTCACCGAACGCCGTGCGCCAGCCCTGCTGACGCCGCACCCGCTGGAGGCCGCGCGCCTGCTGGGCATCGAGGTATCCGCCGTGCAGTCTGACCGGCTGCAGGCGGCCAGCGGCCTGTGCTCGCGTTTTCGCGCACATGTGATTCTGAAGGGTTCGGGCAGCGTGATCGCATCGCCTGATGGCGATCTGGTGGTGAATGCCACTGGCAATCCGGCACTGGCTACCGCGGGCAGCGGCGACGTGCTGGCCGGGCTATGCGGCGCGCTGCTGGCGCAGCGTGTTCCGGTTGGCGAGGCGGCACGTGCCGCCACCTGGTTGCATGGCCATGCTGCCGACGGCATGGTGGCCGATGGCGTCGGCCCTGTCGGCATCACTGCGTCCGAGCTGCCGGCACGCATCCGGACGGCGCTGAACCAGCTGCACTCACTCTGAGGCGCACGTCACTGACGCAACGCCCGCTCGCGCGTGTCAGGCAGCGCTGTCTTCGGCGATCCGTCCCGCATGGATCGTGATTCGGCGCTCGCACATGGCCGCAATCGCCGGATCGTGCGTCACCAGCACCAGCGTCGATCCCTGTTCGCGATTGAGCCGGAACATCAGTTCGATGACGGCAGCGCCGGTCGCGGCATCCAGACTGCCCGTCGGTTCATCGGCCAGCAACAGCGGCGGATTCGTCACGAACGCGCGCGCCAGCGCGACCCGCTGCTGTTCTCCGCCGGAGAGGAATTTCGGATAGTGCCGGGTACGCTGCGCGAGGCCGACGCGCTCCAGCATGGCGGTGGCCCGGCGTTTTGCGTCGCGTTCGTTGCGCAACTCCAGCGGCAGCATCACGTTTTCCAGCGCCGTCAGGTGTGACAGCAGCTGGAATGACTGGAACACGAAGCCGATCTTTTCCTTGCGCAGCGCTGCGCGGCCATCCTCGTCGAGGCGATACAGCGCGACCCCGTCAATGCTGACTTCGCCGGCGCTGGGTGTGTCGAGCCCCGCCAGCAGTCCGAGCAGTGTGGACTTGCCCGACCCCGATGCGCCGACCAGCGCGACGGTGGCGCCCGCCTGCACGGTAAAATGCACGTCTTCAAGGATGGTCAGTTCGCCGCTGGCGTCCGCGACTTTTTTCGTCAGTCCGTCTACCACAATCGCCGGACGTGTCTGGGGGTTTTTTTGCATGCAGGATGTCTGGAAGAAGATTTGCCGGCTCGCGCTGATCGTGGGGCTGATGGCGCTGGCGCTGCCGGGCTATTCTGCATCAAAAAATCTGCTTGTGCTCGGTGACAGCCTGTCGGCGGAATACGGGCTGCCGCGTGGAAGCGGCTGGGTAGCGCTGCTGCAGCAGCGCATCACCGACGGCAAGACCGGCTTCACTGTGATCAATGCCAGCATCAGCGGCGATACCAGCGCCGGCGGCAAGACGAGACTGCCCGCGCTGCTGAAGCTTCATCGTCCGTCCGTACTGATTCTTGAACTTGGCGGCAATGACGGCTTGCGCGGACTGCCGCTGAGCGCCACGCAGGCCAACCTGCGCGAGATGATCCGCGCGGCGAAGGCAGCCGGTGCGAGCGTCGTGTTGCTCGGCATGCAGATGCCGCCGAATTACGGCCCCGACTACAGTCGCCGGTTTGCGGGGATGTACGCGACGCTGGCCCTCGAGAGCGGCGCGCGTCTGGTCCCTTTCTTTCTTGCGGGGCTGGAGGATGCTGACCGCTTTTTCCAGCCCGACCGCATCCATCCGAACCAGCGCGCACAGCCCGTCATGCTCGATAACGTGTGGCCGGCACTGAAGCCGCTGCTGAAATAAATTCTGCCATTTATCACGATGAAATTTCCTGCTCTGCTGCCTGCCGATGAAGTGCTTGCGCAGCTGGACGAATTCGACAGCATCATCGACGTGCGCTCGCCGTCCGAATTTGCGCTCGACCACGTGCCGGGAGCGATCAATTGCCCGGTGCTGGATGACGACGAGCGCGCCCGCATCGGCACCCTGGACAAGCAGGAAAGTCCGTTCGAAGCCCGCAAGTATGGCGCCGCGCTGGTCGCGCGAAACATCGGTCTGCAACTGGAGCGCCATTTCATGACGATGCCGCGCGACTGGAAGCCGCTGGTGTACTGCTGGCGCGGTGGCAATCGCAGCGGCTCGATGGCCCACGTGCTCGCGCGCGTGGGCTGGCCGGTCGTGCAGCTCGATGGCGGTTACAAGGAATACCGGCGCAGCGTGATCGCTCTGCTCGAGCAGCAGCCGTTTCAGCTGCAGTTCCGCGCCATTTGCGGCACCACCGGCAGCGGCAAGAGCCGCTTGCTGCAATACCTGCAGCAAGCCGGCGCCCAGGTGCTGGATCTCGAGGTCCTGGCTGCGCACCGGGGTTCGGTGCTGGGCGGGTTGCCGACCGAACCGCAGCCTTCGCAGAAAATGTTCGAGAGCCGCCTGTGGCAGGCACTGCGCAGCTTCTCTCCGGATCGGGTCATCTATGTCGAATCGGAGAGCAAGAAAATCGGCGACCTGCGCGTTCCGGACATGCTGATGCAGCGCATGCGCGCGTCGCCATGCATTCGGATCGAGCTGTCGGTCGCGCATCGCGTGCGCCTGCTGATGGAAGACTATCCACATCTGGTGGACGATATCGGCTTGCTTGGCCGCCAGCTCGCGCATCTGGCGCCGCTGCATGGTCATCAGCGCATACGCGACTGGATGGCTCTGGCCGAATCAGACAATACGGCGGCACTGGTCGAGGCGCTGCTGGTCGAGCACTACGATCCGGCCTACCTGCGCTCGATTGAACGCAATTTCACCGGCTATCGGGAAGCGCAGGTCCTTGATTTGCAGGGAGTGGACGCGTCCCATTTCACGTCAGCGGCGCAGGCACTCGTTTCCGGAGAAACCGTCCTGTCCGCATGAGTGCCTGACACGGTATCTGGGCTCGCGTCCACACTCCGCGGGCAAAAAAATGGCGTCCCACGGGACGCCATTCTTGTTTCAACGACGGTGCGTTACGGCTTCGCGGGCGCTGCTGAGGCCGGCTTGGCGGCGGCCACCGGCTTCAGGATCTCCGCCTTCGCGCGCTTTTTCAGCACGCCGAGGTAACCGGCCATTTCCTGCGCGGCGATGAATTCCTCGACCTGCTGCTTCTCGGCCTTCACCAGTTCCTCATCGGCCGGCTGCTCGTCCACCGAATTGATCCGGTAGATGCTGTAGCCCTTGCCGGCGACCGGCACGCCGACATACACCGGCAGCTTCGACCCCGGGGCCTTCATGACGGCCGCAACCGCCGGGCCGGACACGCCATTGAAGTTGGTGCGCGACACCGACTTGGCCGCACCGAACTCGGCGCTTCCGCCAGCCTGCAGCTCAGCCAGCTTCTTCTCGCCGGCGGCTTGCGCAAGCTTTTCGGCCTCAAGGGCAGCGACGCGCTCTTCGATCACGGTGCGCACCTCCGACAGCGGAATCTTGGCGACCGGCTTATGCTCGACCACGCGACCCGCGATGTAGATGCCCGGCCCCACCTCGATGGCCTCGGTGTTCTGCTTGTCCTTGACCGCTTCCTTCGAAAAGATCGCATTCAGGAACTTCGGCTGGTTGTAGGCTGCCGTTTTCGGCAATGCCGGATTCGGCTCGCGCGTCAGCGACATCGCGGTTTCGATTTTCAGGCCAAGCTTGTCCGCCACCGGCTTCAGGCTGTCCGGCTGTTCGTACACCATGTTGTTGAAGGTTTCGATCATCGCGGCAAACTTCTTGCCCGCTTCGCCGCGACGAATCTCGTCGTCGATATTGGCCTTCACCTCAGCCAGCGGACGGGTCGCAGCCGGCTTGACGGCGGTCAGGCGGATGATATGGAAGCCGAAATCCGATTCGACGATATCGCTGATCTCGCCTTCCTTGAGCTTGTAGGCGGCTTCCTCGAAAGGCTTGACCATCATGCCCTTGCCGAAGAAATCGAGGTCGCCGCCGCGCTCGGCCGAACCTGGATCATCGGAGTTCTCTTTTGCGACTTTCGCGAAGTCATTCGGGCTCTTGCGCACCTGCGCCAGCAGTTTTTCTGCCTTCGCCTTCGCAGCCGTCTTTTCAGCGGCCGGCGCGTCCTTGGCGGCCTTCACGAGGATATGGCTGGCACGCCGCTGTTCATCCGTCTTGTAACGACTGAGGTTCTTTTCGTAGAACTTGCGGATATCGTCCTCAGTGACGCTGATCTGCGCCTCGACGACCGGCGCAGCCAGTACGACGAACTCCGCCTTCACGGTTTCGGGCACCTGGAACTGGGCGGCATTCTTGTCATAGAAGTCCTGCACCATTGCGTCGGTGACTTTCACCTGAGACCTGAATTCCTGCGGCGTCACGCTGAGTTCCTGGATTTCGCGCTTCTGCTGGTTCAGCGACGAGATGCGCTGCGTGATTGCCTTCGGCGCAAACGCAGTGCTCTGGATCGCCATGTTTACTTGCTGGACCGCCAGGTCATGCCGCAGGCTGGCTTCGAAACGCTCCGGCGTCATGCCCTGTGCCGCCAGCAACTGCTGGTAGCGTTCCTTGTTGAACTTGCCGTCCGCATCGGTCAGGCCCTGGATCTCGAGGATGGTCTTGCGCACGGCATCGTCGGACACGGTCAGGTGGCTGTCGACGACGTTCTTCGACATGGCCTTCTGCGCCACCAGATTCTCCAGCGTGCCCATCTTCGCGTCCGGCGTGTCGAACATCGCCGGATTGAACTGATCGCCAAACATCTGCTTGAAACGCTCCAGCTGGCGTGCGTGCGTCGCATCCCACTCGCGCTGCGAGATTTCCTGACCGGCGACCTTCGCGACCGCCGGCTCGCGGTCCGACATGCGCGTGTAACTCTCCAGGCCGAAGAATGCAAACGACGGGAAGATAATCAGGAGCAGCAGGAACTGCATCAACCGACGATGGGTGCGGATGAATTCAAGCAGGGTGCACTCAGGTCTCCAGGCCTTCGCAGGCCTTTATCGTAATGAACAAGCGTAAAAAAAGGCGAACACACGGTTCGCCTTTCTGGGTTTGGCGGAGTGGACGGGACTCGAACCCGCGACCCCCGGCGTGACAGGCCGGTATTCTAACCGACTGAACTACC
>JACCDS011189561.1_pt1 | contig 10033 bp, 13 predicted proteins | sample 7446441 | NCBI WGS metagenome assembly JACCDS01 (sample SAMN15323445, study PRJNA562643) | freshwater metagenome | isolation source: river surface water | place: USA:Blue River Watershed | collected 2017-08-17 | reverse complement strand
TTGTAGAATCAGAACCGTCTTGTCCTCTAAACCAATCGGCTTCACTTGAATTTAATGTACCGTACACACTTAAATTTCCTGTTCCTTGATACGAATATCCTGTAAAAATACCTTGATTTGCTGGCGGCGTTACAACAGGTGGAGGAGTAACTACTGGCGGCGCTACTACTGAATTTGATTGTACAGATAATGCGTTAGAATATGATTGTGGATTTAATACAAATACAGTTGAAGCATTTACATTTAATGCTAATAAACTTAATAAAATAATTTTTTTCATTCTTTTTCCTTTTTATATATATAATAATATATTGTAAAAAGCATTATTGTAAAGAATATTTTTTTATTTTTTTTTAGTTGATTATTTTTTAAGCATATGATATTATTCACGCAATCGGAGATTAATATGAATAATCAACTTTTAAATACATTTTTTGATTTCATTAAAGTTGAGAACTTTTATAGTTCTTACGAACTCTTTTGTTCTTTATTAAAAAAAGAAAAAGAAGAATTGTTTCAAAATTTTATTATTTATCTTATTATAGAAGAAAAAACTAAAAAAGGATTTAAAATTAGGTTTGAAAATGATCTTCATAACACTTATTTTTCTTTAGAATTTATATTTTTCATTGAACATTTTAATTTAATCAAATCCTTATCAGAAGAACATATATTTTATTTATTTAATAAGTATTTTATTTCTTTACATCACTTTGAAGATAAAAAAATAGACCATATATTGCTAAAATGGTCTACTCTTATTTCACATTCATTTTTTAATAAAGAACAAAAAGAATATATAGAAAAAATATATTTACAACATATGATTTCTAATTTTTAATTTAAATATTTTTTGAAATACTTTCCCTTTCTAAAAATAAACTTATTTCTTCCATTAAAAAATCATTCAATTTTTCTTTATTCAGTAATAGTTCTATCTCTACTTCTGTTTTATATATAATTGATATATTAAAATCTAATTTTATATACTCGTTACTATTTTTTAATTTTATAAATATTAAACCTTTTTCTATAGAATCTAAATTTATTTCAATTAAATCACTTTTACTTATTTTTAAAATTTGATTTTTTGTTCTAAATAAAAAACAATCTTCATAACTCACAATCTCATTAACCAATGATTGTTTTTTTTCTTTATATTTACATATTTGAAAACATTTTTTTATACTTTTCTTTATGGTATCAATTTCTTCTTCACTAAATGTATTAGCATAATTTCTTTCATTTACATATATATTATTTACTCTTAAATAATCATTGATACCTTTTATTTTCAAAAGTAAATCTGTTTTTAATCTTTCTCTTACTTTAGATTCATAGTTATCGTTATATCCAGAACCAGAATATCCGTCAAACATCATTTCGTCTAGCATAATTACCTACCTTACAATGAAATACTTTGTTTTTTTATTTTTTCATGTTCTTTTAATTTTTCATTAATTTTCAATATTATCTTATCCATTATTTTTTCAACATTATAATTTAATTGATATTTTTTTTCTTCTTGAATTACATAAGTTGGAAAATTTAAATCTATTGCATATTTATGGTTTGAAGATGTTATTGTTAAATACATATCACAATTATTACTAGAGCGTCTAATATTTATTTCTCTAATTTCTTCTATACATACTTTTATTAATTGTCTGCTCGATTTTACAATTAAATTATTTGAAAAATTAAACTCAATAACGCTTTTAATTTCATTATCTTCAAATTTAATTATTTTATTAATAAATCTTTCTAACGTTTCATTTTCTTCAATTTCTATAATTTTACAAGAATCTATACCTTGTAAATTATCATTTTTTTCTAATTCGTTTATTGATTTAATCATCAATAAATCACTTTCAATCATTTCTTCTGTGTTTTTATCAAATAATTTCATTTTTTAACCTTATATTTTTTTATGAATACTTAAGTTTTCTTTATATTCTTGATAATGATTTAACATTATATTTAATATATTATCCTCTATTTCTTTTAAATCATAGCAAATTTCGTAAGAAGTATTTTGAACATTAATATATCTTGGATAACCAATCGTAAATTCCATTTTTTCTGAATTATTTTGATTTATAATTAACGTCATAAAATAAATATCTGCATTCTCATTTGTTGTTTTATAATTTGGTTTATCGCTATGAACAAAATCAGTTTGTATATATATTTCTTTTAAATTATTCAAATTTAAAATTTTACACGTTCTTCTGTTTTTAAATACTATTTCGTCTTCTAATAAAATTATCTGATTATTATAATCTTCTTCGTTTTTTCTTGAAATCTTGAATGTTTTTTTTAATAAAATTTCTTTGAAATAATTTAAATCATCTATAAAGACTTCTAACACTTCGCTTGTTCTTCTCTTTGAACTTTTTATATCTAATAATTTTATTACTTCATCTTCAAAAGAATTAACTATTTGACTTATAGCAGAATTTAACGATTGTTGTAAATCAGAATGAATTCTTTTTTCCAGACTAATATTATTTTCAAATCCAAAATTATCTAAATTTTTTGAAATTTTTCTAAGTTGTCTATGTGTTATCATTTTATTATCCAATTTTAAAAATAATATACTATTATAAACTTTATTGCTAATAAAAGCAAGTTTTTTTATTTTCATGATATAATTTAATAAAAAAGGAAACTTATGATAATATCTTTAAATAAAAATTATTTAGAAATTGCAATATTAAAACATATAGATGAACTTATTGATAGACAAAACAATAAAAACAGATTTACAAAATTTGATTCCGATAATGATACATTTCTTGGATATTTAGGTGAAGTTGCTTTTGAAATTTTTTTACAACAAAAAGGATTTAATAAAAACTCAGATTTTGTAAGACTTGATGAATGTAAATTAAATCCTGCTTTTAAAAAATATTTTACTTTTAACTCCACTGGTACATATGACTCTTGTGATTTTTTGCTTAAATTATTTTTTGATAAAGACGGTAAAAATTTACCTTTATTAAAGATCGATGTTAAAACTCAAAAATATGTAGGACAATATACTGCGGATTGGCAATTTTCGGTCAATTCTAATACTATTTCTAAAATACAAAAAAATATTGAAAGAATAGATTTATTCGTTTTTATTTTTTCTAAAATTGGAATAGATGATTGTTTTGATTTTAAATTAAATAAATTAAATGTAGAACAATTAAATAACTTAAAAAATGATTATCAATCTTATATTAAAATAAATAGTATAGATTTAGATATTTTAGGTTCTATGTCTCCTAAAAATTTAATTAATTTAGCTGTTCCTTTTGAAAAAGATGAAATATTTAGAATTAATAATTTAAAACCATATATAACACATTCTCCAATGCATAGAATAACGATTAAATATCTTGAAAATATAAATAAAATTATTCCTTCTCGAACTATTGATTATTCTCAAAAAAATGTTAATCTTTATAAAAATAATTTTCCCGATGAAAAAAAGTTTATTAAAATAATTAATTATGATAATAATTATGATTTTTTACCATATAATAAAGTTTATTTAAATTCTCAATTTAAAGATTTTCAAGAATTTATTCATAAAATAAATAATTTAAATACAAATAGGAATGTAAATGCAAAATATAAACAATAAACAATTTATTAAAATTTTAATAGATTATTTAAAAAAAATAGAAAATAAAACACAATTAATCGAAGAGTTAGAATCATTAATAGAAAAATCTTTTATTTCAAAAAATCTTTTTTTTAGTTTTAATAATATCAATTTTATGTTAAAATTTGAAAACTATTTTGAAGAAAATTGCATTACTCCTGAAATTTTTTCTTATTTTGATGAATTAAAATTATCTATTTTAAATAAACAATATGACACAGGAAGTTATTATACAAATAAATTTTTAGTTAATAATATTTTAGAAGAATATGATTTTTTAAATAAAACTATTCTTGATCCTTCCGCTGGTAGTGGAAACTTTTTAATTAGTTTATTAATCAAATTAAAAAATAATTTTAAAAACAAAAATGATATGGTTGATTATATTTCTAAATTTATATTTTTTAATGATATAGAAAATTCTTCTTCTTTGATTTATTTAAAAAGATTAAATTTTTTATCTATTGATCTTTTTAATGAAAAATTAAATAATAATGATTTGAATATTATCAATAAGAACATTTTTAATCTTGATTTTTTATTAAATTTTAATCTGAATTTAAAATTTGATTGCATTATAGGAAATCCTCCTTATTTAGGTACAAAATCTCTAGGTTCCGAATATTTAGATAAAATAAAATTAGAATTTAATTTCACCGATGATCTTTATTCTTTATTTATATTTAAATCTTTAAAACATTTAAATGATAATGGTTTTTTGTCTTTCGTTACTTCTTCTACATATTTAACAATATCTACAAAGAAAAAATTAAGAGAACTTCTTATTAATAATAATTTATATAAAATCATATTAAATGATAGAAATAATTTTAATATACTCACAAATACATCAACTCTCTTTTTAAATAAATCAAAAAAATATACTTCAATAGATATATTTGAAGAAAAAAACAAAAATATCAATCTTTTAAATAAAATAGATTATAAATCTCTTTTAATTGATAATAGATTTAAAACACAATCAAATTTTGATTCAAAATTTGATTTAAGTATACACTTATACAATCAATATATAGAACAAATGTCTACTTCTAAAAAATTAGAACACTTCCATAAGACAGAAGATTTTATTAATATTATTAAAAATAATGATGTTGTTCCATTAGGTCTTATTGCTTATATTGCGACTGGTGTAGATTTTAAAGGACACAATAACTCAACTCTTTTTAGTTTAGAATCAAAAAAATACAATCAAATTGAATCAAAAGATGATATTAAATATAATATATCCTCAGAAGAATTTATTAACGGCTTGGAATCTAAATTATATATTAAAGCGATTAAAGGATCAGAACATATTTTTGTTAAATGGACAAAAGAGCATGTTAATTTTTTGAAATCGATTAAAGCTCCATTAAGAAATCTACAATTATATGGCGATTCTGATTTATTATATTGCAAAACCTCTACGTATGACTTCTTTCTTGTAGATAAAAATACATTATGTATTAATACAGCAGGTGCTTGTTTTATTAAAATAAATCCTATTATTAATATATCTATTTCTAATATTATGGAACAAATCAATAATAATGAATATAAAAACTACATTAAAAATAATATTAATAATAGTCTTTGTCTTACAACTAATGATTTAAAAATGCTTCCTATTAAAATTAGATAATAAGCAACTTGTAATAAGAATATGCAGATAAATACAACACAGGTATAACTAAAGCTATTCCAATTAATACATCAAATATTTTTGATACTATTTTTTTCATAAAAAATCTCCTTTTTTATATTTTATATTAAAAATTAATATGTCAATTAAATATCTTGATATTTTATTTTTAAAATGATATTATATCAAAAATTTATAGCGGAGCAAATTTATGAGCGAAGTTTTTCAAGACCTTTATTTTGATTTTGGAATTCCAACATTATCATCAGAACAAATTCAAAAGCTTCTTTTTTTAGAACATAAAATACTTGAAGACAATGATAATTACAGTTTATATTTGATTAAAAATGATAGTCAATTTATGTTTTTTCCTGAATTTAATATTTTACATATTAAAAACGATAATTTTGATTTTAGAGAACATGCTTTTGATTTAGTATTCTCACTAGAAACCAGAAGACGAAACTTAAAAAATGGATACTATATTTATCAAAATAGAAATCCAGAAAATGTTATCAAAAAACTTGCGATGGAAAAACCAGACATTGGTATTCCATTACTTAAATCCTACTCTCAATCTATTATTAATAAATTAAATTTTGATACAAATGAATTAAAAAAATTTATTAATCATATTGATTTAATATATACTCATTTACAAGAAAATAATGTAAAAATAGAACAATATAATATCGATAAAGAAAAATTAATTCATCTTAATGAAGAAGAATGTGAAAAATATATCGATAGTTTAAATATTCCAATGTTAAAAGAATTTCCACAATATTGCGGATTAAAATTATTTCCTTTTTTAACAAAAAATGATTTTTGCTTAATTGACTATTCTGCTAATATGTTATTTAAAATAGTTAAAAATGAAGAAAATTATAAAATATATGCAATTAACCTTAATTATCCTTTTATAGAAATTTCAGAAGATAAACATGACCTTGTTTTTCAATTTCTATTTTTAACTGGACAAACATATCACCTTATCCAAGAACATATTACAGAAGCGCATTTAATTTTTGAATCTCAAGATCATGAATTAAAGTTTGTTACTCCATACATACGTTCTTTTGAAATTAATCAAGGTGTTTTAATAAAAGATATTTTTAATAAAGAGGATTAAAAAAATGAAACTTATTTTCGATCAAATTCAATATGATGATGTTGCTTATGATTTATATTCGAAAGATATTAAACAGCTTTTAGAATTAAAACATGATATTTTAGAAGAAAACGAAAATTATATTCATTATGTTATCAAACAATCAGACACAGATGTTTATTTTATTGATTTTAATATTGTTTATATTAAAAATACTGATTTTGATTTTAGAACTGAAAAAAAACGATTATTTTTGTCTTTAGTAAGAATTTCCGAAGGTTTATTTAACGAATACTACATTAAAAGTAATAGTCGTCCAGAACATGTTATTAAAAAACTTGTTAAAGAAAGACCTTCTATTGGATTACCATTATTAACTTTATATTCAAATTTGCTACTTGAAAATTTTCATATTAAAAAGTCTGATTTGATTAAATTTAATAAAAGTTTATCATTGTTACTTGATTACTTTAAACAAAATAATATTCAATATGATAAATACGATATTGATATAAAAAAACTTGAAACATTACCAGAAATAGAATTAACACAATATATCGATAGTTTAAATATTCCAGAAGCTAAAAAACTTAAACAATATTGTGATCTTGATTTCCTTCCTTTACTCATTAATGAAGATTATTGCATTGTTGATTATTCTTCTCGCTCCTTCTATAAAATTGTTCAAAATGAAGATAATTTTAAAATTTATTTGATTAATTTAGATTATCCAATAGTTAATGTTTCGGAAGATTTATCTGATATTGTGAATGAATTCTTACATTATACAGGACAAAATTTACATTTGCTTGTTGATAAGATTGGCGTTGAACATCTAATTTTTGAATCTTTGAATGATAATATTAAATTTATCACGCATTCTATGTCCGATTTTGAAAATATTCATTCTTTTGTATTTAAAAAAATTAAATCTAAATTGAAATAAATTTTCTTATTTTTTATGATATAATAAAATAAAAAGGAGACTATAATGGATTACAAAAAATATGCGAACTTATCAGTTGAAGGATTTGCTAACGAAACTAAAGTATTATCAGCAGAAGGTACTTTTTATCATCTTTTAACAAAATTGATTGAAGAAGATTTAAAAAATTTACATACCAATACCAAAGAAGTATATAAATCTTTAATTAATAATATATCAAAAAATGATGCTTATGATCAACATGGAGTTTTAATAGAAAAATCAAAAGTTATCGATTCTATTATTGATTTTAACCATCATAATATTAAAGAATTCCTTCACGTTAAAAATATGATTGATAAAGTTATTAAATCATTTGTTGAAGAAACAAAAATCATGACATTTACTGCTCCTTTCTCTGATATATTAAGAAAACATATGGAAGAAAATTATAAACAATTTCTTATTGACCAAAAAAATGATTTAGTCGAAAAAATAAGAGTTTTTGCTAAAACAGAAGCTTATGATTCACATGGAGTTTTAGTCCAAACAGATCGTATATTAACATTGATTGATGATAAAGAAGAAAAACAAAAAAAATCATTAAAAATAAAATAATTGCTTCTCTAAAATATTTATTTATTGATTTTTTTAAAAATTTCAAGTATAATATTATCCATTATTATTATTTTTTAAGGTTTTTATATGAATGATCCGATGAAAGAAATCGATGAGGTTATATCTTCTATATATAAAGAAATGAAAGATATGGAAAAAGAATTTGAAATAGATTACGATGACTTACTTAAAGACACTGGTTTTAATATCGATAATTTCAAATCAAATTTAAAGAAAACACAGCAAAAAAATGACAAACTTAAAAACAAGCCTAATTTTTATGAATTAGCTCATTCTGTCATTGAAGATAAAAAAAAATTAGATCCTATTGTTGCTATGGTAAAATCTTTTAAACATGAATTTATTTCTTTTTCAAAAGTTTCGGTTTTAGAAGATAATTATAAATTTTCTTATAATCCACCTAAATTCGAAGTTGATAAAATAGAAGATATTCACGAAAAATTAAATTCTTTTTTTATTCAAATTCTTGAAAAAGATGAACCTTTATTTCATAATAAAATTATTATTCTAAATAATATTATTATACTTAAAAATAATAATAATATTAGGGCTATTGAATTTAAAAATTTAGAATATATTAAATTTGAAATCAACAATCCTGCTATTTTTTTAAAAAATCAATATCTTTTAGTCATTAAATTCAAGCATAACGGACAAGATGCTAAACAGTTTTATTTTTTTCTTAATAATCAATTTATTATTAACAACAAAAATATAGAAATTAGTTTTGATATTAATAGTCTACAAAAAATGAATTCTTATATTAGTAATAAAATAACTAATAAGTTTACTGAATACCATTTATTACAAGAAATTAGTAATCATATTTAATTATTAGGAGAATACAATATGTCGATTTCGAATTCAGGAAGAAACCAGCTTCAAATTGTAAAAGAAAAACAAATTGATACCAATAATTGTTTATCTGAATTACAAAATTTAGATATACCTTTTTTTAAAAATTGCAAGATATCTTTATCTACTATTGATGAAAAAACTATCACTTCAGATTATATTCCAAGAATTAATTTTTCCACGCAGAAAGAATTAAAAGAGCAAATGGAAAGAAATTCTATACTAGTTTTAGATAATTATATGCCTGATACATATAATTTTATTTTTATTTCTGATAATTCTTTGGTTTTTAAAAATTGGTATTCTTTTTATAATGTTAACATAAATGATATTAAATTAATTGAAACTGATTTTGAAGATCAACATCATAATTACTATTATTTTAGCTTGATTGTTTCTTATAATGATAATTCTAAAAATAAATTTATTTTTCATTTAGATAAAACAATGATTGTAAATAATAAAGTATATAAATTTGAATATTCTGGAAGTAAATTAAGTATTTATTTTAACAACTTTTTATCAAAAATTTTTATTGAAAATAAAATTAAAAAACAATATTCAACTATTTGAGGTAATTATGTTTAATACTAAAAAAGAACAAAAAAAATCTTCTCTTAAATTATCTAATTTTTTTAATTTACAATTAGATAATTCTGTTAATTCTTTTGAAGAAGTTGAAAAAGTAAATTTTAAAATTAATATGAATTTAAAAGAAGATATTTACGTTTTATCTGACACAACAAATTTGAATTTATTAAAAAAACAAATAGAATCAAAATTTATATCTATTAGCACTAATTACTCTCAATCTCTTAGTCACCAAATTATTTTAAAAGAAGACAAATTTATTTTTATTGACAACGAATTTCATGAAACTTTTATTGTTGATTTAAACGATATAATTTCTTTTGAAATTTATTCTTCATTTGAAGACGAAACTAATGATGATTTAATGTGCTACCATTTTAAGTTTAACTTTGTTTTGAAAAATTTCAAAAAAGAATTCGAATTCCAATTTAAATTATATCCTATATTTTCTATACAAGATGAGTTATATCTTTTTAATATTAATGAAAGTAAAACAAAGCAAAATATATATTCAGAAATGAATAAACATTATTTTACTTACTTAGATCGTAAAAATATTAAATTATAATTCGTTAAGGATAACAAATGATTATAACATTTAAAGATAATTTT
>JACCDS012108833.1_pt1 | contig 10034 bp, 9 predicted proteins | sample 7446441 | NCBI WGS metagenome assembly JACCDS01 (sample SAMN15323445, study PRJNA562643) | freshwater metagenome | isolation source: river surface water | place: USA:Blue River Watershed | collected 2017-08-17 | reverse complement strand
GGTATGTCAAGGCTCCAAGACCTAACTTTTTTGCAGCAAACGTCATTCCATATCGCCCAAGCATCATATTTTAAAAATTACTCCCGTTGATCTGTGCTTATAAGTGCATTCTTCTGCAGCCAATAAATCTAATTGATCACTCCGCTTGCTGGCTCAACATTCATCCCAATCATAAATTTTCAGCTGTTTATACGATTAACCTCGACAAATCTACATCTACCATTAACACTGAAGAATTGTTTAAGGAGCAAGTGCAATTGAATAGGCTGAAACAACAATTCCAAAGGTATTCACTGGAAATAGCATTCTGTTTGCTGTTAATTGCTGCCAATGTATTTTTTTATGGTTATCAACAACAGCTCAAGCAACAACAAATTTCTGCGTTACTTGGTCAGCCTTTACCTTTAGTCGTGCTTGGTAATGAAATTTGGCTAAACCCATTAACTGCTGAAGAACCTAACCCAGGACAAGGCAGTTCAATCGGCAATCAATTTACAGTGGCCACAACCCCTACAGGTAACATATCGGGTTATGAAATAATCTTTGTTGGTAATGTTAAATATCATGTCCCGAAAACTCTATTACCACAGACCAGTTTTATTAATTTTTTTATTGTAAATCTGCTGCTGACAGCTCCATTTTTCATTGCCTACCGTTGGCAAAAAACAGCAGGTAAGTTACAGGATGAAATTGTTGATATAAACAATCATATCAATAACTTACTTCACGATGCGCAGTTGCCTATTTTTGCGAAATCTTTGGTTTTTGACAAGCTTGCGATGCTTGGAAACACTTTGCAATCCCAACAACGTCGGCAACAAGAGATCAGGCATTTGGTACGCGTCCAAGGGCTCATTGACCATGATCTAGCAATTGGCAACAGGATTTTCTTCGAAAGTAAATTGCAGCACTATTTGGTTGAACCAAATGAGCCAAAAGCTGGTTCGCTGTTCTTGTTGCAAATTACCAATCCAGAACAAGATGTTCACCCACTTACAGTACAGCAGCGAATGGCTGGTTGTGTTGAATTACTCACCCAATTGACGAATCATCTGCCGCAAGCAATTCTTGCGCGTGTGGCTGATCAGGATCTTGCACTATTAATTCCTGGGCTAGGCCAAAAAGAGGCCGAAGATTTAGGCGATAGAGTCGCAATGGTCCTCAGTAAATCTAGTTATTTTGCCGGTTTAGCCGATCAAGATGTGCTGCACATCGGTTATGTAATTTACCATCAGGGCCAGAGTTCGTATCAAGTGCTTGCTGAGGCCGATATGGCGTTAAAAACGGCTCAGTTACAAGGCCCAAATGCTGCCTATGGTTTTTATCCTGCAACTAAACCTAAGATCAAAGGTTCTGTTTGGTGGCGTACTGAGCTAAGTAATGCACTGCGCGAGCAACGATTCATGTTGAGCTTTCAACCCGTATTTTCTTCAGCACAACACGATGTGATTCAACATGAAGTATTAGTTCGGCTGCAAAGTAGTGAAGGTGATCAACTGCCGGCAGCGATATTTTTACCGATGGCGGCAAATTGTGGGCTGACTGCCAAAATTGACGAATACGTAGTGCTTAAAGCCGCCAAACTATGCCAGCTAGAAAATTTGACCTCAGCAAGGTGCAGCGTCAATTTGTCAGTTTCAACCATGCTCCAAAATGAATGGTGGGATTGGTTAACAGAAATGCTGAAGAATGGAAAAATCGTCGCTGGCCAGTTTGCGTTTGAGGTCGACGAGTATCACATTTTACGCCAGTACAAGCTTTTAAAGCCGAAGCTAATCCGCTTAAGTAGTTTGGGATTCTCTGTGATTATTGACCATGTTGGATTGTCCATTGAGGACTGTCCCTATATGAACGAAATTGCAATTGAAGCGATAAAGTTGCATCCATCGGTGATTCGAGGCATTGATAAACAACTTGAGCAGCAACTTTATATCAGGGGCTTGCTAGCAAGTAACACACAGCAACAAGCTAGAGTCATTGCTTGTGGTGTGGAAACACAGGCGGAGTGGCAAACATTGCAAAAACTTGGGATCAGCGCAGCTCAAGGTTTCTATTTTAGTCAGCCATTGGCAAAGTTGATGGCGCAAAACGAAACCAATTAACTCGATGAAAGAATTCTAAATTGCTCGTCGTTAATCATATTCCGATAGTGCAGCCCCTTCAGACCCTGCATACCGCCGGTATGAAAAAATGTAATTCGACGCTCTGAAGAAGACGGGTGCTGTTGCAAATACCAAAACAAAGAACGAAGTGCTTTGCCAGAATAAACCGGTTCAATAGCAACGCCGTTTTGTGCCATTTCAACACAGAAATCCAAAGTTGCTTGGTCAAAGGAACCATATTTTTGCCCCGATATATCGGGCATTAACTGCCAATATTCGTTGAGACTAGGGCAAAGTCGGTCGATTTTAGCGGGCAAACTTGCATCTTTAACCACTTGCACTGCGAGAATAGGGCATGGCGAAGTAAGCTGAGATTGTTGGTAAGCGATACCCGCTACCGTACCACCGCTTGCTGCTGCGCAAACAATAAGATTAGCTTTACCATTTGGTGTCTGTGCAAAGTTAAGTTCGGCAAAGCCTGGGAGTGCGAATTCTCCGGTGCCGCCTTCAGGTACAATAAGATAATTCGGATAATTACTTTGCAAAGTGTCGAGGAATTGAGGTTCGTGCCGTTTTCGATAAATTGACGGTTCGACGAAAATCAGCTCCATGCCGTCATTAACGCATTGTTGCAGTGTTGGGTTAGTAAGATCTGGGACGTGAGCACGGACAATGGCTTTGGTTGTAAAACCCAAAGCATTGCCCGCAGCAGCAACAGCGGCTAAATGATTGGAAAAAGCGCCCCCAAAAGTGACAATTCCTTGGTGACCATGTTGTTGTATTTGTCGAATGTGGTACTTTAGTTTCAACCACTTATTACCAGCAGCAGCTTGAACCTGACAATCAAGATGGCAAATCCATAACTCATCACCGGAATTGGTGAGCGCGGGATGATGAAGCTGTTGCCAGCGCAGTTGGAAAAAAAGTGTGTTCATCCGAACCTTCTGTTCTAAAGTGAAGAGAATTTAAATCGTAGAGCGGGTTTATGATACGAGATTTCGCAAAATATTTCAGTCGTACACCAGCGCAGGCTAACGCAGCACCGCTGGTCGCGAGTTTATATTTACATCCCGACCACTTGAAGTTGGTCGTGGCGAAGACTGCTCCACTTCAAGTTATCAAAGTAGAAACCTTACTGCTGCAAAATGGCCTTAGCTTTACTGAACAGTGTTTGAGCTTGATCGCGGAATTGCCTGCTAAAACAGAATTGTGTTTGATTTTAAGTGCTGACCGCTATCAGATTGTACAAGTCGATAAACCTGCAGTTCCAGATGCGGAGATTATTTCTGCATTACGTTTTGGTATTCGGGAACTTGTGAATACACCATTAGATGATTTGTTGCTTGATTACATGGACTTACCAGAACAAGCTCAGCAAGGATCTGCTAAGGTGCAAGTGGTTGCGACCTCACTCAGCAGTTTAAAGTTGCTATGCGAAGAATTGGCCGAACAAAAAGTAAAATTGACCAATATTCAACCTGAAGAATGGCTGGCGCGTAACCTTTTGCCGGCAACTGACGGTGCTGCAATGTTGCTGACCCATCAACCATCGCAAGAGCTAAATCTACAGATTATCCGTGATCAACAAATTCATTTTTCACGGAAGTTGCGCGGTTTTAATCGTATTCATCAATACGACCTCGCCGAGCTACAGCAAGGCATGCTTGATAACCTTCTGCTCGAAGTTCAACGTTCCTTGGACTATTATGAAGGTCAGTTAAAGCAAAGCCCAGTTCGAGAAATTTATATACAAATCAACAATAATTCACTGGCTGGTATTGTGAATTATTTCTCAGCGAATGGTTTTAGCCAGGTGAAGGCGTTAGAGCTTAAGACATTTATGCCGAAATTGAGCCAAGCAGAACGCGAGGATTATTGGTTAACGTTGGCTGGTGCGCTCGAACTCGTTTCGACAAGGAGTAGCGCACCATGAAGTCTTCAGTCAATCTATACCAAGATAGTCTCAGACCTAAACCGCAGTCGGTGACACTTAACCATGTCGCAGTCACCACTGGAATTGTTGGTGTGGTGATTACAATTCTAATTGGTTTTGTCGGCATGCAAGCGAACAGGCTTAGTAATCAACAACAGCAATTAGCGCTGGAATTACAAGCAGCAACTGATGAATTAGCGGTGTTTCAGAAAACTCTCGCCGAGCGTAAGCCTGACCAGCAGCTGGAAACTAGTCTATCGAAAATTAAACTCAGTAATGGGCAAAAGCAAAGTCTGCTGCAATATCTGCAAGCAGAAAATCAAAGGCCTGCGCCAGATTATGTTCGAGCATTCAAGCACCTTGAGCAGGTCGACCAACAGGGGCTTTGGCTGACCAAATTCAGTTTTGCTGGCGACGAATTACAATTTCAAGGCATGACCCAAGATGCGAAACTAGTAGCAGATTGGTTACAGCAACTCGGGCAAGATCCATTCTTTCGAGGGCAGAGCTTTCAAACTATTTCGGTAAAACCAGCAGAGCGTGGCACTCTAAGATTTGAAGTGTTAGCGAAGCCGCTGGCTAAGGAGCCGCAGTCATGAAATGGTGGAGACAAAATGCCAAACGGTTCATGAACTTGCAGGTTCGCGAGCGCAAGTTGATTTTCTATTCGACCCAAGTTGTCATCATTTGGCTGGCTGCGGTTTTGTTGATTGAGCCATTGATTCAGCAAACAAGCGGACTTAGTAAACAGAATCATGACACCGAACAACAAATTCAGCGCATTCAGCAACAAAGCGCGATCATTCAACGCGCTCTTAATGTGGATTTGAATGAGCAAGTGCGTACGCAGATTACAGAACAGCAGCAGATTGAGCAGGAGCTAGTTCAAAAAATCCAGCAAATGACTGGCAGTTATATCAGTGCGAACCAGATGCTTGGCTTACTGGAAGATTTGCTAGTGAAGATACCTGATGTGCAGTTAGCTGCGCTTGAAAATTTGCCAGCACAACCCGTGTTAATCGGTGCAGAAGCAACAGCGCAGCCATTATTGTATCAACATCGAACTCGTTTGGTATTTCAAGGTAATTTCGCATCATTGCAAAAGCTGCTCGGGCAATTACAGCAACTGTCTTGGCAATTGCATTGGATCAAACTCGATTATAAAGTTTTAAAGTACCCTGAAGCGCAGTTGCAATTGGAGCTAGCAACGGTCAGTGAGAGTGCAAATTATGTGCAAATTTAAACATTTAACAGCTCTGGTTGGCATGACGCTGATGGTCAGTAATTGTTGGGCTGACCCAACAAAACCTGAGTTTTTGCAGCCGGCAGAAAGTAGTTTGTCGGTGAATGCAGAGTCTTCAGCTCCTGTGGCAATTCCGGTATTAAGTTTTATTCAGATCGGCCAGCGACGCAGCGCGGTCATCAATGGGCAACTGGTTAAAGTCGGCGATCGAGTGGCAAATTATTTGGTACAGCAAATTGATGCTCGCCAAGTAGTGTTGCAACAAGGCGACCAACGGTTGGTTTTGAAGTTATTTCAGACGATGAAAAAGTAGCAGACAGCATGCAAAAAAAATTCCCATGGCACGTCGCGTTTATCATTCCGATGCTAAGTGCGTGCAGCAGCACTAATACGGTAAGTCCTGCAGAAAAAGCAGCTGCGGACTTAAAAGCAAATCAAGTCGAAGACCGTCGGCCTTTAGAAGTTCCTGCGGCGGTGTCTGCAGATTTGTTTACTCCACAAGCCATTCCTGCTCGCGAACAACCACTGCAAAGTGCACCACGTTTTAATGTGTCAGCACTTAATGTTCCGATGGCAGATTTTCTAGCCTCATTGGTTGCCGATTCAGCTTATAGCGTGATGGTGCATCCAGAAGTAGGCGGACAAATCAGTTTGCAGCTTAAGCAAGTGACGGTTGCCGAGGTTATGCAGCAGTTGCAACAAATGTATGGTTTTGACATTCGTCTACAGGGCAACATCTATTCGGTCTATCCGGCAGGCCTGCGTAGCGAAACTATCGCTGTGAATTATCTGATGATGCAACGGGCCGGCTTATCTTCCATTGCGGTTAACTCCGGCGGCGTCTCGCAAGACAGTCAAAATGGCAATGGTAACAATCAGAATCAAAATAACCGCGGCAATAATAACAACAGCCAAAACAATGGTTTGATGGGTGGCCAAAATCAAAATGGCCAACAACAGTTTAATGGCAGCATGATTCAAAGCTCCAGCACCACGGATTTTTGGAAAGATTTAGAAAAAGCGGTTTCAGGTATTTTGGGCAATGGTGAACAGCGCTCAGTGGTCGTGTCGCCACAGGCCGGTTTGGTCACGGTCCGAGGCATGCCGTCTGAAATCGAGGCAGTAAAGGCGTTTTTGCAACAATCAGAGCGACACTTACAGCGTCAGGTGATTTTGGAAGCGAAGATCATCGAAGTGACACTGGATGATGAATTCCAGCAGGGGATCAACTGGCAAAACGCTTTAGCTAATGTTGGTTCTACCAATTTCACCTTAACGACTACCGCAGGTACTTTTGGTAATGGCGTGACTAACGATATTGGTGGGGTAAGTGCTTTGTCATTCCAAAACGCTGACTTTAATGGCGTATTGCGTTTACTAGATACCCAAGGTGATGCCCAAGTGCTGTCGAGTCCGCGAGTTACTGCAATCAACAATCAAAAGGCAGTGATAAAAGTTGGTCAGGATGAATATTTCGTCACTGATGTTTCCAGCAATACCTCAACCGCCACAAATGGCGTCACCAACACAACTCCTTCGATTTCGCTACGTCCTTTTTTCTCCGGCATAGCGCTTGATGTTACACCGCAAATTGACGGCAATGGTCAGGTTATCTTGCACGTTCATCCGTCGGTGACTGAAACAGCAGAGCAGACTAAAACTATTCAATTAAGCGATGAAAATGTGGTGTTGCCGCTAGCACAAAGTAATATCCGAGAATCAGATACGATTATCCGCGCAGGCAACGGCGAGATCGTGGTGATCGGTGGCTTAATGCAAACCGTGGTCTCAGAACAAGAAAGCGGTGTGCCGGGACTTCGCAGCATCCCTGTACTTGGCAACCTGTTCAAATCAAAAAGTAAGGTTGAAAAGAAAAAAGAACTAGTGATTTTGTTAAAACCGACAGTGGTTGACACCGGCGTTTGGCAGCAACAAATCGGCCAGAGCCAATCACTAGTGCAGGATTGGGCTCAACAACGCTGATATGTATCTGGCTCATTATGCATTCCAAACCATGCCTTTTGCGTTGACGCCGAACACTGCATTTTATGTGGATTTGGCAACGCATCAGCAGGCTATGGAAGTGCTACAAACAGCACTAGCACTTGGCGAAGGTTTTATTAAGGTCACCGGCGAAGTCGGCACCGGTAAGACCTTGTTATGTCGCAAGTTAATGCAAGAAGCCCCACAAGATTGGACTATTGCGTATGTACCAGATCCGCAATTATCGCCAAATCAACTACGCTGGGCTTTGGCGCTTGAGCTCGGGTTAAAACAGTCGTCGAATGTTGACGAATTACAACTCGCACATTTACTGCAGCGCTGGTTATTGCATTTGGCGCAACAAGGTCAGCGTGTGGTGTTATTGATCGATGAAGCGCAAGCATTGCCTGACGAAACGCTCGAGGCTTTGCGACTATTGAGTAATTTAGAAACTGAGCAGCACAAACTAGTGCAAGTGGTGTTGTTTGCGCAGCCAGAACTCGATAAACGTTTAGCCCGATATCAATTTCGGCAATTAAGACAACGTATTAGTTTTTCTTGTCAGCTTGGAGTGTTAAGCGCTTTGCAAGTGAGAGATTACGTAAATGAGCGTTTGCATATAGCTGGGCGTGTCGAACCATTGTTCAGCAATATGGCAATGCAGATGTTGGCAATGTTTAGTCGCGGGATCCCACGACTGATTAATATTCTGGCGCATAAAGCCTTATTACTTGGTTATGGCGCGGGCATTGAACAAATTGGTGTGCGGCAAATTGTCTATGCAGCATTGGATACCGAAGATGTAAGACAATCTTGGCGTTTTGCGCCCTTGCTTTGGTTGCTGCTGCTCACGGTGCTGATGATGTTAATGTTCGGCTCCTCGCTATGGAGCACACAGCTCTTGGCTGGAGGCGGCGGATGAGTGTCATTAACCAGATGCTTCGAGACTTGGATAAACAGCAACGCGGCGAGCCGACGGTGTCCTCCCGCATTTCAGCCTCACACACTGCGAAACGATCAAAATTATGGTGGCTAGTGGTAGCGATGCTCTTAGTCATTATCGGGCAGCAATTGTTGCTTCCTGGCCAATCAACGACCGAATCGTCAATAGCGGCGAGCATGCCGCAGACAGAAAATACGGTGTCAGGCGAACCAAAAATATTGCCAGCAACTGATGGCGATGTGCCGGCTCCAACAACTGCAAAACCAGTAACAAACAATGCCGCCGAGATTGCTCAAGCGGAGCAACCGGCCAAAGTCGCGGTGAAAAGCGAGTCGTCAGCTACTCAAGACTTTAACAGCGACGCGAACAACAACACTGAGTCGGCAAAAGTTGTGTCCGTCGATAAAAACGCAGCCAAGATAACAACGGCCATGAGCGCTCAAGCTGAAGAACCGCAAGAGTTGCCAAGCGGCGAACTTGTGGTCGCTTCTGAGCAATTTGCTGTCGAGAGTTCAACGGCTGCAGAGGGCGATAGTCTACTTAATGCAGAAAGTTCTGCAGTTTCGGAGCAAGAAAAGCCGGTAGGGACTGCGCAAGTTCAAAGGCTTTCACCGGAACAACAGCAGCAAATGTGGCAACAGCAGGCTGAGCAGGCTCTGTCTGAAGGTCGTTATGAGGAAGCTGAGCAATTATTGCGGCAGTGGCGCAGCGTTGACCCTCATCAAGCATTGCCGCTCTTGGCTGAATTGTTTTGGCAGCGCCAGCAAAGTCTACAGCTTGATGCGGTGCTTGCGGAGACTCGCGAACTCGGAGTGGTCGATATTCGTTTAGCACGGTTAAATTTATATCGGTTGCAGCAACAACAACGTTGGACTGAGTTGTTGGCGCAGATCAACGACCAATTGATTACTAGCTACGGCTCAGAAGTGATAGCTCTGCAAGCGCAAGCGCTATGGCAAACTCAGCAGTATCAACCAGCGTTGTTGGCGTATCAACAATGGACTTCGCTTGCTCCAACTGAAGCCAGAGCTTGGTTAGGGCAAGCGTTAGTGCTGGAACAGCTAGCGCAAAAACAACAAGCCAGAATGGCATATCAACAAGCGCTACAACACGGCGGTTTATCTCCAGCCAGCCTACAATTTATTCAACAACGATTAGCGGCACTGCCAGAGTAAAACGATGCAAAGACCACGGTTAAAAATGCGACTCGGTGATTTATTGGTGCATGAAGGCATCATTAGTGAAGCGCAGCTTGAGCAAGCACTTCGCCAGCAGCGTGACAGTGGTCGCAAACTTGGTGCGAGTTTAATTGACCTCGAGTTTCTCAGTGAAGACCAGTTATTGCAGTTTTTAGCGCAGCAGTTAAACGTGCAGTTTTTAGATATCGCGCAGCGCTGGATCGACCCCAAAGCGGCGCAATTGCTACCGGAAGTCCATGCGCGGCGACTGAGAGCACTGGTACTAGAAGACCGTGGTGAATCGGTGTTGTTGGGGATGAGTGACCCAGCGGATTTGTCGATATTAGACCAAATTGCACCATTGTTAGAGCCGAAAATTATTGAAATTGCGGTAGTTCGCGAAAGCCAACTAATTGATGCGTTTAATAATTTGTACCGTCGTACCAAAGAAATTCAAAGCATTGCACATCAGTTGCAAGAAGAATATGTAGACCCAGACGCAATCGATTTTAGTGTACTCAATGTTGAGAATGACAAAGACAACACCATAGTCCGCTTATTGCAATCGCTATTTGAAGATGCTGTGCAAGTGCGGGCGTCCGATATCCATATTGAGCCAGACGAAAATGTTTTACGCATTCGGCAGCGGGTC
>JACCDS010319693.1_pt1 | contig 10034 bp, 6 predicted proteins | sample 7446441 | NCBI WGS metagenome assembly JACCDS01 (sample SAMN15323445, study PRJNA562643) | freshwater metagenome | isolation source: river surface water | place: USA:Blue River Watershed | collected 2017-08-17 | reverse complement strand
CGCCCATATTACGCTGGCCCAGGCGGATAAACAGTGCACAGCCGACGTGCTGCGCATCGATACCGTCGACTTCGACATCTTCTAAAAATGCACCATCAACGCTCTCTAAAGCCACCGCGGCGCGGTAGGTGTCAAATACCAGGATGTTGCTGATTTTGACACGGCGAAACCCGCCTTGTGACTCAGTGCCGAACTTGACGCCATTGGCCGAGGAGCGCACCACGCAATCGCGGATCTCAATATCTTCGTTATACAGGCCTTTGGTCGACTTCAGGCAAATCGCATCGTCGGCGGCATTGATAAAACAGTTGCTGACGCTCACTTTGCGACAATCATTGATATCGATGCCGTCGTTGTTCCAGTAGCAATCACTATCAACGCGGATACCGTCTATGACCAGATCGGTACAGGCGCCATAGTGCTGCACCCAGGCTGCGCTGTTGGCGATGGTCAGGTCATAAATGCGGATGTGCTCGCAGTGGGTAAACGAGATGATCTGTGGTCTGTGATTGGAGCGGTTACGCCACAGGTTAAAATCCGGCTCGATGCGCTGGCCGGAATGATGTAAATCACTGATATTATTGGCAAGCTGCCGGCCCTGCCCATCTACGCGGCCTTTGCCGCACAAAGCGATGTTGCTGGCCTGGTCGGCCCAGAGCAGCGCATGCATCTGGCCTTGTGCATCATAATAATCGGCGATATCGACGCTGCCCAAAAGCACTGCGCCTTCATCAAACTCAAGTTGTACGCCGCTTTTAAGCTGCAAAGCGCCGCTCAGATACTGGCCTTCACCAAACTGCAAAGTACCACCTCCGGCGGCCGCTAAGGCATCAATCGCTTGCTGTAGCGTGGCAGTGATTTTGCTGCTGCCATCGGTAGCCACACCTAAGCTTTTGACCAGCACCCTTTTGCCGGCAGGCAATGCTGGTCTGTTATTGTGTTTAGCCAACTGCAGATACAACTGTTCAAATTGCGCCAACCGGCTTTGTGGCTCGGCCCCTGCTTTTGCCAGGAGTGGCGTAGCGGCAGCAGCAGCCAGCGCCGATTGCAGAAAAATACGACGGGTCAGCATCAGGGAGTTCCTCTGTTATGGCAAAACGCTTCGGTAAAAGGCCGGTCCGGCAGGCGAAATTGCTGCGCGGGCTCGCCTTGAGGCGCGCCTGAATAAAAATCCGATGAAATAAACTGAGCGCCACTTTTAAGCGCATGGGTAAAACGGGCTGGATGGAGCACGTTGCCATCATCACTGCGGGTACGGACTAACAAGCCTTGTGCCAGCGCGCTGGTGATGTCAGCTTGCTGGCTTGCCGGGTCATTCAGCACTAATATTGCCGCTTCGTCAGTATCAGCAGGATAATTGCCAAACATCAGCCGGCCTTGCAGCGATGGGTAACCAGCGCGATACAAAGCGAGTTGCGCCGGCGAGCCGTCAAATAACAGCACAAAACGCCCCGCGGCCTGTTTTAACGTCGGCCAGCCATGCTGTCGCAGACTGGCCGCAAGGCTTAATGGCGCCTGACGCACATCATCCGGTATCAACAACCGTTCGCGGCCAAGACCGTCCAGCCACAGCTGTTCCAACGCCTGATAATCAGCCGCAAGCCATGCCTCAGCCTGACTTGCTTTTGCCGCCAGAGTCGCCGGCAAATAAGCGCCGGCGCCCTGCTCGCGGATATTGATCACAATCAGTACCGGCCAGTGTCCGGGGTTGGCCTCTGACCATTGCCTGAGTGCCCCTACACAATGACGCGCATCGGCGCAGTGGCTGGCGAAATCTATGTCCGGCAAATGCAGCACTTTAAAACCGGGCTTTGCCAGTGACGGCGGAAGATACTGAGCGACCAAATGGCCGATTGCAGCCATCGCCTGCTGCATTTCCGTGGCAAACAACGGAGCGGCGTAACGCCCCCCCTGCGCATCTTTAAGAAAGTCCAGCTCTAATAAGCGCAGACCCTGATTGAGCTGCGCCGTCAGACTGGCGTGGCCATATTCGAGGCTGCGCAGTTTTTGCCGGGCGGCCGCTTGTTGCTCCGCAGGGATCAACGCCGCGACGCGCGTGGCCACCCGTTCATAATAAGCCGGCGGCAACACCGGTTTAAAACTGTTATGGGAACCGAGCCAGCGCGCCTGGTTGAGCGGGCAATCCGGCAAAACTTCAGGCACTGCAGATGCCTGCGAAACGACGCAGCAACAAAGACCCAAAGCCAGCCTCAGGCTGGCTTTGATCAGATGCTTTGGCTGATGCAGCAGTTTCATCTCACCGCGTCCGAACTCATCATCAGTCCGCTCTCGCCACGACCGGTTTGTGACCGGCCAGCGCGTAATAAAGAATAAAGGCATAACAGGGCAATAGCAGCAGATAAGCCTGTTGATGTCCCTGCGCATCGGCCAGCGCACCATACAGCAGCGGCAATACCGCGCCGCCGGCGATCCCCATGATCAGCAAGGCAGCCGCTTTCGGCGTTTTATCACCCAGCCCTTGCAAAGCCAGTGGCCACACCGTTGGCCAGACCATTGCATTGGCAAGCCCCAACAGCGCCACGCAGCTGACAGGATCCGGCAGTAACGGCAGCCCGGTCCAGCCCCACAGCACAGTCGCTATCACTTGACTGCTGCGGTCCAGCAGCACAATAGCCAACGTCAGCACCAAACCGAGTAAAGCCGAAGCCTGCAGGGCTTTTGCCTGCGACAGCCAGCGCGGGATCAGCACCAGCCCCAGCACATAACCCACCACCATAAAAAACAAGGTAAAAGATGCCAGTGACAACGCATTCGGCAACCCAAGCGCCTGACCAAAAAGCCCAATGGTGTCACCGGCGATGACCTCTACGCCGACATAACAAAACAGCGTCAGCACGCCTAAACGCAAATGCCGTACTTGTAATACTTCTGCAGTAGTGACTGTACGCACCGGCACCGCGTCGGTTAAAGCCGGCAAATGCACCTGACGTAAAAACAACGCCAATAGCGCCATGGCAACCGCGATGCCAGCGTAAGGTAATACTAATTGCTCAGCCAGCATGGCAAGCTGCGCTTCTTGCTCAGCCGGCGCGAGCGCGGCCAGACTTTGTTGATCAATATGCGGTAAACCAGCCAGCACCAACGCGGTAAACACCAGCGGTGCCAGCACACCGGCGCTTTTGTTCAGGATGCCCATCAGGGAGATCCGCGCGGCGGCAGATTCAGCCGGGCCTAATAGCACCAGATAAGGATTGGACGCCGTCTGTAACAACGTCAGGCCAGCGCCGACCACAAATTGTGCCAGCAAAAACAACCCAAATTTGGCCGATAAAGCTGCCGGGATAAACAGAGCACAGCCCAAACCAATCAGGCCAAGCCCGGCCGCCATCGACCGCTGATAGCCAAGCCGCGCCAACAATGCCGACATCGGCAGCGCCATCACGACGTAGGCGATATAAAACGAGAAAGCGACCAGCAGAGCCTCAAACTCGCTGAGCTGACAGACTAATTGCAAAAACGGGATCAAGGCGCCGTTGAGCCAGGTGATAAAACCAAAGACAAAAAACAGTAAGCCAATCAACAGCAGAGGCTGCAAACTTGAGGCGTTGGTGGGCCGTACTGAAGCGGCATTCGTCATAACAGTTCCTTATCAGTCAAAGTGTCGGCTGCAGTGGCAGTGCCTTGTTCAGCCATAGTCACGGCGACGCCGCCAAGCCAGATCTGGCTGATTTGCCAGTCTGAGTCCAGTGCAAGTAAATCGGCACGCGCACCAGGCCTTATCACGCCAAACGGCAGGTCAGCAGGCGTTAATGCCGGTTGGATCAGCAAAGCCGGATTGCGGCTGCAGGCGCTAAGACCAAGCTCTGGCGACAGTTGTAAATCAGCAATCAGATGATGTAACGCACTTTGCATATCCAGGGCAGAACCTGCCAGGGTGCCATCTGGCAGACAGAGTTTGTCGCTGCCGCGCAGACCACCCAAGGCACCGCCGGGGCTGGCCGGACGCCGTTCAATCCGGCTGTCACCGTATTGCAGCTGCTGCAAAGTGCTGCCGGTATGCGCCATCGCATCCGTCACCAGCACCAACCGCTCCTGCCCCAGATATTGCGCCATCAGGCGGGCGCTGGCCGGATGCAAATGATGATGGTCAAGAATTAACCCGCTGAAAGTGCCCTGCGCAGTCAGCGCAGCGCCGACCATACCGGGTTCACGGCTGGTTAAAGGCGACATTGCATTCATCAGGTGAGTAAAACCGCGGGCACCGGCAGCAACTGCGGCCATTGCCTGCGGATAACTGGCATTGGAATGACCCAGGCAGACAATGACACCTTGCGCACACAGTGCACTGATTTGCTCAGGGCTGACTGTTTCTGGCGCCAGTGTCAGCATGACGATGCCAATATCTTTGCGGCAAAACAATGCCAACTCAGCTGCAGACAAAGGCCGGATTTGCGCAGTCGGATGGATCCCGGGTTTGCTCCCGGATAAATGCGGGCCTTCAAAATGGAGCCCGGCAACTGTATGAGTCAAGCCGGCAGGGTCCGCTTGCAGCAAAGCGGCAACCGCATCGGCGGCTTGTTGCATCACCCGGAGATCGTCGGTGATGAGTGTTGGCAGCATTTTTGTGGTGCCATAAGCCAGATGTGCCCGGCTCATCTGTTTAAGCGCCGCCACATCTGGCTGCTGATTCAGCAGCACACCGCCGCCACCATTGACCTGTACATCAATAAAGCCGGGCACCAGACAATGCAGTTTTGGCACGCCCGGCGGCACTTGTCTTTCTTCACAAGGCTCAACAGCGCTGATCTGAGCGCCTGTGACAGTCAGGAGCACCGGCCCCAGCCAATCGGAGCCGTCAAAGCAGCGCCGGGCAAATAACTGCGTCAGCGCTGGTGCTGCCGGCTCATGTCTTGCGGCCGATTCGCCGCTTTCGCCAACTTGCACCTTCATACCGTACTGGTCACTTTATTGAGGCCCTTAGGCGCATCAGGATTGAGCCCCAGCAGCTGCGCCAGAGCCTCGACATCCAGATAAAAACGTTGCATCAGCAACAAAGGCTGTAGCCTCGGATGCACCTGATGCTGCAACGTTATGGCCAAATTCAGCACTTCCCCGCCGCGGCGGCGCACTTCATCGATTTGTTGCTGATGTGCTGCAGCCGACTCGTCTTCAATAGCAGCATTCAGTAGGACTAACGGCTGATTTAACAGTGAAATCGGGCCGTGCAAAAACTCAGCGCTACTGAAAGCCTCCGCCTGAATGCCGCAGACTTCTTTGATTTTCAGCGCGATCTCCCGGGCAATGGCATAACCAAAGGCCCGGCCCAGTACCACGCAATGCCGGCTTTGTTGTAATACACCATATTGTGGGCGGCCCGGTTGGCGACAAACTTCGTCCAGCTGATCCGGTAGCTGACTCAGTGCCGCCAGCAAAGTTTCATCCTGTTTCCACTGTGCTACAAGCATCAGTAATGCCGACAAAGTACAGAGGTAGCTCTTGGTGGCGGCAACCGCCCGCTCAGGCCCGGCAAGCAGCGGCAACGTATGATGGGCCAGCTGGGCCAGCGGTGAGCTGGCATCATTGACCAGCGCCACCACTAGTGCTCCGCTGTCACGGGCGGCACGCGCCTGCGCCAGCAAATCTTCACTGCGGCCGGATTGGGAGATCAGTAACACCAATGCCCGGTTGAGCTGCAGCTTGCGGCCAAACAAGCTGGCGACTGATGGTGCGGCAGCTGCCACTACTAACCCCAGCTCGACTTCAATCAGATAGCGGGCAAACACACCGGCATGGTCAGAAGTGCCGCGGCCAACGATATAAACAAAAGCAGGAGCAAAATCACGGATCTGCTGCGCCAGGCTGGCACATAAAGCTTGGTTTTGCTCCAGTTGGCAGCGGATCCGCGCCGCGGTTTCACGGGCTTCCTGCTGCATTAAAGACATGGTCATCACGCAATACTCCGGGTCGCTGCCGCCGGACACTCAGGCCCGTTGGCATTTGCTGAACATTCAGATTCTGAGAATTGAGGCTTTGCAGGTGGCTGCGCAGCCAGTTGCTGTGCCAGCAGCACAGCGCCGGCTTCGGGTGGGGCCGTCACCGCAGATAAATGCTGCAGCCACTCATCGGCAAGGAACTCTTTGATGGCGCCAGCTACGCCGCCGGCCATGGCGATTTGTCTGGCTCCGGTTTGCTGTAGCCGACGCAGCAAAGCTTCAAGGTATTGCACGCCATCCCTGAGAATATCCTGCGCCGCCTGGTCTTTTCGCTGCGCAGCCGCGAAAACCGCCGGGGCCAGGGTGGCAAATTCCGTCGCACGAAAATCCCGGCAGACGCTGATCAATGCAGTGGCCTGGGGGGTGTTCGACAGCAATTTACTGACCACTAAAGCACTGAGCGCACTTTCTTGTGCCACGCCATCCAGTACATCGAGGGTATGGCTGACAGCACGCCAGCCAAGCCAGGCGCCGCTGCCCTTGTCGCCCAGTGGAAAGCCCTGTGCACTGAACAGTGACTGCTGGCCATTGACGACCGAAAAGGCTGCGGTACCGGTGCCACAAATCAGCATGGCGCCATCGGCGCCGGCATGGGCACCCAGGCAGGCAATATGCAGATCTGTGGTCAGATGTAACCAGGCAAACGGATGTTGCCACTGCGCAAAGATAGCTGCTGCTGCCGGTAAATTTGCGCCAGCAAGGCCCGCCACTACCCCGCACTGCGCCAGCGCCAGCGGCGTTAAACCGGCCTGTTGCAGCAGTTGTTGGCATACATCGAGGATCGACCGGACAGACTCTGACAAATCTGTGGCGATATTGGCAGGACCAGCCACAGCTTCGGCCAACACAGTGCCATGTAAATCAGTCAGCCGTGCTTTACATTTTGTTCCGCCGCCATCAATACCCAGGTAATAGCGAACCTTGCTGGCGGAATTGCTTAACTGCATCTGCTTCACCCGCGTTAAATTTTGATAAAGATCTGCCGGCGATACAGCCACCAGACCGGTAAATAACAAATACCGAGGAACACTAAAGTCCAGAGACCGACAGTGCAGAACTGATTAAAACCGGCGGCTTCTGCCAGCTGGCGATACCAGGCCAGCACCGATGCGTCGCCAAGCGGAACTTCCAGCAGCTTCTCAATAGCCACATGCAGCACGTAAGCAACAATAGCGTTGGAACCAAACACCACGGGCCAACGCGTAAACCGGCGGCCACCGGCGATATCGGTGTAATAAATCAGTGTCGCCAGGCACATCGCGGCCATACCGGAGGTCACCAGCACAAAAGAACTGCTCCAGATTTGCTTAATCAGCGGGAACTGCAGGCTCCATAACCAGCCGAGCAGACAGGCGACAAAACCTCCGACAAACAGCTGACTGACTAATAACGGGAGGGATTGCTGTCCGCCGGCCTGATGTGCGCGGATCAGCTGACCAATCAATACGCCGGCAAGACCACTGGCGATGGCCGGTATTGTGCTCAGGATCCCTTCAGGGTCCCAGCTACCGCGCCACAACATGCCCGGTAAAAACGCACTGTCGAACCAGTTGATCAGATTGGCACCACGTTCCAGTTGCCCAGCCACCAGACCGGGTGCCGGTACCAACAGAATCAACAGCCAATAGCCCACAAGCAGCGCTGCAGCCGTCAACCACAAAGTGCGTCTTTGGCAATAAAGCACGAGTAAGGAACAAACCAGATAGACGATGGCAAGCCGCTGTAATACACCCAGCACCCGGATATCGCTGAATTTCAGGTAAAGCAGATTCACCAAGAGACCCAGCGCAAACATGATGCAACTGCGTTTCACGATTTTTTGTACCAGCTGACGCCTCGCGGCGTCGCTGAGGTCCGCTTTAAAACCCAGCGCGATAGCAACACCGACAATCACGACGAAAAACGGGAACACATAATCGGCAAAAGTGATGCCATCCCAATAAGCATGGGAAAAGGTACCGTAAGTGCCGGGGCTGTTCACCATGATCATCAGCAGGATCGTCAGGCCGCGGAACACATCCAGAGCAAAAAGTCGTTGCATCTGTATCCTCAAACTAGTTGTGCCAGCCTGTCACAGGCTGAGGTTCTGTTGATGAACGGCCTGAACCTTTTCAGGCCGTTGCTGCTTATAAATTTGACGGTGGCGCTTTGCTGGCCGTGATCAGCGCCTGAATTGACGCAATGGCAGCAACCAGATCCTGCGGCGCAGGCTGTGGCTGTGGCAGCGGTTGCTGCACCCATTGTTGCTCAAACGCGACCAGCTGCTGCTCGACCGCCTGCGCATCCAATGCTTTGCCGTTTTGGGCCGCCTGACGCTGGGCCTGGAACAATAACTGCCAGCGTGGCAGGTAATAACCGGCATAAAGCCCATGCCAGGCTTTGGAGGCGTAGTCTTTTAGTTTCAAACCGCCCCAGACCGTCACTTGCTGGCGAGCATTGCGCTCGTACAACTCCGCTTCTGCCGGCGTGTCGGCATAAGCCCGGGCTTCAGCCACCCAACTGTACAAAGTGTCGCGATTAGTGCCGGCGGGTGCATAGGCCATCAGTGCATCGACTGCCAGGATCAGGCTTTGTGCCTGTGCCTGCAGTTTATCGCCCTGCGCCACTTTGCCTTGCTGATACGCCAGCATGGTGTGCTGTAACAACATGTCGATATGTTGCGTGGCACTGTGACGGACAAAGTCGATCAAGTCGTATTGCAACAGCGACGCCTGTAATTCAGCGGCCGGCAGCGCCACCAGCTCTTTTAATGCCTGATCAAGCAGCATCAAATCGCCGGGCGCGCCGGTATAGCGCAGATATTCGGTATTAGGTCTTTTCATCAGCAGGAAAGCGCCGGCTGAATCCTCCCACCAGCGTGGCTCCCAATAGCGGGTACTGAATACCGCTTTGTAAATCTTGTACCAGCTACTGAACAGCGCCGGACTCACCTCGCCATAGCGGCTTTGCAGGTATTGACTTAACCACTGCCGGGTATCCGCCGCCTGACCGCGCCAGGCCAGATCAAACATAAATTCATAGGCGGACGAATTGGAGTGAATGCCCTCCGGGAATACACCGTAACCGGTCAGATTGCCTTTGCCGGCATGATTGAGCGCGGTATTCACTTTGTCGCGGTAAAAATCAAAGTCGCCATAAACCGGGTTGCTCGCACCGTAGTTATGGATAAAACCAAACACCCATTCTTTACCATAAAAGCCTTCGGCTTTTTGCCAGACATCGAAGCGGTCATTACCGATGTCATGCACCATCAGCCGGTCCGACGGCACTTTGCTGAGGAATGCTTCAATCGAGGCTAAATCCCAAAAATGTGCATCGGAACCAAACATCCAGCCCTGCATCACCCAGGTCGCATCCGGCACCACCTGGGCCAGTGACTGATAAAGCGCAGCGCCATAACCGGCTAAATCAGCCAGCCGCTGTGCCGTGGAATCTTTGGATACCGGCGGCAGCATCTCGTTAAAGGCATCCAGCAGGTAATATTGCTGCGGACCATATTCGGCGTTATACAGCTCAATAAAACGCTTCGCGACTTTGGCGAACAGCGGGTCAGCCGGGTCCAGCCAGTAAGTTTCGTGCTTGAAACCAGACCATTTTGGCATCGCCGAAATTTTGGCCTGCGGGAACAAGGTCTTGAATTGTTTTGGCACGTAACCGGAGAAAGCCGGCACCACAGCTTTCATGCCCAGCTGCTGCATTTGTTGCAGAATTTGCTTTTGCAACTGACGCTTTTTCTCTATGTAACCAGCCGGCAATGGCCCTTCGTGGCCCTCAATATTGCCCATGCGCTGCCAAGGCGTAAAGGCAGGTCCGGAAAAGTACTCAGTTAATGCGGCTTCTGACACGCCAAACTCAAGCCACAACTGCTGCCAGACATATTCCTGACCTTCCATCGCCACCGGATTATTCACGCCGTGCAGCGCCATCCAGTCCAGTTCCTGCTGCCAGCGGGACCAGCCCCACCATGGTGTGCTGTAACCATAAGCACAGACATTCAGGTAAGCCCGGTTTTTAAACAAAGCGTCCACCCGTTCAGCCGGCTGATCGTTAAAACGAGCCGGCAACGCGATACGGTTGCCT
>JACCDS010178808.1_pt1 | contig 10037 bp, 5 predicted proteins | sample 7446441 | NCBI WGS metagenome assembly JACCDS01 (sample SAMN15323445, study PRJNA562643) | freshwater metagenome | isolation source: river surface water | place: USA:Blue River Watershed | collected 2017-08-17 | reverse complement strand
CGAGGTGCTCGCCGCGATCGAGGCGCAGCGCCCCGGTGTGGTCTTCGCGCCGCATGTCGAGACCGCCAGCGGCATGATGCTGCCCGACAGCTACCTCAAGGCGGTGGCCGACGCGGTGCACGCGGTCGGCGGCCTGTTCGTGCTCGACTGCATCGCCTCCGGCGCGATGTGGGTCGACATGGCCGCCACCGGCGTCGATGTGCTGATCAGCGCGCCGCAGAAGGGCTGGAGCGGCTCGCCCTGCTGCGCCTTCGTGATGCTGGGCGAGGCCGCGCGCGCACGCATCGACCAGACCACCAGCTCCAGCTTCGCCTGCGACCTGAAGAAGTGGCTGCAGATCATGGAGACCTACGAGGCCGGCGGCCACCTCTACCACGCCACCATGCCCACCGACGCGCTGGCGCGCTGCCTGGAGGCGATGGAGGAGACACGCGCCCAGGGCTTCGGCGCGCTGCGCGAGCGTCAGCTCGAGCTGGGCCGGCGGGTGAGGGCGCTGCTGCAGGCGCGCGGCTTTCCCAGCGTCGCCGCCGAAGGCTTCCAGGCGCCGGGCGTGGTGGTGAGCCACACGCTCGACCCGGAGATCCAGTCGGCGCGCGCCTTCCTGGCGCAGGGGCTGCAGACCGCCACCGGCGTGCCGCTGCAGTGCGACGAGCCGGCGGACTTCCGCAGCTTCCGCATCGGTCTGTTCGGGCTCGACAAGCTCGCCGACATCGACGGCACGGTGGCGCGGCTGGAGCAGGCGCTCGATCGGATCGGCGGCTGAGCCTTCAGCGCGGGCGGTCGAGCAGCGCGTGCAGCGCCATGCCGCCCAGCATCGCGGCGACGAAGATCGCCGCCTCGCCCCAGCCGCTGCCCAGCGCCACCAGCGCCGGCCCCGGGCACAGCCCGGCCAGGCCCCAGCCGATGCCGAACAGCACGCCGCCGCCGATCAGCCGGGCATCGATGGCGTTCGACGGCGGCCACTCGATCGGCGCGCCGCTCCAGCTGCGCCCGCGTCGGCGCGCGATCAGGGTGGCGGGCAGGCCGACCGCGATCGCCGCGCCCATCACCAGCGCCAGGCTCGGATCCCAGGCGCCGGCCAGATCCAGGAAGGCGCGCACCTTCATCGGGTCGGTCATGCCGGCGGCGATCAGCCCCAGGCCGAACACCAGCCCGGCCAGCAGGCTCGACAGCGCGGCCACGGCGCCGCAGTTCCTGTCCTTGCAGTCCATCGCGTCCTCTCCCTCAGCCGCCGAGCAGGTGGCGCACGACGAACACCGTCGCGAAGCCGCTGCCCATGAAGCACAGCACGTTGACCAGCGAGCGCGCCGACAGTCGGCTCAGGCCGCAGACGCCATGGCCGCTGGTGCAGCCGTTGCCCAGCCGCGAGCCGAAGCCCACCAGCAGTCCGGCCGCGATCAGCACCGGCGTGCCGACATCGAGCCGCATCGGGGGCAGCGGCGCGGCCAGCTGCCACAGCCAGGGCGCCATCAGCAGGCCGGCCACGAACAGCAGCCGCAGCCGGTGCCGCGCCAGCCAGCCGCCAGCCTGCCCCTGCAGCAGATCGCGCAGCGGCTGGCCCACCAGCCCCGCAATGCCGGCGATGCGGCCGCTGCCCAGCAGCAGGAGCGCGGCCGCCAGACCGATCAGCGCGCCGCCCGCCAGCGCGCTCCAGGGGGTGAATGCGGCCCAGTCGGGGCTCAGTCCGAGGCTCAATCGAAACTCCTTGTGAACAGGAAAATGGAGCCGGAATATACCCTCAAGGGCATGAAGGGCGCAGGAAGACCGCCAAAAAACGGGCAGGTACCTCGAAGATCCTGGCGCGCTGGGTCATACGCTTCTTGTTGCGCATTCCGTGCGGTTTTGCACGACGATATCCCGCCATTTCGGGGGCTGGGCCCTCAAGGTTTCCTGCATCATCGCCCCGATCCATCCCCCGAGCGTTCCATGGCCGCCTCCATCTCCGTTCTTCATGTGGGTTCCGCCGCACCGGCGCTGGCGTCCGACACCGACTTCGGGCGCTGCATCTGGCGCCACTGCGACACGCTCGAGCAGGCGCAGGCGGCGATCGCCGAGGCGGCGCCCGAGGCCATCCTGTTCAGCTGCGACAGCGATGCCCAGGCCGAGGCGCTGCCGCACTGGTCCTGCTGGACGCAGGCGGTGCTGGGCTCGGCGGTGGTGGTCGGCACGCCCACGCCGAACCGCGAGCTGATGGTGCGGCTGCTGCGCGCCGGCGCGCAGGACGTGCTGCCGCTGTCGCGCCAGGCCCTGCATCCGGGCGGGGTCGACGACGGCGACCAGATCGCCCGCAGCCTGTGCATGGCCATCGAGCGCAAGCGCCAGGAGCAGGAGCTGCGCCGGGCCTGGTCGATCGACCTGGCCACCGGGCTGCCCAACCGCGTCCAGCTGATGGAGCTGCTGCACCAGCTCTGCGCGCTGCGCGAGCGCGAGCCCGCGCCGATGGCGCTGCTGGTGCTGCGCATCGAGGGGCTGGCGACCACCGAGGCGCGGCTGGGCGTGGCCGCCTCGCAGGCGCTGCGGCGCAAGCTGGCGGTGCGGCTGCGCAGCGTGCTGCGCGCCAGCGACGTGGTCTCGGCGCTGGCGCCCGATGCCTTCGGCGTGGTGCTGACCCGGCTCGACACGCCGGCCGATGGCGAGCGGGTGGCCGCCAAGCTGGCGCAGGGGCTGCGCGAGCCCTTCATGGTCAGCGGCCAGACCACCGTGGTGACCGTCTCCACCGGCGTGGCGCTCTATCCGGAGCACGGCCGCCAGCCCGACGAGCTGCTCAAGCTGGCGCTGGGTGCGGCGGCGGCGCGGCGCGGCCTGGGCCGTCAGGGTTTTGCCGATCGCCGCGAGCGCGGCCAGGTGGCCGCCGCCAACGACGACTGATGCGACGGATCAGCCGCCAGGTCGCCCGCCCGCCAGTGCGCTGACGGTCGCCGAGCCCAGCCAGTCGGTCAGCCGCGCCAGCGGCAGCGGCCGGCAGATGCCGTAGCCCTGGCCGATGTCGCAGCCGAAGCCGCGCAGCATCGCCATCGCCCGGTCGTTCTCGACGCCCTCGGCGACGACATGGATGTCGAGCTGGTGGCACAGCTCGATGGTCGAGCGCACGATGGCCGCGTCGGCCCGGCTGGTCTCCAGCGAGATCACGAAGTCCTTGTCGATCTTCAGCGTGTGCAGCGGCAGGCGCTTGAGGCGCTGCAGCGAGGAAAAACCGGTGCCGTAGTCGTCCAGCGCGATGCGGATGCCGCGGCTGGCCAGATCGTTCAGCGTGGCGATGGCGCCTTCCTCGTCCTCGACGACGATCTGCTCGGTGACCTCCAGCTCGAGCCGGTCGGCGGGAAAGCCGATCTCGTCGAGGATGCGCATCAGCCGCTCGCCCAGGCGCGGGTGCTGGAACTGCCGCGGCGACACATTGACCGCCAGCGACAGCGGCAGGTGGCGCACCGCCGCGCAGGCCTCGCGCAGCACCCAGTCGCCGGCGTCCATGATCAGGCCGGTCTGCTCGAGGATGTCGATGAAGCGGTCGGGCATCTGCAGCCCGCAGCCCGGGCGGTTCCAGCGCAGCAGCGCCTCGACCCCGCTGACCCGGCCGCTGGCGAGATCGACCTTGGGCTGGTAGTGCAGCTCGAACTCGCCGCGCTCCAGGCCGCGGTACAGCGCCACCTCGGTGTTGAGGCGGTCGATGACCCGGTTGTGCATGTCGGCGGTGTAGAAGTGGCAGCTCGAGCCGATCGCCTCGCGGGCGCGCGAGCGGGCCGCGCCGGAATGCTGCAGCAGCGTGTCGACCTCCTGGCCGTCGCCCGGCCAGATCGCCACGCCGACATGCACGCTGGCCAGCAGCTCCCAGTCGTCGACCTGCAGCGGCACCGCGAAGGCTTCCACCAGGCGCCGGGTGGCGCCGGCGATCTGCGCCTCGGCCTCGATGTCGGTCAGCAGCATCGCGAAGGTGTCGCCCTCGAGCCGGCACAGCGAGTCGGGCTCGCGCATGACCGACTCGAGCCGGCGGGCCACCGCGCGCAGGATGCGCTCGCTGGCGTCGGTCGCGACCGAGGCCTGGGTGCGCTGCAGCACGTCGACATCGATGTTGAGCACCGCGAAGCGCTGCTGGCGCTGCTGCGCCGCCGCCGCCGCGGTGGCGACCCGGTCGCGGAACAGCACCCGGTTGGGCAGGCCGGTGAGCGGGTCGAAATGGGCGCGGTAGCTGCGCTCGGCCTCGGCCTGGCGGCGCTCGGACACATCCTGGGCGACGCCGAAGATCGCGCAGGTGCGCCCGCCCTCGTCGAGCATCGCGTCGCCCGACAGGAAGAGATGGCGCGAAGGCTGCGAGCTGCCGTCCAGGCGGATCTCGACCTCGGACTCGCTGCGGCCGTCGCGCACCCGGCGCACGAAGGCCAGCAGCTGGCTGCGGTCCTCGAAGGCGACCTGGCGCAGCAGCCGGCGCATCGCCACCGGCTCGGTGCCGGGCAGGCCGAGCATGTCGCGCAGCTCGCGCGAGCAGTGCAGCCGGCCGTCGTCGAGCTCGAGCCGCCACGGCGCCAGCCGCGCGATCTTCTGCGCCCGCGCCAGCGCGAGCTGGCTCTCGCGCAGCTCGCGCTCGGTGCGGGCGGTGCGCAGCGCATAGCGCACCCGCTGCGACAGCAGCGCCCAGTTGATCGGCTTGGTGATGAAGTCGGTCGCGCCGGCCTCGAAGGCCAGCCGCACCGCCATCACGTCGTCGAGCGCGGTCAGCATCAGCACCGGGGTGTGGCGGCTGCGCAGCGAGCGGCGGATCGCGCGGCAGGCATCGAAGCCGTTCATCACCGGCATGCGCACGTCCATCAGCACCAGGTCGGGCTGCTCGGCGTCGCACAGCCGGGTGGCGGTCTGGCCGTCCTGGGCCTCGAGCACCCGGTAGCCGGAGTCTTCGAGCACCCGGCGGATCATCATCCGCGTCAGGCCCTCGTCGTCGACGATCAGCACCCGGGCGCCGAAGTCGGCCTCGCTGCTGCCGGGCAGCAGACCCGGCGGATTGATGTTCATGCTCATGGGTCTCGTCCTGTGTCCTGCGGTCGCTCGCGCAGCGCGTGCAGCGCCTGGCCGACCCGGCCGGTGGCCTGCTCCAGCGCCGCCAGGTCCTGCGGCGCCGGCAGCCGGCCCTGCGCTGCCGTGGCGCTGCCGGCACTTTCCTTCTCGAGACGGGCCGCCAGCGCGTGCAGACGCATCGCGCCGATGTCGCCGGCGGTGTTCTTCAGCCGGTGCAGCAGCTCGCCGGCGGCCTGCGTGTCGTCGTGCGCGCAGGCCTGGCGCAGCAGCGCGATCTCGTCGGCCAGCGATTCCAGCGCCTTGTCGAGCAGCGCATCGAAGGCCTCGCCCATCAGCGCGCGCACCTCGGCCAGCCGGCCGGCATCCAGCTCGGTGCCGCTCTCGGCCGGCGCGGGCACCGGCGCGCCGCTCTCGCGGCTTGACGACGGCCGCAGCCAGCGCGCGATCGCCGCCGCCAGCGTGTCGGCGCTGTAGGGCTTGACCACATGGTCGTCCATGCCGGCGGCCAGGCACTTGTCGCGGTCGGCCGGCAGCGCGTGCGCGGTCAGCGCGATGATCGGCAGCCGCGGCCGGTCCTGCCGCAGCTCCCACTGGCGCACCGCCCGGGTGGCGTCATGGCCGTCCATGCCGGGCATCTGGATGTCCATCAGCACGATGTCCCAGTCCCCGGTCAGGATGGCCTCGACCGCCTTGAGCCCGTCCTCGGCCAGGCCGACCTCCAGGCCACGCTTGCGCAGCATCTGCGCGCCGACCTCGCGGGTGATCTCGTTGTCCTCGACCAGCAGCACCCGCTCGCCGGCGAACTGCACCGGCTCGCGCCGGCCCGCGCGCCGGCCGCTCGGCGCGGGCAGGGGCCGGCGCTGCAGCACGGTGGCGATCGCGTCATGCAGGTCGGACTGGCGCACCGGCTTGTCCAGCCAGATGTCGACCCGCAGGCCCTCGAGCCGCTGCGGGTCCTGGATCGACGAGCTCAGCATGATCAGCGGCATCGGCGCGAGCAGCGGATCGGCCTGGATGGCGCGCACCAGGGTGTAGCCGTCCATCTCGGGCATGTTCAGGTCCAGCAGCGCGACCTCGTAGGGGCGGCCCGAGGCGGCCGCGTCCTGCAGCTTGGCCAGCGCCTCCTCGCCGCTGGAGGCACTGCCGGACTGGCTGCTCCAGGCGGTGAGGTAGCGGTGCAGGATGACCCGGTTGGTGGCGTTGTCGTCGACCACCAGGATGCGCGTGCCGCTGAAGTCGCGCCCGCGCAGCCCGCCGCTGCCGCCGCCCGCGCCCTGCGGGGCCGCCTGCAGCGGCAGCGTGAACCAGAAGCGCGCGCCCTGGCCCTCGCCGCGGCTGTCCAGGCCGATCTGGCCCTGCATCAGCTCGACCAGCCGGCGCGCGATGCTCAGGCCCAGGCCGCTGCCGCCGAAGCGCCGGCTGGTCGAGCTGTCGGCCTGGGTGAAGGGCTGGAAGAGCTGCGCCTGCTTGTCCGGCGCGATGCCGATGCCGGTGTCGCGCACCTCCAGCCGCAGCCGCATGCCGTCCTCCAGCGCGACGCTGACCACCACCTCGCCGCGCTCGGTGAACTTGATCGCGTTGCCGACCAGGTTGACCAGCACCTGGCGCAGCCGGATCGGATCGCCGCGCACCGTCTCGGGCACCTCCGGCGCGATGAAGCAGGCCAGCTCGAGCTTCTTGGCATGCGCGCGCTGCGCCAGCATCGCGGTCACGTCCTCGACGGTGCGGCGCAGGTCGAAGTCGATCGACTCGATGCGCAGCTTGCCGGCCTCCAGCCGCGAGAAGTCGAGAATCTCGTCGATGACGCCCAGCAGGATCGAGGCCGAGGTGCGCGCGGTGTCGAGGTAGCGCTCCTGGCGGCCCGACAGCGGCGTGTCCTGCAGCATCTCGATGGCGCCGAGCACGCCGTGCATCGGCGTGCGGATCTCGTGGCTCATGTTGGCCAGGAATTCGCTCTTGGCGCTGGCGGCGTCCTCGGCGGCCTCCTTGGCGTGGCGCAGCTCCTGCTCGGTGCGCTTGCGCCCGGAAATGTCGTGGATCACGCCGAGGTAGTGCAGCTCGTCCGGGTCGGGGCGCTCGTGGTCGTCGAGGCGGCTCCAGCGCAGCGCGATCCAGCGTCCGGTGCCGTCGCGGTGGCGGGCCTCGAACTCGCGCTCGGCTGTTTCGAGCCCGGCCTCGGCGAAGGCGCCCGGCACCAGCATGTCGAAGCCGTGGCCGAGCAGCTCCGGCTCGGGGTAGCCGAACATGCGCGAGGCGCCGGCGTTGATCGACTCGATGCGCCCGGCCGCATCCACCACCACCATGCCGTCATGGCTGGCGTCCTGGACCCGGCGCAGGCGGGCCTCGCTGCGCTCGATCGCCTGCTGCGAGGCGATGCGGGCGCTGACGTCGGTCTGCAGCGCGACGAAGTGCGTCGGCCGTCCGGCGCCGTCATGGATCGGCATCACCCGCAGCTCGTTCCAGAAGGGCCGCCCCTCGCGGGTGTAGTTCAGCAGCAGCACCTCGATGTCGCTGCCGGTGCGCACCGCCTCGCGCAGCCGCGCCACCGCCTGCGCGTCGGTGCCCGGGCCCTGCAGCAGCCGGCAGTTGCGCCCGACCACCTCGGCGAAGCGCCAGCCGGTCATGCGCTCGAAGGCGACGTTGGTGTAGACGATCGGCTGGTCGGGCAGGCGTGCGTCGGCGATGACGATGCCGACCCCGATCGCGTCGATGATGCGCCCGCGCAGCCGCAGCGCCTCCTGCGCGGCGAGCTGCTCGCTCATGTCGCGCATCACCAGCAGATGGCGGTCCGCACCGGTTTCGCGGCCTGGGCCGTCGAGCCGTGCCAGGCGCAGCTCCAGCGGCACGCTGCCGCGCCCCTCGGGCAGCAGCGCCTCGACGATCATCGGCTCGGCCAGCGCCATCGGGTCGTCCTGCCGCAGCAGGTCCTCGATCAGCGCGCGGGCCGGTTCGGCGAACAGCTCGCCCAGCCACAGGCCGCCGAGCGCCTCGGGCTCGCGGTGCAGGATGCGCCCGGCCGCCGGGCTGACCAGGCGGATGCGCTGGTGCGCGTCCAGCGTCAGGATGCCGTCCAGGATGTGCGCGAGGATGTGGCGCTGGCGCTGCTCGGCCTGCCGCAGCGTCTCGAGCTCGGCGGGGGCGGGCGGCGCGCTGGCCGCATCGGCCACGTCTTCGTGCGCCAGGCGTTGCTGCCGCCGCCGCAGCAGCGCCCCGACCAGCAGCGATTCCAGCAGCACCAGCCCCAGGCCTTGCCAGGCCAGCCGGGTCTGCGCGGCGCGGTCGCGCTGGGCGCTCATGCCGATCTCCAGCCGCAGCTCGGCGCGCGGCCCCGGCTGGGCGCCGGTCTGGCGTCGCTCCAGCCGGATCAGGCCGCCGGCCGCATCCTGGCCGGGCGAGGTCGCCAGCAGCGCGCGCGCGTCGCCGGCCTGCGCCAGCACCCGGCCGTTGCCGCTGCTGACCCGCGCATAGCGCACATCGGGCGCGGCCATGGCCAGGCGCACGAAGCGGTCGGGATCGCTGCCGGCCGGATCGGCCAGGCCGTGCAGCAGGGTCTGCCCGCGCAGCGTCAGCGCCTCCTGCCGCACGAGGCCCAGATGCCACCAGCCCGCGCCGATCGGCACCGCCAGCAGCAGGGCCTGGATCAGCACCAGCGCGCCGAGGGCGCGCGGATTCGTCGGGAGGGGCAAGGACCGTGGAGAAGACTGCATCTCGTCGGGAGCGTGAACCGGAACCGCGGTGGGGCCAAGCAGGCCGATGCCGGGATTGGACACGGAATCGCTCGACTCGGCTGCCGGGGATGGTCCGCATCCCCGGTGCATTCTTGCGTCTCCCGATGTTGCTGGCAGCGCCCCGAAATGATAGATCCTGCCGCGTTGTGCCGCCCCCGACTCGGGTCGAGGGCCGGTGCGGGGGCGGTGCGGGCGCCTTGTGCGGCCCGGGGTTCAGCGCAGGATGTCGCTGATGCAGAGGTACTTGACCTCGACGTAGTCGTCGATGCCGTGGTGCGAGCCCTCGCGGCCCAGGCCCGACTGCTTGACGCCGCCGAAGGGCACCTCGGCCACCGAGATCAGGCCGGTGTTGATGCCGACCATGCCGTACTCCAGCGCCTCGCCGACGCGGAAGATGCGGCCGATGTCGCGGCTGTAGAAGTAGCTGGCCAGCCCGAACTCGGTCGCGTTGGCGGCGGCCACCACCTCGGCCTCGGTCGAGAAGCGGAAGATCGGCGCAACCGGGCCGAAGGTCTCCTCGGTGGCGCAGAGCATGTCGGCGGTCACGTCGGCCAGCACGGTGGGCGTGTAGAAGCGCTCGCCGATGCGCTGGCCGCCGGTGACCAGGCGCGCGCCCTTGGCCAGCGCGTCGGCCACATGGCTTTCGACCTTGGCGAAGGCGCCCTCGTCGATCAGCGGGCCCTGGCTGACGCCGGCCTCGAAGCCGTTGCCCACCCGGATCGCGGCGACCTTGGCGGCGAGCTTCTCGACGAACTGGTCGTAGACCTTGTCCTGCACGTACAGGCGGTTGGCGCAGACGCAGGTCTGGCCGGCGTTGCGGTACTTGGAGATCATCGCGCCCTCGACCGCCGAGTCGATGTCGGCGTCGTCGAAGACGATGAAGGGCGCGTTGCCGCCCAGCTCCAGCGACATCTTCTTGATCGTCGGCGCGCACTGCTTCATCAGGATGCGGCCGACCTCGGTCGAGCCGGTGAAGCTCAGGTGGCGCACGGTGTCGGAGGCGCACAGCACGCCGCCGATCTCGATCGAGCTGTCGGCGTCGCCGGTGACGATGTTGAGCACGCCGGCCGGCAGGCCCGCGCGCAGGGCCAGCTCGGCGCAGGCCAGCGCCGACAGCGGCGTCTGCTCGGCCGGCTTGATGACGACCGGGCAGCCCGCGGCCAGCGCCGGCGCGACCTTGCGGGTGATCATCGCGATCGGGAAGTTCCACGGCGTGATCGCCGCGCACACGCCGATGGCCTGCTTCAGGATGACGAAGCGCTTGTTCGGGTCGGTGGTCGGGATGGTCTCGCCGTAGACGCGCTT
>JACCDS011591946.1_pt1 | contig 10041 bp, 11 predicted proteins | sample 7446441 | NCBI WGS metagenome assembly JACCDS01 (sample SAMN15323445, study PRJNA562643) | freshwater metagenome | isolation source: river surface water | place: USA:Blue River Watershed | collected 2017-08-17 | reverse complement strand
GCCGTCGCGAAGCCGAAAAACTCGACCGCGAAGGCTACAACCTGTTGATCGGGGCGATCCCGTCGTCCATCTCGCTGGCCATTGCCCAGAACCTGGACCGCTGGGATGCCGCTTACTTTGTGGTGGCCAGCAAGTCCGACAAGCTCACGGGTGACACCTGCAAGCCGCGCAGCTTCCGCACCAACCACTCCGACGCGATGGACATCGCGATGATCAACGCCTGGGCCAAGAACATCAAGGGCAACAAATTTGCCGTGATTGCGGCCGATTATGTCTGGGGCCGTGACTCTGGCGAGTCGTTCAAAAAAGCCGCAGAGGCTTCTGGCAAAAGCGTGCCGCTGAGCCTTTACGTGCCCATGGGCACCAAAGACTTTTCCCCCTACATTGCCCAGCTCAAGGCGGCCAATGTGGACGGCATCTGGGTGGCTGAGGTCGGTCGCGACGCCATTGCGTTCGTCAAGCAAGCCGAAGAATTCGGCCTGATCCCCAAGACGCCGCTGATCGGTCACTCGCTGATCCTGAACTTCATGATCAACGCCACCGGCAAGGCGCTGGAAGGCACCCCCGGCACCACCGGCTACACCCCGGACATTGACACACCCAAGAGCAAGGCCTTTGTGGCGGCCTGGAAAGCCAAGTTCAACCGTTTGCCCACCGACAATGAAGGCCAGGCCTACAACGGCGCGCAGGTCATGCTGGACGGCGTTCGCCTGGCCAAGAGCAACAAGCCTGAAGATGTGAGCAAGGCCCTGCGCGGTGCCCAGCTCGATACCATCTACGGCAACGTGACCATGCGTGCGGCCGACAACCAGCTGGTGCTGCCCAACTACGTGGGTCGCGCCAAGGTGGTCGATGGCGTGTTGCGCCCTGTGGTGGAGCAGACTTTCCCTGCGTCCATCGTGCCCGCACCGTCGCCACTGTGCAAAATGTGACACCGGGCTGATGTGAAACAGCAAGCCGCCTGTGCCTTGGTGCCAGGCGGCTTTTTTAATGGAGTTCGAACATGCATATTTTGGTGACTGGCGCCACCGGCGGCATCGGGCGGGGCATCTGTGAGGTGCTGGCCATGCGGCAAATACCGGGACTCAAATTGACGGTGGCCAGTTCGCAGCATGGCGCGCGCTTGGAGGGCCTGCTGCAAGCCCTGCGTGACTTGGGCGTCACAGCGCAGGGTGTGGCGGGTGATGTGACCCGACCTGACGATGCGCAACGCTTGGTGCATGAAGCCATCGCTCAGGGCGGTGATCTGGATGCGCTGGTCTGTGTGGCGGGGGCATCCGGTCCGGCCCAACTGGCCGATTTGTCGGTGGCACAGTGGGACCTGACCTTCAACCTCAACACCCGTTCGGTGTTCCTGATGGCGCAAGCCGCCTACGCCTCACTCAAGCGCACGCGTGGCAGCATCACCGCGATCGCCTCCATGTCGGGCTTGCATCCTCATCCAGGCTATGGCGCGTATTCCCCGGCCAAGGCCGCTTTGATCATGTTGTGCCGACAGTTGGCGCAGGAGTGGGGCCCACAGGGCATCCGCACCAACAGTGTGTGTCCTGGCATGATTCGCACGCCTTTGACCGAGGCGGTCTACCACGACGAAGACACCAAGTCCCGGCGTGAAGCCTTGGTGCCTGTGGGGCGCATCGGACGGCCTGATGACATCGGTGAGGCGGTGCACTACCTGATCAGTGCGGGCGCCGGTTATGTCAACGGCCTGAATCTGGTGGTCGATGGTGGTGTGGCCGACCACATGCTGAGCATGATCCCGGGACGTCCGGGCCAACAGCCGGTGAAAGGCTGAATGAAACTGGCTGGGCGGCGCAAAGCGGCGGTCTGGCGCCGCTTGAGCGTCCATGGGGGCTTGCGCTGGGGCGCAAGGCCAGCGAGGGCTTACCCTGATGAGCCGGCGAGATCTGTCGCCTATACTGGCAAAATGAACCAATTGGTACATTCCGCGAAAACCCGGGGTCCAGCCTTGGATGCGACCAAGGAAACCGGCCGCACCAACGACCCGGCGCGCACCATGGCCGAGATCTTGCAAGTGGCCACGCACGAATTTGCCGACAAGGGGCTGAGCGGTGCGCGCATCGACGAGATCGCAGCGGCCACGCGCACCAGCAAGCGCATGATCTATTACTACTTCGGCAGCAAGGATGGCCTGTACCTGGCGGTGCTCGAAGAGGCCTACCGGCGCATGCGTGCCATCGAATCCGATTTGCATCTGGACGACTTGCCCCCGGTTGCGGCCCTGACCAAGCTCGAGGAGTTCACCTACGCCCACCGCCGCGACAACGAGGCCTTCATCCGCCTGGTGATGAACGAGAACATCCAGCGCGGCGATTATTTGCGCCAGATTGGCACCATCCAGCAATTGAACTCCAATGCCATCCTGTCTGTGCAGGCTGTTTATGACCGGGGCGTGGCACAGGGGGTGTTCAGGGCGGGACTCGATCCGGTGGACATCCACTCGGCGATTTCCGCGTTCACGTTTTTCAATGTGTCCAACCGCCACACGTTTGGCGTGATCTTTCAGGGCAGGGTCAGCCATGACAGGGCGCAGACCTTGAAAAGGGCGCATGTGGTGGAGTTGATCTTGCGGTTTGTCAGCCATTCAATTTCGGCATAACAGATAGCATACCCAGTCATTTGGGTATACGGGTAACTACTGACCCTCAAAAACTAACCAGTTCGTACATTAACGGCTGTGTTGACCAGGAGCGAGCATCATGAAGAAGATCATTGACGGGTATTGCAGGGTCCTCAACCTGTTCACGGCGGCCAGTCTGGCGGTCATGGTGGTGTTGGTGTTCGGCAACGTGATCATGCGATACGGCTTCAATTCCGGCATCACCATGTCCGAGGAATTGTCACGCTGGCTGTTTGTGTGGCTGACCTTCATGGGCGCCATCGTGGCGATGAAGGACGGGGCCCATCTGGGCTCGGACACCCTGGTGTCCCGTCTGCCGGTGGCCGGCAAAAAACTGTTCATGCTGATCGGGCACGGCCTGATGCTGTTCGTCTGCTGGCTGTTGTTCAAGGGCTCTTATGACCAGGCCGTGATCAACTGGGACACCACCAGCGCCGTGATGGAAGCATCGATGGCCATTTTTTACGCCTGCGGCATGGTGGCGGCGGCCTCGATCGCGGTCATTTTGTTGAACAAACTCTGGCGCTTGTTCACCGGCGATTTGTCGGAAAACGAGCTGGTGGGTGTGCGTGAGTCGGAAGAAGAACCGATCGACGTGCCCGCCCCACTGAAATAACCCGAAAGAGAACCACCATGACCATCGCTGTTTTTCTGGGTTCCTTGCTCGCTGCCATGGCGCTGGGCATTCCCATCGCTTTTTCGCTGTTGTTGTGTGGTGTCGCGCTCATGTGGCACATGGACATGTTCGATGCGCAGATCCTGGCGCAGAACCTGATCGAAGGCTCCAACAGTTTCCCTTTGCTGGCCGTGCCGTTTTTCATGCTGGCTGGCGAAATCATGAACACCGGCGGTTTGTCCAAGCGCATCGTCGATTTCGCGATGGCCCTGGTGGGCCATGTGCGCGGTGGCCTGGGCTATGTGACGATCGTGGCCGCCTGCCTGTTGTCGGCCTTGTCAGGCTCTGCCGTGGCCGACGCCGCCGCCTTGACCGCCCTGCTGTTGCCGATGATGGTCAAGGCCGGCCATGACAAGGCGCGCAGTGGTGGCCTGATCGCCGCCTGCGGCGTGATCGGTCCCATCATCCCGCCTTCGATCGGCTTTGTGATTTTTGGTGTGGCCGCCAACGTGTCCATCAGCAAGCTGTTTCTGGCCGGTATCTTCCCGGGCATCGTGCTCAGCGCGGGCCTGTGGATCACCTGGTGGTGGTTGACCCGCAAGGAGCAGCTGACGCCCCCGCCGCGTCAACCGGTCTCGGCCATTTGGGCCGCCATGCGCCGCGCCAGCTGGGCTCTGATGCTGCCCGTCATCATTTTGGTGGGCTTGCGCATGGGGGTGTTCACCCCCACCGAGGCCGCCGTGGTGGCGGCTGTGTACGCCCTGTTTGTGGCCGGGGTGATCTACCGCGAGTTGAGCTGGAAGCAGTTGTTTGATGTGTTCCAGGCGGCGGCCAAGACCACCGCGGTGGTGATGTTTCTGGTGGCTGCGGCCATGGTCTCGGCGTGGCTCATCACGGTGGCCAATTTGCCGCAGCAGGTGATTGCGCTGCTGGAGCCCTTGCTGGGCAACCCGACCCTGCTGATGTTTGCCATCATGATCTTGTGCATGATCGTGGGCACCGCCATGGACATGACGCCCACGATCCTGATCCTCACACCTGTGCTCATGCCCCTGGTCAAGGCCGCCGGCATCGACCCGGTCTATTTCGGCGTGCTGTTCATCATCAACAACTCGATCGGTCTGGTCACGCCGCCGGTGGGCACGGTGCTCAATGTGGTGGCGGGCGTGGGGCGCATGCGCATGGACGACGTCACGCGGGGTGTGTTGCCTTTCATGGCCGTGCAGTTTGTGGTGATGTTCCTGATGGTGCTGTTCCCGCAAATCGTGATGGTGCCAGCCCGCTGGTTCTATTGATACCCGGCTGGGTCGTCTGACCGGGTACGCCAGACGACCAGCCCTGATCGATAGCGTACGTCCTTCACTTTGAATTTCTGGAGACAACTCATGAAACGTGTGTTCATCAAATCCCTGATCGCCACCGTCGCCCTGGTGGCCATGGGCGCGGCATCGGCGCAAGACAAAACCATCAAGTTCGCCAACCAGAACGCGGCCGGTCACCCCATCATCCTGGGCATGGAAAAGTTCAAGGAAATCGTCGAGAAGAACTCGGGCGGCAAGATCAAGGTCAATGTGTACCCCGGTGGCAGCCTGGGCAGCGACCAGGCCAATGTGTCCGCCATCCAGGGCGGCACGCTGGAGATGGCGTCGATGAACTCGGGCATCTTCGCCGCCCAGGTCAAGGAATTCGCGATTTTTGACTTCCCCTTCATGTTCGCTACCGGCAAGGAAGCCGATGCCGCCGTGGATGGTGCATTCGGCAAAAAATTGCATGCCAAGCTGGAAGACAAGGGCATCATTGGCCTGGCTTACTACGAACTGGGCTTTCGCAACATCACCAACAGCAAGCGCGCCATCCACAAGGTGGAAGACCTGGAAGGCCTGAAGCTGCGCGTGATCCCCAACCCGATCAACGTCGACTGGGTCAAGGCCCTGGGCGCCAACCCCACACCGCTGCCATTCCCCGAGCTGTATGCCGCTCTGGATCAGAAAGCGGTGGACGGCCAGGAAAACCCGGTGGCCACCATCAACGGTGCCAAGTTGTACGAAGTGCAAAAACACCTGGCCCTGACCGGCCACCAGTACAACCCGCAATCGGTCATCATCAGCAAGAAGTTCTGGGACAAGCTGTCGGCAGCCGAGAAGAAAATCATTGCCGATGCCGCCAACGAGTCGGCCAAATTCCAGCGTGAAAAAGCCCGCGCCCTGGAAGCCAGCATCCTGGACAACCTGAAGAAAAACGGCATGCAGGTGACCCAGTTGCCCGAGGCCGAAATGGCCAAGCTGCGCGACAAGATGCGCCCTGTGACCGCCAAGTACGGCGTCACCGTCGGCCAGGACCTGGTCAAGGAACTGCAGGCCGAAATCGAGAAGGTGCGCGCTGCAGCGGCTGCACCGGCCAAGAAGTCGGGCAAGTAAACCCGCACCAGGCTTTGCCGCACCGGCGGCGAAGCCTTTTTTGTCTTTTCAAAGGATTTGTCATGAAAGTCTTGATGCTGCACGGCGTGAACCACAACATGTTCGGCAAACGCGACCCCAAGCAATACGGCACCATCACCCTCGATGAAATCAATGCCAGCTTGCACCAGCTGGGCCAGGAGCTGGGGGCCGAGGTCGAGTGCTATCAGACCAACAGTGAAAGCGACATGTGTGAGCGCATCCACCAGGCCTACTTTGACCAGGTCGATGCGGTCCTGATCAACGCCGGTGCCTGGACCCACTACAGCTACGCCATCCGCGATGCCCTGGCCGTGCTGACCTGCCCGGTGGTGGAGCTGCACATGTCCAACATCCACGCCCGCGAAGAATTCCGCCACAAGTCCGTCTTCGCCGAAATCGTCAAGGGCCAGATCTGTGGCTTTGGTGCCGACAGCTACTTGTTGGCGCTGCGCGCTGGCGTGTCGGCTGCGCAAGCGGCCTGATGTGATGCAGGGCTGGCCCTTGGCGGCCGGCGCTGATGTTGGCCTGAACACTTTTCTCCAATTTTGACCCCATGATCAACGGCAACACCGAGCTCATCGCCCACATCGGCTACCCCACGCACACCTTCAAGTCGCCGATGATCTACAACCCCTACTTCGAAGAAGCGGGGATCAACGCGGTGGTGGTGCCCATGGGCTGCAAGAGCGAGCATTACCCCGTCTTCCTGAAGTCGGTGTTCACGCTGGAAAACATCCGTGGCGCCCTGATCACCATGCCCCACAAGGTCACCACGGTGGGCTTGCTCGATGAGGTGACGCCCACCGCGCGCGTGGCCGGTGCCTGCAACGCGGTCAAGCGCCTGGCCGATGGCCGGCTGGTGGGCGACATGTTCGATGGCGCCGGCTTTGTGCGCGGTGTGCAGCGCAAAGGGGTGGATTTGGCCTGCAAACGCGTGCTGGTGGTGGGCACTGGCGGCGTGGGCAGTGCGATCGCCGCGTCGCTGGCGGGCGCCGGTGTTGCCGCGATCAGCCTGTTCGATGTGAACACCGCAGGCTGCCAAGCCCTGGCCCAGCGCCTCCAAACGCATTACCCCCGGATCGATGTGCGCACCGGCTCCAACGACCCGGCCGGTCACGACCTGGTGGTCAACGCCACCCCCATGGGCATGAACGACGGCGACCCCTTGCCCATGGATGTCTCGCGCCTGTCGCCCGACACCTTTGTGGGCGAAGTGGTCATGAAGGCCGAGACCACCGCATTCTTGGCGGCTGCGCAGGCGCGTGGTTGCCGCACGCAGGTGGGCACGGATATGCTGTACGAACAAATCCCGGCCTATCTGGAGTTTTTTGGCTTGCCCACCACCACGGCAGACGTGCTGCGTCGGGTGGCTCGGCTGAGCTACTGAGTCTCAATGGATTTTCCCGACGGAGTGCACCGATGACCCTGAACAAAGTTGACCGCGAAGCCGTTCCCGACATGCCCAACCGTCTGGGCATTGCGGGCATCGAGTTCATCGAGTACGCCACCAGCCGCCCGCAGGCGCTGGGCCAGGTGCTGGAGAACATGGGCTTTCGTCCCGTGGCCCGGCACCGTTCGCGCGAAGTGACCCTGTACCGCCAGGGCACGATGAACCTGGTGGTCAATGCCAACCCCGATGACGCCCGCGTGAGCAACACGGTCGATGGCCAGCCGGTCATCTCGGCGGTGGCCTTCCGGGTGCAGGACGCCCTCAAGGCCCACAACCGCTGCATGGAGTTGGGCGCCTGGAGCGTGGGCAGCCACGCGCAGGCGATGGAGCTGCACATCCCCGCCATCCATGGCCCAGGCGGCAGCCGTTTTTACTTTGTGGACCGCTGGCAAGAGTTTTCGATCTACGACATCGACTTCAAGCCCATCCCCACCGTGGACCCCAACCCGCCGGCACTGGCGGGCATGAGCTATTTCGGCGTGGTGCAGTACATCGGCGTCGCCCGCAGCGCGGACTGGCAGACTTATTACGAACACATGTTCGACTTCAGCAGCATTCCCGACGACGAGCGTTTTGGCATCTTGCCCAAGGGCAAGCTGATGAAAAGTCCGTGCGGCACCTTTTTGTGGCAACTGGTCGAGCCCGAACCCTGGATGGATGCGGACGACAGCCCCGAATGCCTGCAGCGCATCGGCTTTGGCGTGCCCAATGTGGCCGAGGCCGTGGCGGCGCTCAAGGCCCGCGGCGTGGAATTTGTCGAGTCCTCCCAGCTGCACCCCGAAGACCGCGGCGCGCTCACCCGCGCTGCTTTGGGCTCGGTGGCTTTCGAACTCGTCCACCAGTGAGGTCTGCCATGAACTTGCTGGACGGCTACGGCATGGACACCATCACCATGGCCGGCACCCTGGAAGCCAAGCTGGCCGCCATGAAGCGCGCCGGCTTTTCGCAGGTCATGCTCATGGCTCGCGATCTGGTCACCCACCCTGGCGGCGTGAAAGCGGCGGTGGCGGCCGTGCATGACAGCGGCATGCGGCCCACTGGCTTTCAGGTGCTGCGTGATTTTGAAGGCTTGTCGGGTCACCTGCACAGCTACAAACTCGACATCGCCAAGGCCATGCTTGAGATGTGCGCGGCCACGGGCAGCAAAGTCTTGCTCGCCTGCTCGTCCACGTCGCGCCATGCCACGCAAGACCTCGATGCCATTGCCGCCGACCTGAAAAAGCTGGCCATGCTGGCTGTGCCTTTGGGCATCAAGGTGGCCTACGAAGCCTTGTCGTGGGGCCGCACGGTCAATGAGTTCCCCACCAGCTGGGACGTGGTGTGCCGCGCCGATTGTCCCAATTTGGGCATTGGCCTCGACTCCTTCCACATCTTTGCAGCCAAGACGCCACTGGACGCCATCGAAGAGCTGGACCCGTCCAAAATCTTCTTGGTGCAACTGTCGGACTTCATGTGGCAGGAAACGCCCACCTTTGAAGAACGCATGACCACCGCCCGCACCTTCCGCGTGTTCCCGGGCGAGGGTGTGCACAGCGAGCAGCTGGCCGATCTGGTGCTGCGCCTGGACCGTATCGGTTACCGGGGCGACTACAGCTTTGAAGTCTTCAACGACGACTACCAGCAATTGCCACTGGAGACCGTGGCCGAGCGCGCCCGGCGCAGCGCGACTTGGCTGCACCAGGACGTGTTGCACAAGTCGGCGCCGCTGCCTGGGTGGACGCGGCAGCGGGCCTGATCGCTGCCAGTGGTCGATTGGGGCGCCCAGTGGGTGGGCATGCAGCAGATCGATCTGCTGCATGCCCTCGGGCAGGGGACAATACCGGTCTGTTCAAGTTTTCCGACACCGCCCATGCCCCGCATCCAGTTTCAGCTGCCCGAGTCCTTTGTTTTTGCCACCGACATCCAGATCTACATCAGCCACGTCAACCAGGGCGGGCATCTGGACAATGCCCAGTTGCTGACCCTGGTGTCCGAGGCGCGGGTGCGCTTTTTCAAAGCGCTGGGCTACACCGAGGGCAATGTGGCCGGTTGCCCTATTGTGGTGGGTGACATGGTGGCGCAGTACAAGTCAGAGGGTTTTCATGGCGAAACCATGCGGGTGAGCATGGTGCCGCAGGACCACAACCGCTATGGCTTTGATCTGGTGTACCGCATGGAGTGTCTGGACACGGCTCGGGAAGTTGCTCGCGGCAAGATCGGCATCGTGTTCATCGACCGCGAGACCCGCAAGGTGGCGGCCGTGCCCGAGGCCTTCTTGCAACGCCTGGCGGCCTTGAAGCCAGCTTGAGTCCCCGACATGTTCCTGCCCCGCATCGACACCCCGCGTTGCACCGGTTGCGGCTGGTGCGTGGCGGCGTGTCCGCCGCATGTGCTGAGCTTTCAGATTGAGGGTGGACGCAAGCACGCGGTGTTGCATGACGCATCGGGCTGCACCGGGTGCCACCAATGCGAACGGCGTTGCCCGTTCGGCGTGATCTCGATGGTGAAAACCGTCAAGCCTGAAGCGCGTCAGGCTTGACGGTTTGCCGACCGTGTTCAGGCGCTGAAATGCGCGCTGTCCATGACTTTGAGGTCTTGGGCCACGCGCGGCACAAAATCCATCTGGTCCAGCACATCGCGCTGCAGGTCGATGCCGGGGGCGATCTCGAACAACTCGATGCCTTGGGGCGTGAGGCGAAAGCTGGCGCGCTCGGTCAAATACAGAACTTCTTGCTTGCGCACCAGACCTTGCGGGCCGGAGAAGGTGATTTGGTCGACTTGCTTGACTAACTTTTTCACAACGCCTTGTGCGGCCACCCGCATCTGACCATCACCGGTTTGCAGCTTCACGCCCTTGGCGGCCAGCGTGCCGCAGAACACCACTTTCTTGGCGTTTTGCGCGATGTCGATGAAGCCG
>JACCDS011859419.1_pt1 | contig 10043 bp, 3 predicted proteins | sample 7446441 | NCBI WGS metagenome assembly JACCDS01 (sample SAMN15323445, study PRJNA562643) | freshwater metagenome | isolation source: river surface water | place: USA:Blue River Watershed | collected 2017-08-17 | reverse complement strand
GGCATGTTCCGCCAGCTGGGGATCTATTCCTCCCAGGGGCAGAAGTACACCCCCCACGATGCCAACCAGATCATGTACTACAAGGAAGACAAAAAGGGCCAGATTCTCGAAGAAGGCATCAACGAAAGCGGCGCCATGTCCGCCTGGATTGCCCTCGCCACGGCCTACAGCAATTACGATTGCCCGATGATTCCTTTCTACATCTACTACTCCATGTTCGGCTTCCAGCGCGTGGGCGACGCCATCTGGGCCGCGGCCGACCAGCGCGCGCGCGGCTTCCTGATCGGCGCCACCTCGGGCCGCACCACGCTCGGCGGCGAAGGACTGCAACACCAGGACGGCAGCAGCCACCTGGTGTCGGCGACGATACCGAACTGCAAATCCTACGACCCGGCCTATGCGTACGAGCTGGCAGTGATTGTCGATGACGGCATGCAGCGCATGCTGCAACATAACGAGGACGTGTTCTACTACGTGACCGTCACCAACGAAAACGAGGCGCAGCCGAGCATGCCGGCGAATGCGCGCGAGGGCATCCTGCGCGGCATGCACTGTGTGGCGCCGCGCACCGATGCGCAGGTCCGCCTGCTCGGCGCCGGCCCGCTGCTGAAAGAGGCGCTGACTGCGGCCAGCCTGCTCGACAGCCACTTCGGTGTGAAAGCCGAGGTATGGAGCGTAACCAGCTTCTCCGAACTGGCCCGCGATGGCATCGCCAGCGAACGCGCGAAGCGGCTGCAGCAGCCGCACGGCCAGCCCTGGATCACCGAACAGCTACAGGGCGCGAATACGCCGGTGATCGCCGTGTCCGACTACGTGCGCGCCGTGCCAGAGAGCGTGCGCGCCTACGTGCCGGCGCCGTTCGTCACGCTGGGTACCGATGGCTTCGGCCGCAGCGACACGCGGGCTGCGCTGCGCGACTTCTTCGAAGTCGACGCGAAATGGGTTGCCTACACCGCGCTGGCCGAGCTGTATGCGGGCAAGAAGAGTGAAGCCGGGATGCGCGAGATCGCCGACAAACTGGGCGTGGATCTCGGCAAGCCCTTGTCGACGACGCTGTAAGGCGGAAGCGAAGCCACATGCGATGGACAAGGGCGCCGATGGCGCCCTTGTTTTTTGAAGGGCCGCGGGCCGGCGGCAAGGGCTGGCGGCGTGCGCGCTCATGCTGCGATCCTCAGATCAGTCAGCAGGCTCGCATGGCTGCCGAGCGCGGTATCAGACAGCAAGTCGAAGACCTTCGCCGTACCGACCAGGTCGATGCTGCCCTGCAGCCCATACTGGTAAGCGATGTCGCCACCGTAGGCGGCGATGTCGGAGCCGCAGCCGCCATCGGCGCCCATGTCGGCGCTCATGCCGCTCCCAGTGAGCCGGCAACCCGCGAGTGCATCGCTGACTGCCCAGGCGACCAGCTTCGGGTTCGTGCTGCGTGCCGCATCGTAGGCGGCCGCCAGCGCGCCGAAGTCGAAGCACTCGACCTTTTGGTCCAGCGCCGGGTCATTACCGCCGGACTGATAGCCGGTCAGCGATTCGGCAATCACCTGCAGCACCGTCACTGACCGCGCAGGCAGCATCGCATACCAGCCGCTCAGCGTGATCTGGTCGTCGACTCCGATGTCAAGCAACAGGTCGCTGCCGCTCTTCGACAAGCGGAGATCGGCGTAGCTGAAGCCGCCGCCGAGCGAGATCACGTCGCTGCCGCTGCTGCCACTGAGCGTGTCCCGGCCGTCGCCGAGGTTGAACAGGATCAGGTCATTGCCGGCACCGGCCGTGCAGCGGTCATTGCCGGTGCCGCCGGTCAGGATGTCGTTCCCGGCACCGCCAGCCAACTGGTCATTGCCCACGCCTGCGTCGAACAGATTGGCTCCGTCACTATCGACCAGCGAGTCATTGCCTGCACCGCCGCGCAGCAGGTCGTTGCCGCGGTCGCCCTCGAGACGGTCGACCCCATCCTGCCCGAGCAGCACATCGTCGCCATCGCCGCCGTTGAGCTGGTCGTTTCCGTCGCCACCATCTAGCCGGTCCGCGCCCGCTTCACCGAGCAAGCAATCCGCACCGCGGTCGCCGTACAGTGTGTCGTCGCCTGCAGCACCGCGCAGCAGGTCATCGCCATCATCGCCGCTAAGCGTATCGGCGACCGCATAGCCATACAAATCATCATTGCCCGCAGTGCCCTGCTGTACTTTTGCCTTAATGGCCTCCCTGTTCCATACGGTGCCGCCGGAGAAGCGAATTTCTAGCCCGCCGCCGGTGCCGTTTTCGTAGAAGAAGGAAAAAATGGTGAGGCGATCACTCGACCCGACCAGCTTCATCTCCAACTCGTCTGCGCGCCGAATCAGCTGAAGGTCGCCGGCGGCGACGTCGGCGCGCAGTTGTACTGCATCCGTACTTCTCGCATGGTCGTCCACTTCGTGCAGCGCATCCTGACCGCTGCCATGCCCGAACAGGTAGACGTCGCTGCCAGCGCCTCCGTTCAGCAGGTCGTTTCCTGCGCCACCGTCGAGAGTATCGTTGCCGCTGGCCCCGTACAGCATGTCATCGCCTTCGCCTCCGTACAGCAGGTCATCGCCTTCGCCTCCGGCCAGCGTGTCCTCGCCGGCATCGCCATGGAGCGCATCGTTGCCCGCGAATCCAAGCACGCGGTCGTTGCCATCGCCGCCGCGCATCGTGTCGGCGACCGCATAGCCGTACAAACAGTCATTGGCTGCGGTCCCTTGCTGCACTCTCGCTTTGATCACATCAACATCCCATACCGTGCCATCGGCAAAGCGAATCTCGTCCACGCGGTAAGTCGGGGCGGCGTCTGCGGTGAAATAACCGGAGACCCGCACCTGGTCGGAGGTCCCGTTCAGGCTCAGCAGCAGAGAACCCTCCTCGTTGGTGAGCCGCACATCACGGACCGTAATGTCAGCGCCCAGCTGGATCGCATCGACTTTTCCGGGACTCGTGTAAAAATTGTGGATCGTGTCCTTGCCATCGCCGCGGCCGAACAGATAGACGTCATTGCCCAGATCGCCGGTGAGAAGATCGTCACCGGCGCCGCCATCGAGGGTGTCGTCGCCCTGGTCGCCGCTCAACCAGTCATTGCCTGCACCGCCGCGCAGTACATCGTTGCCGCCAGCCCCGGTTAACGTGTCACGGCCGTCGCCGCCACTGAGGGTGTCAGCGACGGCGTAGCCGAACAGTTCGTCGTCGCCGGCCGTCCCCTGCTGCACCATCGCCTTCACCGCAGCGATGTTCCACACCGTGCCGTCGGCAAACCGGATTTCTTCGAGACGGTAGTACCCGCCAGCGTCATCGGTGAAGTAGCGCTCCACGGTGACGCGGTCCTCGCTGCCCTTTAAGTTCAGCAGCAGGTCGTTGCTGCGCCGAAGGACTTGCACGTCACCGCTGCCTATGCCCGCGCCGAACTGCACGACATCGCACTTGGCGGCACCCTCGTCCCAATTCAAGATCTGGTCGCGGCCACTGCCGCGCGCGAACAGGTAAGTGTCGCTGCCGTCACGACCGACAAGAACGTCCTCGCCGGCACCGCCATCGAGGATGTCATCGCCGCCGCCGCCGGCGAGCGAATCGTTGCCACCTAGTCCGACGAGCAGCGCGTGTTTTGCTTCAGCGTTCAGCCTTTCCGCCGCCGCACTGCCGATGCTGAGCTGCAGTGCACCGGCCGGGCTGGTTGCAAAAGCCGCCGCCAGGCTGGCCTGCAGCTCCTTAAGCTGGCCTCGCGCTGCAATGTCGGCGGCCCAGCCGGACAAGCGTGCAGCGCCCTGCCAGCCGGCGCGGACGAGATGGTTTCCGACGTTGTACAGGTCGATACAGTCGATGAAGGCCTGTATCGGATCGACACGATAGTGCTGCTCCAGCCTCGCATCGAGCGCGGTGAAATCGAATGCCATGCCTTGCCCGTTGACCTTCACGCTGACGGCGTCCAGATCGTCTTTCAGCCGGGTCCGCAGCACCAGCGCGTCGTATACGGACTCTTTCAACGTGTTGAACGCGCGTTCGAGCGGCAAGGTTTGGTTGACCCAGCTTAGCGGCACGACCAGGAAAACTGCCGGACGGATAGCGGACTCACGGGGCAAGTCGTCGCTCGCGACCTCGAATGCACCAGCGCCATTCAGGATGAACGAGTAAGAGCCCGACTCTGACGGACTGTTGACCGATACGCCCGAACCTGACTGGGTGAGGCGACGCGGGTCTTCCGGCAGGTCGAGATAGTTCTGTCCGTTGAAGGCTTCCAGAATCTCGAGCTCGCGGCTTGTCTCAGTGACCTGGGCCAGCAAGCTCGCGTAGCGCTCCAAGCTGACCTTCTGCGCCAGAGGTGTCTGCTCGTTGAAACGGCCACGCTGGCCAGCCAGTTCCAGTGCGAGCAGTTCCGCTTCGGTCATGCCGGGCAGCCGGCAGATCAGCGTCAAACCGAGCTCGGCGGCGCGCTCCTTCGAGGTCTTGAAGTCGGCAGCCGAGGCCCAGTCACCGATCAGCTTGTCGACCTTTCCCATCATGTCGATGCGCGACAGGCCGTGGAAAGCGTTCACCTGCCGTGCCAGGTCTGGATAGAGGCTCGCTGCCTCCCGCAGGTCGCGTACGCTGCCCGAGCCATGCAGGTTCGGCAGGCGGGAAGCGTCGGCAGTCAGCTTGATCGGTGAGGAGAATTCGCGAAAGAAGTTATTGCTCGCCAGGTTCAGGTTGGCGACCTTGCCAACGCTGCCATCGGTGCGCATAAAGGACGCGCTCGCCGTCTGCTGGTTGCCGTTACCGAAGCCGAGCAATCTGTCCACGCTGGCAAGGCTGATGCTCTGGATACCTGCGTCGGCAAGCGACTGCAATTCACCGGCCTCGCTGAGTCCGTCCTGGTCGAGATCGCGCCAGATCTGCACGCGGGAGAATGCGGCGTCGGCAGCATTGAACACGCGGTCGTGGTTGCCGTCGAGCGCGGCCAGCGCTGCAAAGCCGTTCGACGCCTTCCGGCCGCTCGGAAGCTCGGTGTCGGACCCAAACAACTCGCACCCCCGGTCAATGCGGCCATTGCCATCCCTGTCAAGCACCAGCCAGCCGTCATCGCCTTTCAGCCAGCCGGTGCCCTGCCGCACGCCATCGCCGTCATGGTCGAATAGCACGTGCGAACTCGCATTGACGCCCGAGGTTTCGATGCCGTCGCCATCAAGATCAAGGGCCAGCGGGTCGATGTATTGCCAGTTGCGGGATTGGGTGAAAAGGGTGTTAACGAGAGCAGAAATTCTCTCGAAAGCAAAATCGCCGCTACGGCTACCAATGTAGGCGAATGCACCTGCCGCTATAAATGTTGTAACACCCAAGGGGACGCCAGCAATGCCAGCGGCGCCGAAAATCGTACCGACGATAAATGCACCCGTTTCCCCCAAACCTGTTGCAGCTACAATCCCTGAGGAAACTTCTCCGAGCTTTTTCCAGTTGCCCGAGTCCCGGACTTCGATCAGTGCAGTCGATAGTTCCGCGAGATCTACGACGGCGCCACCAACTGCTGCGATTTTGGCAATGCGAGCTGCGTCAGCAGCTTCGAGCATTCCTTTGCCAAATTTCGAGTAAGCCTCCGCACCGCCTTCCCTCAAGTTGTCAACTGCATTCGCAATGGACACAGCAACCTCAGAATAAGCCTCGCGTTCAATGACGGTACCGGCGCCTTCGGCAACCGCCGAAAGTGCGCGAGAATAATCAGCCGCCATGTCGGCAAGTTGTTTGCCAAATCTCTCGTAATCAGCCGCAGTAACTCGTTCGATTTTTGAAAGCAAACTTTGAGTGCACTCAATCGCTGATGAAACAGCCGTCCACGACGCGGTCAGATTTTCATTTACGGGTTCCAAAAAATATTGAAGCGCAGTTATTGGATCAACGTTGCTCATTCAGAACCCCACGAATAAAGAAACCAATCAGAGAAGAGACAAAAACAACTAAAGATGACAAAACCAGCATGAAAATCGCGCTACACCAAAGGGCCAGATGGGACCTGTTCTCTGACATTGACAATAGAAACAACCGGCCTCTTTCGCTTGAGTCGGGCATTTTTTCCACAAACATAAGCCATAGAAGAACCAGCAACGATAAAGCGCCATGCAGGAAGCAAAGTAAACGACCACGCACACCAAAGATCAGAGCCGTTCGCCTGAAAATATCCTTCGAAGTTATCGCAACAAAAGCCAATACACATCCAAAAACCACAGCAATCAAATAAGTCATTGACAATGCAGCAGGAAAATGACTTGTTTGCTTGAAATACCTGACCTCGGCAAAGACTTCGCCAGCCGCGCAAAAACCACAGTGAGTGCTTTCGACTTGAGCCGGAAACAGAAAGGCCGAGAGCACAATGCACAACCAAAAGAGATAAATTAAATATCTGAAATTGTCGACGCTCATATTGACCTGCAAAATCACTACCTAGGCCGAATAATCGCCAGTTTCTTAACTGACGAGATCAGGAATACCAAATCATTAAATAAATCAGTGACTCTCTGCCGCTCTCTGTTTAAAAACATACTTAAAATCCAAGCGACAAGAACGGCGAGAGATAAAACGATAAGCAGGAAAATAGATCCGCACCAGAGCGCCAGAATAATTCGGCTCTCGGATATCGATTGCAATAACAATTGGCTTTTCTCACTTGTATACGGAATTGATTCCGTGAAAACAAACATGAACAAGGCCGCAATCACAACAATTGAACAAAAAAGGCAGCGCAACTTGCCCCGAATGGAGATTAATGCCACTCCTCGTGCCATAATCCATCGCGATACGCGAAGCCTAGATCGCTTCGAGTGTGTCTTGGCCATACTTTGCATAAGCTTCTGCCCCCCCTTTCCTAAGACTGTCGATTGAATTCTCTATAGACAAGGACACCTCATTAAGCGTTTGACGCTCTAGGGAATTACTCATTCCTTCAGCGAGAGCAGGTAGTCCGCGAGAATAGTCTGCAGCCAGATCAGCCATCCACCTCCCAAAATACTCGTGATCTGCTGCAGTGATTTTCTTCACATCGGAGTCAGATTTTGAGTACCCTCAATGCCTGCCAGCAAAGCCGACCAGTAATCAATAAATTCTTCTTTTATTACCTGAAGATTCTTATTTTTAAATTCGATAGCAGCAAAATCAAAAATTCAACGGACCCTTGAAAAAAATAATCTGATCATCGCTCCGATAAAGCCGGTAAGAAAAAAATAAAAGATGAAGAATATGCCGCAACCCCAAAATGCCAAATAAGGTCTGCTCACTGAAACTTTTAAAAAAAATTTGCCTGAATATGTGGCTGGACTAGGAGGCGCATCATGAAAGAAAAAAAGTGAGTGGCAATACAAGTCCCGTCAAGCCCGAAAGAAATGTACCGAAGCTCCCGCGAAGATCAAAGAGTGCAGTTGCCATCTGATCAATAACGCTTGAAAAAGAGGTAATTGTCGCTAAAACTGCCGCAGATAGAATTACGATCACCCCGGTCGCCACCAAAGCTGCTGGAAACAGGCTGATGTTTTTTAAAGACCTGATTCCAGCCACCGCATCCCCCAGCTCGTAAAGCCCGTATCCAGCATGTTGCAGATGCGCGGGAAACAAGAAGGCAAATAAGACGACCAAAATCCAGAAAAAATGGAAAATAAACCTTATTTTTTCAACTGCCATCGCTCTTCCCCAATCCAGAGTCAGCGAATAAAATCAAGAGAATTTTTGTGAAACATTTATTTTCGTCACTTGCCAATAATTTTTCCATGAACAAAAAAATAGAAAAATATTCTGATTTTCGCGATACCCAAAACAAGCTCCCCAATTAGCAATCAAGGATTGCAAAAAATAACTGGCAGCTTCTCTCATTCATTTGCCAATTCTTGACCCACCTATAACTCGGAGACTAGCCACCTCCCCACCCACACTAAAATTTGCATAAAATGTCCGCCATTCGAACTATGCAATTGAATCAAACCTCCGGAACAAAAGTGCTGCAATACCTCAAGCTTTTGGAATCGCATTTGAATCGAGATGTGCATTTTCACGGCAATAACCGCTTGCGATCAACAGCGCCATATCGCCGGCACACGCCTAATTAGTTAAATAACAAAAAAATCACCGCACTCTGTAGCAAATTAATAGCGACAATAAGATTATTCTTATTAAGAATGTCGGATTAATCTTGAATTAATCCAGGATAGGTAGGAAAACCCAGAAGAAAATGGCAGGCACGGCGGCTAGCCGCGAACGGCGCGCAGCGACTAAGTGCGGCCGGCGATGCACGCGCCGCGTGGCACGCCCGTGTCGACAGGAAGAGGGAACGAAGGAGAGGCGACGCCAGGTCGACAGGAGGACGAGGATCCGGGCAGGCGCCGGACCGGACTATTTCAAATAACGATCGTCGCCGCGCGCAGCGGCGACAGATTCAGCGCAGCCTTGATGCCGCCTGCAGCAGGCGCTCTGCTTTCACCATCACCGGGCGGTCGACCATCTTTCCGTCGACCGCAACAGCAGCGCCATTGGCCAGCTTGGCGGCGTCCAGCACACGGATCGCCCACTGCACCTGCTCCGCTGTCGGCAGGTAGGCGTCATGCACCAACGCCAGTTGCTTCGGATGGATGCACAGCTTGCCGCCGAAGCCGAAGCGGCGTCCGCGCAGCGTCTCCGCACGCAGGATGTCGGCGTCTTCGATCGCGGTGGTCACGCCATCGACCGGCGGCGCAATCCCGCCAAGGCGCGATGCCAGCACCAGCTGCGAGCGGAAGTAGTCCAGCTCGCGGTCTTCGCCTTCGATGCCGAGGTCGACGCTGAAATCAATGCTGCCGAACATCAGCCGCGTCACGCCATCGGCCGACGCCAGTTGCACCGCATTGGCGATGCCCTCCGCGCTCTCGATCAGCGCCAGCACCGCCGGCGCGCCGGCCGCGCGCAGCCGCGCGATGTCGGCCACCTGCGCCGCCTTCGGCAGCACCACTGCGGCCACGCCCGGCAATCCGCACAGCGCGATATCTTCTTCGAACCATTCCGAGTCGGCGCTATTGATGCGCACCGCAACCGGCGCTTGCGGATCGAGCGACGCGCGCACCGCTTCACGGGCACTGACCTTGTCGGCTGGCGGCACGGCATCCTCGAGGTCGAGGATCACCTGGTCGGCGCCCGCAGCGAGTGCCTTCACGAAGCGCTCCGGACGGTTGCCCGGCACGAACAGATAGGAAACCGGCGGAAGCTCCATCAGATCGCTCCTTCTTTGGTCAGGGTCTCGATGGCGTCGGCAGCGTAGCCCAGCTCCTGCAGGATCGCCTGGGTATGCTCACCCAGCGCCGGGATCGGGTCCATACGCGCCTGCCAGCCACTGCTGGCGCCCGGCGGCAGCAGCGCCGGCACCGGCCCGACCGGCGTGGCGACTTCGGCCCAGCGCTGGCGGGCCTTCAGCTGCGCGTGCTGCCAGACTTCGTGCATGTCGTTCAGCCGCGCATTCGCGATCTGCGCCTGGTCGAGCCGTTCGATCACCTGGTCGGCCGTCAGCGGCTTGAAGACATCGCAGATCAGCGCATACAGGTCCTTGCGCGCCGCGCTGCGTTTGCTGCTCGACGAAAAACGCTCGTCGGTCGCCAGCGCCGGCTGCTGCAGCACCTTCTCGCAGAAAATCACCCACTCGCGCTCGTTCTGCAGGCCCAGCATCACGGTCTTGCCGTCGCCGGCCGGGAACGGGCCATACGGATAAATCGTTGCGTGCGCCGCGCCGGCGCGCACCGGTGGCTGCGCACCTTTGTATGCGTAGTACATCGGGAAATTCATCCATTCGACCATGCTCTCGAGCATGGAGACGTCGATGCCGCAGCCCTTGCCGGTGCGGCCGCGCTGGATCAGCGCAGCGAGGATGTTGGTATACGCGTACATGCCGGCGGCGATATCGGCAATCGAGGCACCGGCCTTGGCCGGCTCGTCCGGCGAGCCGGTCACGGAGAGGAAACCGGATTCGCTCTGGATCAGCAGGTCATACGCCTTCTTGTCGCGATAAGGGCCATCGGCGCCATAGCCGGAAATGTCGCAGACGATCAGCTGCGGATACTTGGCCGACAGCG
>JACCDS011475825.1_pt1 | contig 10044 bp, 6 predicted proteins | sample 7446441 | NCBI WGS metagenome assembly JACCDS01 (sample SAMN15323445, study PRJNA562643) | freshwater metagenome | isolation source: river surface water | place: USA:Blue River Watershed | collected 2017-08-17 | reverse complement strand
GGCCGGTTTTGTTGCCATTGGCATGGACCATTTTGCCAAAGCGACTGATCCACTCTGTAAAGCGCAGCAAGCGCAACAGCTGACCCGCAATTTTCAGGGTTACAGTGTCGATGCCTGTGACACGTTACTGGGCCTTGGTGTGTCAGCCATCAGTCAGGTGGGCAATTTGATCTGGCAACAACACAAAGAGCTGAAGCACTATTATCAGGCGCTGGAACAACAGCAGGTGCTCGCCATTGATAAAGGCCTGACCTTAAGCCGCGACGACCAAATCCGCGCTGACTTAATCGCCCGCATCATGTGCAATTTTGTGCTGGATACCAAAGCACTGGCGCAGCAATGGCAGATTGACTTCCACCAATATTTTGCGACATCACTGGCACAGCTACAGCCTTGCCTCGACGACGATTTGGTGCATTGGCACGGCGATAAACTGGCAGTGACAGCGCGCGGTCGGCCTTGGGTGCGGATCATTGCAGCGGCTTTTGACGCCTATTTAGTGGCGCAACAGCAGAGTTATTCGAAAGTGATTTAACCGGCCTTGTCGCTAAAAAACGTCAGCCAAGCCGGCAGCAATAGTCGCCGCTATACAACACATAGTGACGCTCGCCGGCCACGATTTGCTCCTGCGCCTGTTCGGCCAGCTGGTAATACAAAGTCCGGCTGAATTTGGCGCGTAAACCGCGTTTGAGTTGCAGATAAGGCAACAACTGACCGCTACCGGCTTCCGGCTGCAGCAACAACGGAAAATCCGGCCCGGCAATAAAACTCTGCTGCAGGTTGGTGGTCAGCTGCAAACGACCATCATCGAGCCATACCGCTTCCACCAACACAAAAGGCGCATCATCGACGTCAATCTGCACCTGCTCGGCCGGTGTCGTCAGCAAATATCGTCCATCAACACAACTCAGCACCGCCGCAAACAACCGCACTAACTCGGGCCGCTGAATAGGGCTGCCATGAAAATACCAGCTGCCGTCACGGTCAATCCGAATCGGCACAGTGCCACAAAACGGTGGCTGCCACTGTTCCAGCGGATATTCAGTCAAATCACCGAGCTGACGTTGTAACGAAAACAGATCCATTTTTTACCTGAATTGCGTCTGCCAAATCCGGATGAAGATGTTAGCATATTGGCAGGACAGTGTTTTACCCCGCTCAATTGGAGGTCAGCAAGATGCAACCCGAAGTGCAGGTTATTGAACAAAGTTTAACTTTTCTGCAGAAAAATCAGGATTTGATCATAGGTTTTTGTCTGAAACTCGTGGTCGCGATCATCATCTTTTATATCGGCCGCTGGGTTGCGCTCGGAGTGTCCAGGCTGATAGGCAAAGCCTTATTGCTGCGGCATGTCGACCGTGCTGTGGTGTCTTTTCTCTCCAGCATTGTATATGCCGCAGTATTAATCGCTTTTGCACTGATTGCATTGTCGCATCTGGGCATCCAGACCGCATCTTTCCTGGCGATCCTCGGTGCTGCCGGCCTTGCGATAGCATTGGCACTGCAAGGCTCGTTATCCAATTTTGCCTCCGGCGTGTTGATTATTGTGTTCCGGCCGTTTAAGTCCGGTGATCTGGTTGAAGTCGCCGGCATCAGCGGCATTGTAGAGCGGATTGACATCTTCCAGACCATCTTTAAAACCGGTGATAACAAAAAAATCATTGTGCCGAATTCGCAAATTACCGGTGGCGCCATCGTCAATTATTCAGCGGAAAAACGCCGGCGTATTGATTTGACCATCAGCATCAGTTACGACTCAGATTTACGCCAGGCCAAACAAATTCTTCATGACATTTTACAGGCTGACAGCCGAGTACTGCAGGAGCCGGCGCCGGTGATTGCGGTCGGCGCGCTGGCTGAATCATCAGTGCAGCTTGTCGTGCGGCCATGGGTTGAGGCTGCTGACTATTGGGATGTCTATTGGGACACACTGGAACAGATCAAACTGCAGTTTGATGCCGCGGGTATCGAAATTCCGTTTCCACAAATGTCTTTACACATGAAACCTCACAAGGATGATGTATGAAATATCCACTGCTGCTGGTTGCACTCTCTGCCAGCTCTTTGTCTGCTCAGGCGGCGGACGACACCAAACTCGGCTGGGCAACTTCGGCAGAACTCGGCGCTATCACCACATCTGGTAACACCAAAGGCACTTCTGTGACCGGCAAAATTGACGCCAAACAGGAGATGGTAAAGTGGAGCAATGAATATGTGCTCAGTGCATTTTTTAAAGAAGATGAAAAAACTGACGCCAACGGCAATCGCTACAGCGAAAAATCTGCCGAACGCTATTTTGCTTCCGGCAAAGCCGGTTACAAACTCGACACTGACCACGCCAAGCTGTTCATTTTTGGCTCACACACTGAAGATGACTTTGGTGCTTACACCCGCTACAGCCTGATCTCCGCCGGTTACGGCGACCGTTTGTATCAGGGCGATGGCATCAGCATTGACGCCGAAATCGGTCCAGGTTATTACACCGGCAAAACTGCCGGAGATGTCACGGAAAAAGGTGCTTTGGTCCGCACCGCCGGCAGCCTGGACTGGGTGATTTCCGACAGCGCGACGTTTCGCCAGTTACTGAGCCTCGAAGCCAGCTCAGACAATAAAAGAACTCAGTCAGAAACTTCGGTCAGTGCCCGTATTAACGGCAGCATGCAAATGAAAGCGGCTTTTACGGTGCAGCATGACTCTGAAGTACCGGTCGGTAAAAAGAATACCGACACCCAGACTTCACTGACGCTGGTTTATTCGTTTTGATTCAGGCGGGACAGCGCCGCCCGCCGGTGTTGTCCCGATTTGCCCTTCTATTCGCTTCGTCTATGCTTAATCGATACATGTAACACCCGGTTCAATCGCGCTGTACTGGACGCCGGACAAGGTACCAACCACTGCTCAGGCCGTGCGGGTGAATACAACAGGGAAGATGACAGATGCCGTTGACTGCACCGCACACTGAACCCTTTTTGCGCCGCGCCGAGCCCATGCTGCCGCCTCTACTAGTCATATATGCCGTCATCACCTTGCTGTGGTGGCTGACACAACAACCTGAATCTACTGCCGCCTGGTTATCTGCCAGCCAACATGCAACCTTACGCCAGACGCTTACCTTGTTGCTCGGCAGCTGTGCCGTGCTGTTTCCTCTGCTGCTTTACACCATGCTGCGCGCCAAAAGCCGCTTTGCCCGGCTGATGCAGCAAAAACTGGCCAGTACCTTCGATGAAGCTGCTGTCGGTATTGCCCACGTCGCGCTGTCAGGGCATTTTATCCAAATCAATCAGTGTTTTGCACATATGTTGCAGTATGAGCCCGCCGACTTGGCTGGCAGTACCTTTCAGGATTTGACGCATCCGGACGATCTGGCTGACGACTTACAAATGTGTAATGAACTGATCCGGGGAGAACGTGACAGCTTTGAAATGGAGAAACGCTACCGCCGCCGGGACGGCCAGTTTGTCTGGGCACATTTGTCGGTGTCTTACCATCGCAGCAGCGACAGCTCCCAGTGTTATTTTGTCTCGGTGATTGAAGATATTCATGCCCGCAAGCAGGCGCTGCTTGCGCTGCAGGCCAGCATGGCGCAAGTGCAACTGTTGTTGGATTCAACCGGTGACGCCATTATCGGCGTTAATCAGCAAGCCGAGATCACCTTCGTCAATCAGGCCGCACAGCAGCAACTGGGCTACGCCACTCCCAGTCAGTTGATCGGATTGCCGGTGCAGACGCTGGTCAGCAAACAAAAAGCAGCACTGGCGCTTTGGCGGGAGATCCACAAAGCGCTGGAACAGCCGCAACAAATCAGCGGCGAGGCCGATTTGTTTATCAATCTGCATGGCGAAACCCTGCCGACCGCATATCGGGCCATTCCGGTGCCAAAATCGCAGGACGGTACAGTGCTGGTGATTTGCTGGCAAAACATCCGTGAACGTAAGCATCAACAGATGAAACAGCAGGCGCAAAGTTACCTGATGCACCGGCTGCTCGACGATGCGGCGTTACCTGATCTACTGACTGAATTGGTGAAGTTTATTGAGCAGCAGCTGCCTCATCTGCGTGGATCCATTTTACTGGCCGATCTGCAAAATCAGCTGATGCGGGTTGCCGCCGGGCCCAGCCTGCCAGCCGATTACAATGAAAGAGTCGACAAATTACCCATCCGTTATGGCAATGGTTCCTGTGGTACCGCAGCCGCTACCGGGCAACCGGTTTATGTGTCGGATGTCCACAACGATATGCTGTGGCTGAATTTTCAGGAGCTGATTGCCCCTTATGACTGGCTGCAGGCCTGCTGGTCGACACCGTTTTTCGACACCGATCGCCAATTGCTCGGTACTTTTGCCATCTATCTGGCGGAAAAGCGTGACCCGACGCCGGAAGAGCGCGATCTCATCCAGTTTACCGCCAGTCTGGCAGCATTTTTAGTCGAACGCAGTGATGCAAAAGGCCGGCTGGAACTGTTTTCCAAGGCCATTGAACAAAGTCCGGTGGGTGTGCTGATCTGTGGCATTCAAGGCGATGTGCAGTATTTTAATCAGCGTTTTGTCCAGCTCAGCCAAATCCCGGCCAGCCAGCTCGACGAGCTGCCGCAGCTCAAAGATGTGTTACCTGTCGAGCAGCAGGAATGGCTGGATACTGTATTCGTGCAATTAAAAAGTGGCCAGCATAAAGTCAGCCGGCAGGACCAAAGAATACTGACAACACAACCTGCGCAGCAGCAATGGCTGGAGAGTTCGGTGTATGGCATTGTCGATCGCAACAACCAAATCAGCCATGTACTGCTTGAGCTCGAAGATATCACGATGCAGAAACAGGCCGAGCAGCATTGGATGGAAAGCGAGCTGCGTTTTCGCACCTTACTGGATAACACGCCGGAAATTTCGGTGCAGGGCTACGAAGCTGACGGTACTACCTTTTACTGGAACAAAGCCAGTGAAGTGTTATACGGCTACAGCAAAGAAGAAGCCGTCGGCAAAAGTCTGCTGGATTTGATTATTCCGCCACCGATGCACACCGATGTGCAGGCTGCTGTGCAACAGATGGCCGACAGCGGCGTGCCGCTCCCAGCTGGCGAGTTGATACTGCAGCGCAAAGGCGGCGAACCCGTCCATGTGTTCTCCGGTCATGCCGTAGTACAGTTGCCGGGGCGGCCGTCGCAAATTTTCTGTATGGACATCGACCTGTCGGTTCGCAAACAACAGGAAGCCAACCTGCGACTGGCAGACGCGGTGTTTAACAGCAGCCGCGAAGGCATTCTGATCACCGACACCGAAAAAGTCATTATTTCAGTCAATCCGGCGTTGGTGAGTCTGTTTGGCTACAGTGAAGCTGAATTGCTGGGTCAAACACCTTCGATACTGCGCTCCGGCCAACACAGCGATGAATTTTATCAGCAGATGTGGCAACAGCTAACCGAACAAAATTACTGGCAAGGCGAAGTCATCAATAAACACAAAAATGGCACTGTGCTGCCGGTGCAACTGAGCATCAGTGCGGTATTTAACGAAGCCCGGCAAATCAGCCATTATGCCGCTGTGTTTACTGATTTATCCGAGATCCGCGCCACTGAAGCGGAAATGATGTTCCTCAGTGAACACGACGAGCTGACCCATCTGCCAAACCGGCAACTGTTTTTGCAAATTGCTGAACAGGCAATCAAAACCGCGCGGCGGGATCACCTGCACGCCGCAGTGCTGGTACTGGATCTGGACCACTTTAAAGACGTCAATGACTCCTATGGTCACCAATATGGCGATGAGTTATTGCTGCAGGTCGCCAGCCGGCTAAAACAAAAAGTGCGGGACACCGATGTGGTGGCACGGCTTGGCGGCGACGAATTTGCCATTCTGCTGACGGCGCTGCCGGAGACCGGAGACGCCGCAGTTGTCGCCAACAAGCTTTTGCACCATATGGGGCAACCCTGGAGCCTGAGCGACCATGTTGAAGTGTCGCTGGGTGCCAGCATCGGTATCGCGCTGTTCCCGGATCACGGCGATAACACCACGGCGCTGCTGCAAGGTGCTGACGCGGCTTTGTATAAAGCCAAGGCGGCCGGTCGCAATACTTTTACTTTTTACTCAGATGCTTACACTCAGGCAGCCCGCGATCGGCTGACCATTGAGGCCCAACTGCGTAAAGCGATTAAAGCCAATCACTTACGGGTGTATTACCAGCCGCAAATTGATATTTTCAGCGGTCGTATCATTGGCGCTGAAGCCTTAGTACGTTGGTTTGATCCTGAACAGGGCATGATCTCACCAATGCGTTTTATTCCGATCGCCGAAGCTTGTGGTCTCATCAACGATATCGGTGAATTTGTACTGACTGAAACTTGTCGACAGGGCCAACAGTGGCTGGAAGCCGGTCTGCCCCGCCTGACGCTGGCGGTCAATGTGTCACCGGCACAGTTTAAACGTTATGACATGCGTAAGCAGGTGACCCAGGTGCTGAACGACACCGGTTTTCCGCCGCATTGTCTGGAACTGGAACTAACCGAAAGTGCGCTGATGGAAAATCAGGAGGTGGTGGTACAGGTGCTGGATGATTTACGCCGGCTCGGCATCCGGTTGGCCATCGACGATTTTGGCACCGGCTATTCGTCTTTGGCTTACCTGAAACGTTTCCCGTTAGATGTGCTGAAAATCGACAAAAAATTTATCGATGACATCCCACACAGTCAGGATGATATGGCGATCGCCACCGCGATTATCGGCATCGCCCATACCCTGGGCTTTAAAGTGCTGGCCGAAGGCGTTGAAACGGCGCAACAGCTGGAATTCCTCAAGTTGCAGCGTTGCGACCGCTATCAGGGTTATTTGTGCAGCCCGCCGATCCCGGCCGACAAATTCCAGCAGTTACTGGAACAGCAACAGCGGGCGCTGCAGCTGCAACTGGTGCCCTGAACTAACGAGAACAGGGCAGCCCCACACAGGCTGCCCTAACACTCTGTTAAATCAGCCGCCGCCGTAAAAAGCACAACAACAGCAAGCTGACAAAACCAACACTGCCGCCGGACGACGATGGCGCGGCAGGTTCGGCCGGCGTCACCGGCGCCGAGACTGTCACACTCAGTGTCTTCTGCACTTTTTGCCCGGCACTGTCGCTGACTTCCGCCAGCGCCTGATAAGTGCCGGCCGCGGCAAAAGTCACGTTGACACTTTGGCCACTGAGCGTCTGATTATTTACTGTCCACTGCACAGTTCCCACCGAACCATTGGCGCTGCTGGCACTGGCAGTCAGGGTGCAGCTCAGGTTCTGGCAATTGCTGCTGAGCTGTAACTGTGGTTCGGCAAACACCTGCAGAGTTTTGCTACGCTGCTCGATTTGACCGGCCACAGTCACCTGCAAAGTGGGCTGATAAGTACCAGCCGCACTGTAGGTGTACACCGGGTCTTTTGCCGTGCTGGTCGCCCCCTCAGCGAAGATCCAGCTGAATTCCATAGGCACACTGGCATCGATGAGTGTGGTATTGCGGAACTGGCAGCGCAGGAACTCACATTCGACGCTGAAGTCCGGCAACGGCCGAGTGATCACCACCGCCGGCGCGGTGACCTCGATATAACGGGCATACACCGGGCCATTGTTGCCGGCACTGTCTTTGGCGCGCAGGTACAGCGGGTGACGGCCTTCACTGAGCCCCGAGATATCTAACGTGTGGCTAATCGTTTCATTGGCAGAATCAAATTTGCCGTCGGTGGCATTTATGCTGATACTGCTGCCGGCCAGATCCGGCCACTGGTCCAGTGTCAGTTCGACACTTTGGATAACCTGGCTCGCCACGCCGCCGTTATATCCGCTGCTCTGACTGTCGCTGACCTGTGCTTTGAGCTGCAGGGGCAGGTTGCGTGGGATCTGGTTTGCTGTGGTATTGAGACTGAGCTGACTGACATCAGGCCCGGCCGGTAACAAATAAGGCGCTGTATTGACACGCAGCGCGTAATACAGCGCGCGCAGATTGTCCGGCAGCACATTGGCCTGATAATTGGCGCAAGACTCAAAAAACGCCGTACCAATTTCAAAAGTAATAGCGGCCACGCCAAGCTCACCATAACTGACGCCATCGCTGGTGCCGTCGGTCGGATATAAACCAATCGACTGGGTCGGTACATAGTTATTAAACCAGGCGAGCTTGTGCCCCAAAGCTTTTAATGCGGTGCCATTGGGCGCAGGGGTAGTGGTATCGCCCCAGGGCCACAACACCAGTTCACTGAAACTATGCACGTCGATATGGATACCGGCAGTATTGTCGGGTGCTGCGTCGGTACGGGCCGGTCCACGTTTATCCGGGTACAGACTGCGGGCATATTGCTCCAACGCCTGCACTTCAGGCTCAGAACCGGCACTGACACCGCGGTAGGTCAAATCACAGCTGTTGCCACTGCTACCGTTCGGTATAGCCAACCAGCCAAAACTGAAATTGCGGTTCAGATCGACACCAAAAGTGCCGCTGTTACAGGTGCTGTCATTGATGTTCTTGCGCCAGGACACGCCGGTTTCGGCGATTTTCCGCCCTTCCGGGTTAGTTTGCAGCACCAGATGCACTTCGTTTTGCTGCAGCCTCCAGTCGACATCAGCATCTTTGCCGGCTTTACTCAGCAAGTCTTTGGCAAATTCCAGCGTCAGGCCGGCGGTGGCATATTCCCTGGCATGAATTGCGCTGTTGACCAGTAATTTCGCTCTGTTGACCGCGCCAGCGTTGCGGTTGGTGATTTTCAGCACATACAGATCATAGCCGCTGCCGCTTTTGGTTTTCGCCCAGCCGCTGCCGATTTTGTGCCAGCTGGCGTAGCCGGGATAATCGCGTACCAACTGTTCAGCCTGGCTGTAGGTTTCTTCCACTGTTGGATAACAGGCGTAACCCGGGATGCTCTGGGCGTCGTCTGTCAGCGGTTGCGGCGCTATGGCCGCCTGCTGCTGTTGCCAGATATAAGCAGGGCTAATCGATTCGGCATAAGGTGCTAATCTGGCCTCCGCCGCGGCGTCCAGTTGCAGCACCAGGCTGCTGTCCTGCCAGCGGCCACCAAGCAGCGCGTCATGCAGGCTGATCGCCGCCAGCCGGGCTTGTTCCGGGCTGGCAAAACGGACGATGCGGGCATTGTCACTGCTCAGTTGCTGTAATTGCTGCAGCTGCGCGGCGGACTGATGTGGTGCGCCAGCCAGCGCGTTATTCAGCCAGACGGCTGCCAATGAAGAAATCAACATAGCTTACTCCCTGCGTTAAATTAACTTTAAGTTAACACGGGGCGCGCCATTTGACCACTCAGAGCCAGCCTTTTTGCTGAGCGATACGGGCGGCTTCCACCCGGTTCACCGCGTTCAGTTTGGCCATCGCCTCTGACAAATAATTGCGCACTGTGCCTTCAGCAATAAACAGCAAACCGGCAATTTCGGCGGTAGATTTGCCTTCACCGGCCAGCCGCAGCGCACGGCGTTCTTTGTCGCTGAGCGGGTCCTGTTCACCCAGGGCTAACAGCGCCAGTTCACTGTCGATCACGCGTTTACCGGCCAGCACTTTATCGATAGCCGCCAGTAAATCGTCGACCGGCGCGTCTTTGAGCAAAAACCCGCTGACGCCGCAATCCAAAGCGCGGCGTACATAACCGCTGCGGCCAAAAGTGGTAATGATGATCACCTTGGTTTTACTTTGTTGTTGCTGCAGCCAGGCGGCCAGCTCCAGTCCGCTGCGGCCCGGCATTTCAATGTCGGTCAGTAGCACGTCAAAATGTTCAGCTTTGAGTAACTTCAGCGCACTGTCGCCATCGGCAGCTTCCACCAGTTGGTGGGGGCTTGACAGTTTTAACAGCGAGGCCAAAGCCCCGCGCACCATGGCCTGATCTTCAGCCAGTAAAATTCGCATGTTCAGTTCCTTTAGCGGCTGTTGGCGTTTGGCAGCCAGATTTTTAACTGACAGCCGGCATCCAATTGATAATCCAGTTTGGCCTGCAGCGCGTGCAGCCGTTCAGTGACCCCGGTCAGACCGTTGCCAAAGCCGAAGTTTTTCACTTCACCATTGTCGGCCACTTCCATCACAACACCTTGATCCTG
>JACCDS011431892.1_pt1 | contig 10044 bp, 5 predicted proteins | sample 7446441 | NCBI WGS metagenome assembly JACCDS01 (sample SAMN15323445, study PRJNA562643) | freshwater metagenome | isolation source: river surface water | place: USA:Blue River Watershed | collected 2017-08-17 | reverse complement strand
CTATTAATCAGCTTCTGGCACCAAAAAGAATCCGCCATTAAGGCCGCCAAAAAAGCCTTTCTCCTAAACCGAATCGGCGACATCGCCCTTTTATTCGGATTGCTTGGCCTATCGAATTACTTCGGAACGAGCCTATTTTCCGAAATGCATGGCGCAGCTCCCGCGTTGATCGGCATTGCCGTCCTCATGGGTGGCATCGGTAAATCGGCGCAATTCCCTTTAATGTCTTGGTTGCCCGACGCGATGGAGGGCCCGACGCCCGCTTCGGCCTTGATTCACGCAGCCACGATGGTAGCAGCCGGGGTATTTGTGGGCATCCGTGTCTTTCCATTTATCGGCGAGGAAGCACATCTTTTCATGGGAAGTATCGGGGCTATCTCTCTAGTAGCAGGTGCTTTCATGGCCTTGTTTCAGAATGACATCAAAAAGGCTTTGGCCTATTCGACCATCTCCCAGTTAGGCCTGATGTGGCTTGGGATGGGTTCGAGTGCCTCCATGTTCCATTTGTATACGCACGGTATTTTCAAAGCCGGGTTATTCCTAACTGCAGGTTCGGTCATTCATTATTTGCATCATCAAAAAGCGACGCATGACTTAGATGCACAGAGTCTTAACCAAATGGGTGGTTTGCGCAAACAATTACCCTTGAGCTTTCTGGCTTATGTGGTTTTCGGGGCAGGAATGTTGGGTATTCCGTTCAGCAGCGGATTTTACAGCAAGGAAAACATCGCGGGATTCCTTTGGCAATCAGCGGAACATAGTGTTTACGCGAATTATTATTATGTCTTGTTGGCTGCCCTGGCACTGGGTATGGTATTGACGGCGAGTTACATGTGCCGACAAACCTACCTCATTTTCTTGGGTCAAAATCGAGGCGGACATACGCTCGAAAAAGGACATACGGAATGGCTTCAAATCCTTCCCATCAGTTTGCTAATTTTCTTGAGTTTATTCGTTTGGATTTCAATGAATCCGATGGATTCCGAGCATTCCGTTTTCATGGCCTTCTTTCATCTTGAAAATTATCACATCCCTGGATTTTGGTTGGGCATCACGGCAGGCTCTTGGGTAGCAGGCCTGGGAATCACATACCTGACACGCCGCTGGATTCCGAAAACGAATGTTCAATTCCTTGGATTTTTCTGGCCATCATTGTACCGAATTGCCTGGTATCTAGGCCAAAAAGCCCACCGGTTTGATGCACGAATCCTGGATCGAATCGTGGTTAAATTCACGGAATTACAAGTCATTATTGCACACATGAGTGCATGGACCGACCGCCATCTTGTGGATGGTTCGGTATCCCTGCTTGCCTCCATCAGTCAATCCTTGGGGGCACGCTTACGTACGTGGCAATCCGCCCAATTGCATCGTTATTGGTTTTGGGTATTCTTTACAGTGGTTTTCATCCTAATTTACCTTTTGTATTAATGGGAAACTTATCATACATCATTCTCTTGCCACTCATTGCCTCACTCCTTGTCGGGTTTGGGAAATTAGGTGCCACCTACTCGAGGCTCGTAGCCATCGGGGTGATCGGTATCCAACTCTTGCTTTTGGCTAAAATTGCCTTGGTATTTGATACCACGCAAGTAGGTTTTCAGTTAGCTGAATCCCACGATTGGATTCATTTGAACTTGGGTAGCTTGGGACAGTTTGTCTCCAAATACGCGATTGGGGTCGATGGATTAAGTTTGGGACTGATTCTGTTGACTGGCTTAGTGAGCTTCGTGGCCCTTTGGAATTCGGAGGATATCAAGGAGAAACTAGCCGGTTATTATGCCTTGGTTTTGTTGCTGAACGCCTCATTAATGGGCTGTTTCTTGGCGCGGGATATGTTCTTGTTTTACATCTTCTTCGAATTTATGTTGTTGCCGATGTACTTCCTGATCGGTATTTGGGGAGGGCCTCGCAAGAACTATGCGTCCTTGAAGTTTTTCATTTACACGCTTGTGGGTTCCTTATTTATTCTGATTGTGATGTTGGGCATCGCACTTGCCTACATGGATCCTTACGAGACAGCTATTTCCATGCAAAAACTGGGAGTGAATCAAGGTTTTGGCATCGAGGCATTGCAGTCGATGCAGACGGCTTTGGCGGCACACGAAATTGCACCCAATCAAATCGTGCACAGTTTCGACCTGCAAGCCCTGAGTGATGCGAATAATTGCCAACCGAATAATCTATTCAGCCCACAATCTGGCTTTTTATTGGGCGGCCTTTCCGGCAGAGCCTGGGGCTTCTGGTTGTTGTTCATCGGCTTTGCGATCAAGTTACCATTGGTTCCTTTACATACTTGGCTACCCGATGCACACGTGGAAGCACCTACGCCGATATCGGTTTTATTAGCCGGCGTGCTCTTGAAAATCGGGGCCTATGGTTGGTTGCGCATGGCGATTCCTTTCTTCCCGAACGAGGCGCTTGAGGCATCATCGATCATGGCGGGGCTCGGCGTTTTGTCCATTATCTATGGGGCTTATAACGCGTTGGCCATGAGTGATTTGAAGAAATTGGTAGCTTATTCGTCTGTTTCCCACATGGGCTTTGTGTTATTGGGAATTGCCTCTTTTACACCCGAAGGCTGGCAGGGAGCCATCTTCCAGTTATTATCCCATGGGATTTTATCCTCCCTCCTGTTCTTGATGGTGGGAGTTTTGTATCACCGCACGGGTAACCGACAAATTGATAATTTTTCAGGCCTAGCATCAAAAATGCCAAAGTATACGCTTATCTCAGGGATAGCCATTTTTGCCTCTTTAGGTTTACCGGGATTCTCCGGATTTATTGGGGAATTTTTCAGTTTAATGGGAGCCTTTACGAGCACACATTTGACGCCAATCTATGCGATCTTGGGAGGTTTAGGAATTTTGTTGGGAGCAGGATATTTGTTGTGGACCTTCCAAAAGATATTTTTGGGTAGTTACTTCATTCGGGAGACGAGTTGGGACTTACCCGACTTATCAACGCTGGAACTGATTAGTTTATTCGGATTAGGAATCTTGAGTATCATTTTCGGAATTTTCCCGGGAATCATTTTCGAGCTATCTGAAATTTTCGTAACTAACAGTTTGAATAACCTATTTCGATAATGAACTCAAGTATACTCCCATTAATGGCTAGTCTTGATTTGGAAGAAGCCCATAATCTTACGCCCCTATTGAATGGGATGTCGGAAGCACAACAATCCCAATTCATGTCAATTTACCTAAGTAAACGACGGGACCCTGTCTTGATTCTAATTTGTACACTCTTGGGTTTCCTCTGTTTCGCAGGTCTTCAGCGTTTTATCACGGATCGTATCGGCCTGGGTTTGTTGTATTTTTTTACGGGAGGATTCCTGTTGATCGGCACGATTATCGACCTATTTCGCTATAAATCCATTGCACGAACATACAATGAAAAGATTGCGCATCAAACAGCTGCCATCCTTTCTAATTTTAATTAAACCTATCAATTATAGACTATGAAAAACAATTTGAGTCGGAGAGAAATCCTCAAAAATTCCGCCGGATTAGCGGGTTTGGGAATATTCGGTTCTTCCATGGAGGATCGCTTCAAAAAAGCAGATATCGCTGTAGGAGCGGATCTGAAGGGAAAAGTACAGCACTCGGCCTGTCGCTGGTGTTATGATAAAATCCCATTTGAAGAATTAGTCACGAATGCCAAACGTATTGGTTTGTCATCCATTGAATTAACAGGTCCGGATGAATGGGAGATTTTGAAAAAGCATGACATGACCGCAGCGATTGGTTGGGGTAAATACCCAGCCGGATTAAACATCCCGGACTTTTTCAACCGCACTAAAAACCACGATGCATTGGTGGGCTTTTATGAGGAAATTATCCCAAAAGCAGCCAAAGCAGGAGTTAAAAATATCATTGCCTTCTCGGGAAACCGCAATGGCTTAAGTGACGAAGATGGTCTAATCAACTGCAAGAAAGGTCTTCAGCGCGTGATGAAAACGGCGGAGCGCTATGATGTAACCATCTCGATGGAGTTATTGAACTCCAAAGTAAACCACAAGGATTACCAAGCCGATACAACGGAATGGGGTGCGGCACTTTGTGAAATGGTGGGTTCTGACAAGTTCAAATTGCTTTACGACATTTACCACATGCAAATCATGGAAGGCGACGTAATTGCAACCATCAAGAAATACCATCAATACATCTCACACTACCACACAGGTGGTGTTCCGGGACGTAACGAAATCGATGATACGCAAGAATTGAATTACCGCGCCATCATCAAAGCGATCTACGATACGGGTTACAAAGGATACATCGGCCAGGAATTCATTCCCGCGCGCGAGGACAAGATGGCTTCCTTAGCCCAAGCCGTTCAAATCTGCGATATCTAAACGAACGATATTTCATGTAAGCCAGCTCCTCCCGGGGCTGGCTTTTTTTATGCCAATTTCTTGGTAATGTTCATGCGATTCATTTTTCGCATTAGGAAAAAATACAGCGCAAACTATCTTTCCATCACGATGTAGAGACGCGATACCTTGCGTCTTAAGTAAACACCCGCACGGGTTTACCTGGCCGAATGAATTAATGACAACCACCCATTTTAGTCTAAGGATAAAACCACAACCATGAAAACCCTACTTGTTCTTATGCTCCCCTTGCTTTCACTCGCCCAATGCCCACAGATAAACCTACAGCCCCAGTCGCAGGCCGACTGCGAGGGCAATTCAATCCGTATGATTGTTTTGAGTAATGGAACGCAATTTCAGTGGGAAAAGAAACGACCACAGGATAGCAATTTCACAACAATCAGCGGTGCCACGCAGGCCAATTATCAAATCATGCCGAGCGGAAATACAAGCCATCCGACTGGAACCCTGTATCGGGTAAAAATAGGTCTCGGTAGCTGCACCGTGTATTCCGAAACGGCAAGTATAACCCTGCGACAAATAAATTCTATTCTAAATCCCAGTATTTGTGAACGAGGGAATGGCACGCTAAGCATACAAGCCAGTGATGGGGCCATGCGGTTCCAATGGTCAAGATCCATCAAGGGCGGTCCATTTCAGGATATTTCAGATAACGGGATTTTTTCGGGGAGCCAACAGGCCCAACTCAATATTACCAATGCAGGTACAGAACTTGATGGACAAAAAATTCGGGTTAAAATTGAATTTGCCGTGAGTCCGAATAATGATAATGAAGGCTCAACGACCAACCAAAATAATAGCCCCACCTGCCCAAGGACCTCTTCCGAAGTCACCCTACAGATCAAACCCAGCCCCATTCCACGACACGCCGCCGCTCGTTACTCGGGATGTTTCAATGAATCTTTTGCTGTGAATGCCAGTGGATGTTCCCCCTACGTAACGCAATGGTATGATGATAAGCGAAATCAACTTGGCACTGGGGCAAGGCTTCTCATCAACTTAGTAACTCCAGAGTCAAAACAATTATTCGCTAGCTGTTTCAATGCAGGCTGCGAAAGTCCGTTATCCGCTGGAACCTTCGCACAAGCATTTCCTAAACCAATTGCCCCGATCAATGCAGGTACTCCTACGGAAATCTGCCCGGGGAAAACAATAACATTTAAAGCCTCTGGAGGATCGAATAATATTTGGTATGCAAATCTAACCACTACCACGGCCTTAAGTACTGCAACCAATTATACATTAATTGCCAGCGAAAGTGGAACACTTACCCGTTATGTCAGCCAGAAAATCAATGGGTGCGAAAGCGAACGCACCGCCATCGCGGTTGAAATACGCTCAGGCATAAGCTGCTCCCCCATGGATACAACAATTATTCCACCACCCCTTAGTCCACCGCCCCCGCCCGTCGATACTACAACCCATAAACTCCCGGCAGTAACGCTGGATTACCGACTCCAAAAGAACTGTGATTTGGCGAGCTATGAACTTAATATCATTGGCTGCCCGACTACCCCAGTTTGGCGCATCAATCAACAATTTGAGCATACTGGAAATTTTATTTCCCTTTATGTGCCAGAGAACATGGAAATTCACATAGAATGTCCGAGTACCATTAGCCAACCATTACAAATTCTTTTACCTGGTTTGGCGGCACCTTCCATGCCCATACAAACCAATTACCAACAATTTGTTTGTGAGGGGGAAAGCACCTATCTGAGTATTCAACTCCCACTTAACTCCAACATGGTGGGATGGGAGCGAAATGGACATCTGTATAGTCAAACCCGAAATCTTCAAGGAAACTTAGAAAGCGGCAATTACCAAGCCATTATCCAAAGGTACGCCTGTACCTATCGGAGTGAATCTATTTACATCCGCGTGATACCTAGACCTCAGACACCCATGCTTTCTAGTAATAAATTAACACTCTGCGAGGATGATTCAAGCATCGTAGAAATTAAAACTTCACACCTGCTGTACCGTTGGAACGATGAAATCGCAACTCAACAGCTAAAAATTATTCGAAAATTAGCAGGAACTTATACGTATGTAGCAGAAGTCTCCGACGATGGATTATGCTGGTCATACAGATCTAAACCTTTGTACATCCAAATCCACGCGACTCCGGAAAGTCCTCGCATCATACTAGAAAAAGATGGAGGATTTTGTCGGGGAGATTCCTCCCGAATCCAAATCGATCGTGTGGGCCTAAATTATCGATGGTCGACGAAAGACAGCTCTTCGGTAATCTTCGTCAAGCAAGCAGGATCCTATCGAGTGCAATGGAAAGACAATAATGGTTGTTGGTCCCCCTATAGCCCCATTGCCCAAACCTATAATTTCCCAGATGAACCTCAACCGAACATTCAAGCCATACCCAACCGACAGTTTTGTATGGGTGAACGAATCGTTGTTCGCGCAAGCTCTGCATTTGCGTATTTGTGGAGCACGCGGGCAACCTCAGACTCCATTTTTGTTCAAACGAGTACGCAAGTCTATTTGAAAACACAAAACCCTTATGGCTGTTGGTCACCCCCAAGCAAAACCTTGGAACTTGTCGCACAGGAAAACCCATGGATGCCTACAATCACGAGAACCGGAGTCTATTTCATCCAAGCAAATCCGATGGGAATCATTTCGAAATTTGAATGGCAACTAAATGCTTCTCGTCTTCTTGACACGGTCGCTCAAATCAAAATTAGACAATCGGGACTTTATCAAGTGAGGGCGATTCGAAACTATGAGATTCCTGATGCCAAAACCATCCAATGCGTTTCCCCATTTCAAAAAACGAGCATCGGAATCCCCATGGAGGATCCAGGGATACGTGTATATCCAAATCCAAATAAAGGGCAGCAAATTAAGGTAGAGATCCAAGAGGACTTGTCCGATATTCTAGCGGAACTCTATTCGCTTCAAGGTAAAAAGGTAAAAGCTTGGAATCTAAAGAATACTCTATCGATTAATCAACTAGAACTCTCGGATTTAATTTCTGGGGTTTACATTCTGACATTGGCCGCTAAAAACTATGTTCGCCAACAGCGAATTTTTATCGTTTCAGATTGACAAAAAAACACTTGAAATATATCTTTGTGAAAAATCGGGATGTAGCGCAGTCCGGTAGCGTACACGTCTGGGGGGCGTGTGGTCGCAGGTTCAAATCCTGTCATCCCGACAAAAAAAAGGCCAGCATCGCTGGCCTTTCTATTTACTCGTAAATTCCTTTGGCAATTTTTTCGCTCATCGCTTTCGGAGCAACCCAAGCCAAGAATGCGCCAAGTTTATTCACCATACCGGTAATCACTTCGATCTTTTTAGCGAACATTCCATCGACCGCCATCTTCGCGACAATTTCAGGTGTCATGGTGATCTTTTCGGCCGCCTTACGTGCTTTTTCCTGCAAGTTTGCCCGATCATTGAAATTGGTCGTCGTAGCCCCCGGACTCACCACCGTTACAGAAATGCCTTTGCTTTTCCACTCATGATGTAAACCCCTTGAGAAGTTCAAAACAAAGACCTTCGTTGCTGCATAAAGACTCATGTTTGGAATTGCTTGATAAGCGGTCGAACTCGCGATGTTTAATAGATATGCCTGGCCCTTCCCTACTAAATAAGGATAGAATTTTTGACACATCTCCACCAAGGCGTTCATATTAACTTGCATCATTTTCTGATTCTCCTCGAACGTATATGTTTCGAATTGCCCTACTAAACCGTAACCGGCATTGTTGACCAATATTCGCAAATCAACTTTCTTTTCCTCTACCCAGGAAACGATACGATCGACAGAACCTGCCTCCGCTAAGTCGGCTACCAGGTAATCGACCTTTAAACCGTATTTTTTTTCGAACTCCTCTTTCACCATTTGAAGTTCGTATGAGTTTCGAGCAATTAGGAGCAAATCATAGCCCTTCATCGCCAATTCATTGGCAATCTCTTTTCCTATTCCCTTACTTGCTCCCGTAATTAATGCAAATGCCATGATGTAAATGGTTTAAAAAAAAGAAGCCCATTGCTGGGCTTCTAATTAAATTATTTTTTAGGTGCCGCCGGCGCGCCAGTAGGTGCCGGGGTTGGATTAAAGTAGGCCTTGATATCCGGATCATCCGCCTTAATTTCCTGGGCCTTCGTGAAGAGTTCTTTCACTTTTGCCTCGTCCTTGGTCACCGATAAATTATATCCACCTAAGAACTTGTAGGCTTCAAACAATTGGTTCTTATCCTCTTTATATTGCCCTTTTTCTGCACGTTGTGTTTCTACAGCAGCTAAGAATTTCTCATAATAAGGAGCTCCTAACCATTTCGTCCCCGTGTAATCAATTAGGTTATTGGCACGAGCACGGTTAATGTAGAATGGAGGCCATTTGTCATTGATTTGAAGCGCTTTTGCAAACAAGGTATCCGCACGCATCGCCATGGCGGGACGACCTACAGTGTCCGCCTTATTCATGAACGCTGCAGTTAAGTAATAGTCCATCGCAACTTTGAAATAATCTCCTGAACCCACAGTTTGAGCTTTCTTCACTTTCCATTGAATAGCACCCATACCCGCAACTGCTGCATCCGCGTAACGCTTCTGCTTATAACGAACATCGTGGATGATTGAATACACGTTATTGTTCGTATCCAATGGAGCAGCACGCTCAAGGTAAACGATCGCAAGGGAATCCTTACCTAAACCTTGGTAGCCTTTTCCAAAATACAAATCATCCATAAAGTATGGCTTGACACCGCTTCTTACCATACCATCTAGGTTATCAATACCTTCTTGGAATTTACCCATTTCAACGTTAGAATATCCACGCATACGGTAAATATCATTGTCTTTCACACCTTTCTTGTCCGCTTCATCGGTAAACTTCATCGCACCCTCGTAATCCTTTGATAAGAATAATAACTTAGCCGTCTCCAAAGTAACCTGGGGTGTTGCTTCAGCGCGCTCTAAATAACGACGGAAATAACGAGATGCATTTTTGTATTGGGACCCCACGATCAAATATTCACCATATTTACGTAAGGCAGGAGCATAGTTGGAATCCAAATCAATTGCTTCTTTATATCTTGATTGCGTCTCCTTGTAGTTTTTACCACGTAAATAAACCGTACCAATCTTCACTTTTGCCTTGATGTTACGAGGCTCCTGCGCAATCGCATTTTCATAAGCTGTTACAGCATTACCCCCATCATTCTTGATCAAAAATGCATCCCCTTTCACAATGTAATGTTCTGCAGTTGGCAACTTCTTATCCTTCATCATACGATCTTGAATCGCATCAATCAAACGAATCGCTTCCGCTGGGTCATTGTTGGCCGCATTGAAAGACTCTTCCTTTCCTAAGATGTAGTACATCGTATATGCCTCAGCAATGCGGTACATCACATCAATGTTTTTATTCTTCGTCTCAGCAAGAATACGGTCAAAGTCAACCTTTGCTTCATTGACCTTATTTTGGCCAACTAAAATTGAAGCCAAACCAACTTGATTCAAATAGTTCTTCGGATCTGCAGCCTTACCCGCTTCGAATGTTTTCCGAGCATTATCCCAATCACGTTGATTCAAATAATAGTAACCTAAATAGAAATAGTTTTCTCCAGTAGGTTGAGCTGCAACTAAACTCTCAAAAACCTGTTTCGCCCGACTTG
>JACCDS010821758.1_pt1 | contig 10044 bp, 6 predicted proteins | sample 7446441 | NCBI WGS metagenome assembly JACCDS01 (sample SAMN15323445, study PRJNA562643) | freshwater metagenome | isolation source: river surface water | place: USA:Blue River Watershed | collected 2017-08-17 | reverse complement strand
TATCTTTCATAGATTTTATGAATTGATAACGCCAAATTTACAAATTAGTTTTTGGTAGCTAAGTAATTTTTGTGAAGTTTTTATAAGTGGTGACTTTCGAGGATAAAAAAACTCCTTTGGTTTTCAAAGGAGTTTTTAGGTATTTTAAATCTATCTTAGTTTCAAGGTTACTACCGACACTACTACTAACAAAATGCAGATAATCCAGAAACGAGTAACCAGTTTGGCTTCGTGGTATCCTTTTTTCTGAAAGTGATGGTGTAATGGCGACATCAGGAAGATTCTTCGCCCTTCGCCAAATTTTTTCTTTGTGTATTTGAAGTAACTCACTTGCATAATTACTGATACCAATTCTATCAAGAAAATACCACACAAAACAGGAATCAGCAATTCTTTACGAATTACAATTGCCAAAGTAGCAATTACTCCGCCCAACATCAAACTGCCCGTATCGCCCATAAATACTTGTGCTGGGAATGAATTGTACCACAAAAACCCAATACAAGCACCCACAAAGGCGGCACAAAAGACGGCCAATTCCCCAGAATTAGGAATAAACATTACATTTAAGTACTGCGAGAATACTTTGTTACCAGAAACATAAGCCAAAATAGCTAAACCGATACCGATAATCATCGACGTTCCTGCTGCCACGCCGTCGATACCGTCTGTAATATTTGCTCCATTTGAAACGGCTGTAATGATAAAAATCACAGCAATTACATATACCACCCAAGTATATTGGTCTAAACCTAAGAAATCAGGAATTAGATAACTATAATCAAATTGGTTATTTTTTAGAAAAGGTACAGTTGAAATCAGTGCTTTTGAATCTGTAAATTGCTGAACAGCTCCAATGTTTGAGGCAATTTTAGCTTTTTCATAAAAGCGTACTTTGATGTCGTCGTTGAACCACATTGTAAGCCCAACGATTAATCCCAAACCGATTTGTCCAACAATCTTGAATTTTCCTGAAAGTCCTTCTTTGTTTTTCTTGAATACTTTGATGTAATCGTCTAAAAAACCTACACCACCCAACCAAACGGCCGTTACTAATAATAAAATGATGTAAATATTATGCAGCTTGGCAAAAAGCAAAGTTGGTACAATCAGCGACAAAAGAATGATAAAACCACCCATTGTAGGTGTTCCTTTCTTTTGCATTTGTCCTTCCAAGCCTAAATCTCTGATGTCTTCGCCAATTTGTAGCTTTCGGAGTTGGTTGATAACAGCTTTACCCCAAATAGCAGCGATTCCCAAAGAAGTAATTACCGCCGCAAAAGCACGGAAGGTAATATATTGAAACAAACCTGCACCCGGGAAGTTGAAGTGTTTATCCAAATAATCAAATAAGTAATAAAGCATGACAAGTTGGTTAGAATGATGATTGGAAATTTATTTTCTATTTTAGATAAAAAATCCTTTTCTCGAAAAACGAAACGCAAATTTAGTAATGTTAATTTAGTTTTCAAGAAATATCCTTTTTCCTATTTTAAAAGCTTCTTGAGTGACTATGCCTGTCCAAATGCTTCTTTCAGCACTAATCTATCGTCAAAATCATACTTTATTCCTTGTATTTCTTGGTAGGTTTCATGTCCTTTTCCTGCTACCAAAATAATGTCTCCAGCATTTGCCAAAGTATTTACGGCATACAAAATGGCTTCTTTACGGTCTTCGATGGTCTTTGTTTTCTTGAAATCTATCGGAGGAACGCCCTTTTGCATTTGTGCCAAAATATCCATTGGGTCTTCTTTTCTTGGGTTATCAGAAGTAAGAATTACTTTATTCGATAAAGTACAGGCAATCTTCGCCATGATAGGGCGTTTGGTGGCATCTCTGTTTCCTCCACAACCTACTACGGTAATCACTTGCTGGTTGTCGCCTTTGATTTGATTGATGGTTTTCAATACATTTTCTAAAGCATCTGGCGTATGGGCATAATCGACGATACCTACTTTTTGGTCTTTTACTGAAACAATTTGTTCAAATCGTCCGGGTGCGGTAAGAAGTCCAGACATTTGTACTAATACTTCGTCACGGTCTTCGCCCAAAAGAATGGCTGCTCCATAAATCGCCATTAAATTATAAGCATTGAAAGTACCAATAAGCTGAAAATGGATTTCTTTTCCATCTATTTCCATTTGCAAGCCATAAATACTATCTGAAACGATTCTGCCTTTTACGGTTGCTAAAGTTTCTAAAGAGTAGGTTTTGATACTTGCTTTGGTATTTTGAACCATTACTGCTCCACGGCGGTCGTCGATATTGACTAATGCGAAAGCTGTTTTAGGCAAAGCATCAAAAAAGCCTTTTTTGGCTTTGATATAATTATCGAATGTTCCGTGAAAATCAAGATGGTCGTGTGTAATATTCGAGAAAATACCTCCTGCAAAAGTCAAACCTGTAATTCTGTGCTGTACTACCGAATGTGAACTTACTTCCATAAAAGCATTGGTACAGCCTGCTTCAGCCATTTCGGCTAAAAGTTTATTCAAGTTTACGGCATCTGGCGTAGTATGAGTTGAAGGAATTACTTCTTCGTCAATCTGATTTTGAACCGTTGAAATCAAACCACAACGATAACCTAATTGACGAAACAAACGAAATAGCAAAGTAACCGTTGTCGTTTTTCCGTTTGTACCCGTAATACCTACTAATTTTAATTTTTGCGATGGATGGTCATAAAAAGCAGATGCTAAATAGCCCAATGTTTCGGCTGCATTTTTTACTTGTAGATAGGTAATACTTTCAACAATATTTTCGGGAAGGTCTTCGCAAAGAATAGACTTTGCTCCCATTGCAATGGCTTTTTCGATAAAGGTATGTCCATCTACTTGTGTTCCTTTCAATGCCACAAACATAGAACCTTCTGTAACTGTACGAGAATCAATGATAATGGATGAAACCTCTACCTCGGCATTCCCAAGTAATGTATTTATTGTAATGTTTTTTAAAAGATTGGAGAGGACTTTCATGCTCAGTTGTTTATTAGGATTAATTTTATCGGCTTTAAGCTTTAGGTTATAAGCAGTAAGCTTGTAAAATAATGGAAATTTTAGAAAACTCAATAGCTAAGTATGAGTGCTGAATTTCAAATTCAAAACTTAACGCTCACAATTCAGCACTCATACTTAGCTCCTTAGTTCAATACTAAATCTATGGTTCTATTTTTTGAAGCAACTACACCCGGCGGAATAGACTGACTCTTTACCCTGCCCAAACCTCGATACTTTACTTTGAATCCTTTGTTTTCTAATACATACAAGGCATCTCTTAAAGACATTCCTCTAATATCAGGTACTTTATTTTTAGGATTTTTGTGTTCATCAAATTCTATCGCTCCATTATTTTCTTCGATACTTGTCCAACCTTCGTTGGCTGGTACTTTTTCGATTCCAAACTCGCTACAAATAGCTTTGATGTCTGAAGAATGAGCGACTTGCTTATGAGAGGTAAACTTCACCGCTGGGTTACTATTTTTTGCCAATAATTTGTGCATTTGAATATCACAAGCATAAATTTTATCGGCAATTTCTTTAAATACAGGTGCTGAAGCGTCGCTGGCAAAAAGAGCTTCTTGTTTTACGCCATGAGGCTCATCTATCATTACCACACAACTATACTTGGGTGCTTCGGCTGGGAAATAACCAATAAACGAAGTATAATACTTGCCTACTCGGTATTGACCATCAATCAATTTCTGAGAAGTACCCGTTTTCCCTGCAATTTTGTATAAATCATTTCTGATGTTAGATGCCGTTCCTCTTTCTACTACGCCTTCGAGCATCTTTCTTACTTTTGCTAACGTTTCTGGACTACAAAGTGGCGTGTCATAAACTACTTGCGACACTCTGTAATCGTCTTCAATTTTATCGGCAATTTTAGTGTGCTTTACAATAATTGGCTGAATCCACTTTCCGTCATTGGCGATAGCATTGTAGAAAGCAAGCATTTGCAAAGGTGTTAATAAAGTACCGTAACCGATAGAATTCCAAGGAAGAGCAATGACGTCTCCTTTTTTAGGACGATTGATGACAGGTTTGGCATCTGGACGTAACTGAAAATGCAAAGGTTCGTCTAAATGAAATTCATGTAATTTATCGTAATATTTTCTATACTTCCCTTTTCCGAAATATTTCAACATCAAAAGTGCCGTTCCGACGTTGGACGAGTGTTCAAAAACTGATTGTGCCGAGATTGTTCCGTAGCCACCGACTTTAGAATCTTTCAAGATTTTATCTCCAATTCTCATTGTACCATTGCCCGTTTTCACCATTTCTTCATTCGTCAATTCGCCTTCTTCCATCATCGCTACCATTGATGGTAATTTAAAAACCGAACCGGGGTCGCTCAGACCAAGTACTGCGTGGTTGTAAGTTTCGGCATACGAATCGCCACCTTTCATTTTTGTAAGGTTGGTCATTGCCTTTATTTCGCCTGTGGCTACTTCCATTACTACTACGCAACCTTTATCTGCTCCGTATTTTTGAAGTGCTTTTAACAAAGAACTCTCTGCCACATCTTGAATATTTACGTTGATAGTGGTATAAACATCTAAGCCCGGAATCGGTATAGATTCTTCGCCGCCATCAATAGGTCGCCAACTTCCGCCTGCTATTTTCTCGAAAACGCCTTTGCCGGGCGTTCCTGCCAATTGTGCATTAAAACTATTCTCGATACCTACTTTACTTTTATCTTTTTGATAGCCAATGGTTCTGAAACCCATTTTTCCAAATGGATTATAACGAACATTTACTTTGTCAAAAACAACGCCTCCTTTGTATTTACCATGTTCAAAAATGGGCCATGTTTTCATTTCCTCCATTTCCTGATAATCAATCAGTTTATCATTCAACATAATATAACTGATTTTATCATGGCGTGCCAAAGTAATCATTGAATAGTAGTCTTTCCAGTCTTTATCTTTATAAAAATCAGCTAATTTATGACAAAGTGGAATGATGCCATCATCAAAAATCTGTTTGTTTTTATCACTTAAAGTAACGAGTGGGTCGAATCCTAAACGATATTTTGGCAAAGACGTAGCCAAAAGGCTACCATCATCGGCATAAATATTACCACGAACAGCTTCAATCGTTCTTTTTCTAACATATCTTTTACTGGCTTCTTTACGCCATTTATCGCCTTCTATGGTTTGCAATTGTACTATTCGCCAAACAATTCCGACTGCAAAAAAGATAATCAACAAAAAAACAAGTCGTAACCTTAAAACAATGTCTTTTTTTATATTCATTGGAGTAAATAATCTATATAAAAATACGCTTTGCGTCGCTTTTGTGTGCAACTATGTCCACAAATATACTAAAATTTGAAGACAAGGATTGAAGAATAACGATAGCTAAATTATGAAGATGTTTTTTGTGGAGTATTCAATCTATGATGAGTAATTGAGCTACAAGTATTTGTAAAATATTAGCCTTCTCTGTCGTTTTTCTTTCGCAATGATTCTATCCTAAACGTTAAGAGTGCCTCATAAGGATTCCCTTCGAGCTTTAACAAATGGGCAAAAGCTGGTTCTGTTTTAAAACCCTGTTTTTTGAGTGTAATGATATTTTGCCTAAAGTCTTCACCTAATGCTTGAAGTATTTCGTTTTCAATCACTAAATGTTTATAGGCAAATTGTTCTTTGGTGGGCGTGTTTTGTCCGAAAATTTCAATTTCAAAATCTTCAATCATAAAATTAGCGACCACAGCATTTAGCTCGTAATTTTCCCAAATCTTGAAGCCCGAACAAGTACCAAAATGTGTTATGACAAAAGCCTTGAATTCTTCTTTACTTTGCCAGTAACAGATAATATCAAGGTCGCTGGTTTGGATGTCGATATTTATAGGAATTGTACCTACTAACAAAGGTTCGTACTTGGCTAAGGTTGCCATCAACTGATACTTTGCTAAAAGTTCATAAGCCTTCACTTGTTTGGGAGTACCAGTTTTTAAATATTCAATCGTTTCAAAATTCATGTTTTTTGTAATAATCTGTAAAAAATGATTTCCCCTCCGTTTTTATCTTCTATGATTTTCGACTATTCTTCAACGAATTTTTTCCTTAAATCGGGTAAAGAACAATTTATTTTCTCTTCGTTACAACCATTTCAAAAGATTTTCCATCTCTTAAAAATAGCTTGATATTCCTTTTCAAAATAGCTGTTGTAAAGGTTTTATTGCTTGTTTATTAATGGATTACGTTTTTAATGTTTATCCTCTTTATCTAATCTTATCAATATTAAATACTTATGAAAAAGTACTCTTTTTTCTGCTTGGTATTGCTTGGCTTTACCTTAATTTTTAGTGCCTGTCAACAAAATGAACTTGCTAAACTTCCAGACAGTAATACTTCTACTGATAGTCTTTTTGCTGTAAATGTTTATGCTAAAATGGAAATAGGAACAATTGTTTACGACAGCGTCGGCACAAATCTTTCTATTACTTCTTGGGACAAAAACAATATTTCCCATACAAAAGAAGTAACACTTGGCTATGGAAAAAGTAAAATTTACTTGCCAAAAGCACACACAAAATTTCAGTTTAAATTTCAAAAATGGGGAACGAATAACATCCAGTCGTTCACAAGAGAACAACTTAAAGAAGGTGATGTAATTAGTTTTACTGGCAAAAAAGCCTTGAAACGCTTGAGTGCCGAGGAAAGTACGCTGTATGCAGGAGGCGTTGAAAGACCATACTCCAAAACGCTTTACGTCTATAACGAAACGGGACAAGTAAAACAAATTGATTATTACACGGCAGACGACTCAACGAAAGTCTTAAAGTTTAATGTTAAAACCGTTTACCTTTATGAAGCAGGACGTTTGTCGAAAGTACAGTACTTTGATGCCGACAATAAAGCTATTGGAAATACAGCTTTGACTTACAATACGCTTGGCAAAATTGCAACTATTACTGAAAAGAAGTACGACCAAACGGTATCGGTTACTTTTAAATACAATACTTTGAACGGAATCGAAACCATTACGGGCTTATATACTTTTGATAATGGCAATCAGATGAATTATCTTATCAAGTACAAAAATGGCAATATTGTAGAAGATGTAGCTTCTGGTAGTACAAGTGGTATGGAAAGTGGTACTTATCAATACGACGATAATATCAATCCATATACACTAATGAATTTATATAGTTTGTTTCAAACCCATATTTCAAGAAACAATAATATCAAGCAAGACAAAACTTTTGTAGGAAGTTTTCCTAACGCTTTACCTTATAAATTCGATTATCAATACGACGCTGATGGCTATCCGACGGCTTTAGTAAAAAGTTATAAAAGCTATTCTACCAACACGGATATATTCAAGATTAATACCGTTTATAAGTATTAGCATTTATAAAAAAGGCTTTCAGAAATTTGTTTCCGAAAGCCTTTTTCTATTCAATCAAAAGCTATTTATATACTTCTATCGAATTAATTTCTGGACCTCCGCCACGATTCGCCGAACCTGCAACGGTGTAAATCTTTCCATTGACAACGACCGCTCCTGTTCCATGACGACCTTGATTGAGGCTGGCTAATTTCACCCAAACTTTTTTCTTAGTATCGAATGCTTCTACATCACTATGTGCAGGTACTTGTGCAGCACTTTCTCCGCCCAAAATCACCAGATTATTGCCAAGTGTCACGGCTGAATTCCCTGCTCTTTGCGTTGGCAAATTCATGGTTTCTGGCAAAGTTTCCCAAGTATTTTTCTTAAAATCGTACACATCCACCGCCGCTTCTGTAAGGTTCAATACTTGGTTGATTTTAGCTGTCGAGCGTCTGCCGCCTGCTACATACAATTTTCCGTTTACGATGGCTACGCTTACGTGGTCACGAGTATGCGGAGCATCAGCAAGTTTACGCCAAGTGTTGGTACTTGGGTCATATTCATCAAGCCACGCTACGTGTCCGTCCCAGTGTCCATCCAAAATGCCACAAACAACATAAATTTTGTTTTTATATACTACACAACCCGCAGAACCTCTCAATCTTTCTTTAGGAATTTCTGGGCCTTTTCTCCATTCTCCCTTTTCAAGATTGAAAATATAAATGTTAGGAATTGGCGTTTCGTGTGGATAACCGCCCGTCATTGCCCCAATTACATAAACTTCATTTTGATAAGTAACTGCCTGTAAATGGTGAATTTCGATAGGCGTGTCGGCGTACTTTGTCCATTTTTGAGTTTTGGTATCGAATACATCCGTAGATTTTATACCACGCCCCCCGAAAACAACTAATTTATCGCCAATGGCTGTTAAGGTATTTTCATGACGATTAGTACAAGTATTTTCGGGTTGAAGTGTCTCCCAAGTTTGTGCTTGTGCCTTGAGATTGAACAACACCATTAAGAGTAACAGATTTCGGATAATACTTAGGTTCATTTTTTATGAAGATTAAATTGTGTTTGATTTTAGGCAAACAATTTAATGACATATTCTTAAAATCTAAACCTTTATTATCGCTTAGAGACAAACTCAATTGACAAGCAGGAAGACAAACATACTTTAAGGCTTTTTGAAAATGGTGTTTTTTATTTCTAAAGAGGAATCGACAGGTATTTTTCAAGAGAGAAAAATGTTTTTTCTCTCTTGAAAAACTTTTTCGCAAACAGGAAAAATACTTTTTCTTTCTTGAAAAACATTGATATAAACTGTATCTATACTTTTCAAGAAAGAAAAAACCTTCAATTAAAGGGCATTTGGAATTTTGTAAACCCAAGCATAATTACAAGGATTTGTAGCAGGAGAAAGTGCTGGTGGCGTAATGATTAATTTACCCGATTTTACGGTACTCTTCACTGTTCCTTTAAAGCCTAAAAGTTGAATATTATTAGCTTTGATACCATCAACCATAATTGGAGTATCTTCCCATTTGGTTGTTATCAAGTATAAATCTTTGCCTTTTGTGGTAAAGTAAATTTTAGTGTCTTTATCAACTTTGGGTGCATTTGCCCATTTTCTTGAACTATAAATAGCTTCGCCGTTTACTTTCAACCATTTGCCAATATCACGCAAGCGTTGTTGCATAATTACAGGAATTGTACCGTCGGCTGCTGGGCCAATGTTTAATAATAAATTTCCTCCACGAGCTACTTTATCCACTAAAATATGAATTAATTGTTCGGAAGTTGAATAATCATCCAACATTTCGTTTCTACTAAAACCAAAAGATGAACCAATGCCACGACATTCCTCCCATGGATGATTTATCTCCATTCCTGTTGAATTTTGGTCGTGAATTAAATCATATTCTGTGGTAAAAATACCGCCATGTTTTCCTCTTGTTTCTTTTCCCCAGCGGTCGTTTATTACAATCTCATTTTTAGCAGGCGATTCATTGTAAAGCCAAGAAAGAAATTCAGTACTCTTCCAAGTGTCAGAAGGATAATCCCACTCGCCATCCGTCCAAAGCACATCAGGTTTGTAACGATTCACCAAATCTTTCATTTGTGGAATCATGTGGTCATCCACATATTGATGAACGTTTTGTTTATAAGTCGGATTAAACCATTCGTAAAGCGAATAGTAATAGCCCATTCTTAGTCCTTTTCCACGCACAGCCGTCATTAAGTCACCAGCCAAATCTCTATGTGGATTCAAATCTACGGCATTCCAATTCCAAGCTTCTTTACTTGGCCAAAGCGTATAACCTTCGTGATGTTTTGAAGTAAGTACTACATATTTTGCTCCTGCATCTTCAAATACTTTTGCCCAATCGTTTGGGTCGAAAAGTTCGCATTTAAAATCCTTAGCAAAATCCTGATACTTAAAATCTTTGCCAAAAGTGTTATTATGAAATTTGGTAAAAGCCGCATAACTTTTTCTGTTTGGGTCAGAAATCCCCTTCCAATACCATTCAGAATAGCGATCATAAATACCAACGCCATCTTTTTCAGTGGGTCCCCATGCAGGCACAGAAAAAAGTCCCCAGTGAATAAAAATACCAAATTTAGCATCTTCAAACCAAGTTGGAACAGGTCTTGAATCAATAGATTCCCAAGTAGCTTCATACTTTTTTTGAGCCTTTAAACCGCT
>JACCDS010754151.1_pt1 | contig 10046 bp, 3 predicted proteins | sample 7446441 | NCBI WGS metagenome assembly JACCDS01 (sample SAMN15323445, study PRJNA562643) | freshwater metagenome | isolation source: river surface water | place: USA:Blue River Watershed | collected 2017-08-17 | reverse complement strand
GATTTGTATTCAAAAGTACCAACGCCTCCGAATGTAAAGGAATTGAAACCCTATTACGAAGAATTATTTGCGAAGTATTTACCAGCTACTTTGAAATTCTAAAACAAGTAAATTTATCAGTCATGAAAAGCGGTCGAGAAATTAATTTCGACCGCTTTTTTGTCTTATTAGATTTCACTTTCAATAGTTGAAATCGTTTAAATCATCACTTTAAATAATATAGATATTGCCATTTTCCCCTTGAAAGTTTTTATCATTTTATCTTTATGCGAAATGCAATGTAAATTTGAGTTTCGTATAAAGATAAATGGTAAAAACAATGCTCAAAAAACTCTCCCTTGTCTGTTTATTGGTTCTGTTGATAGAACCTTTTGCTGTTTTGGCTCAGAGCCTTACGCCTCCAAATGTGATTGTGCCTCGTATGAGGGTTATCGTTGATAATGATTTTAGTGGCGACCCCGACGGACTTTTTCAAATGGCTCATCTTTTACTTTCTCCTTCCGTTGAAATTAGAGGTATCATTGGCTCGCATCTGAGTGTTACAGATGGCTTTGACCCTTCTAAAATGCAGGCAGAAAATGCTGCTAAAAAAGTAAAGGAATTGATGCAGACTATGAATATCAAAAAGACTATTCCTGTACTGGTTGGTTCTAATACGGCAATGCCCAACGATAGCACTCCTGTAAAAAGTGAAGCCGTGAATTTTATTATTAAAGAGGCTCTACGGACAGATACCAAACTTCCTTTGTATGTACTTTGTGGAGCAGGTTTAACAGAAATCGCTTCGGCAGTACTGACAAATCCTGAAATTGCCAATAAAATTACCTTGGTATGGATTGGCGGCCCAGAATACAACGATTTGGCTGTGCCTCCGCCAAATTATTCAAACCCAGAATATAATTTGAATATTGATATTGCGGCTGGAAGAGCGATTTTTAATCAGTCAAAAATTATGCTGTGGCAAATTCCTCGAAATGTATATCGTCAGTGCATGGTTTCGTATTCTCAACTGTTGCTGAAAGTAAAACCTAAAGGAAAAACGGGTAATTATTTGGTGAGTACTTTAGAGTCGCTGATGACCAGAATTCAGCCTTTTTTGAATATCGGCGAAACTTATATTTTAGGGGATAGTCCTTTAGTTTTATTGACAGCCCTACAATCGTCTTTTGAAGCTGACCCATCTTCAAGTGATTATGTGGTGAAATTAGCTCCTAAAATCAACCAAGCTGGGGCTTATGAGTACAATCATAAAGGAAGAGCTATCCGAGTTTACACACATTTGGATACATTCTTGATGTTTGAAGACTTTTTTGCCAAGCTTGAATTAGCAAATGCTTATTGATTTTTATGCAGGTGATAGTCTTTTGGGGCTGTCACCTGTACTTATCTTCTAAAACTAATTTTTATTCGACTCAATTTTTTTTGAAATCTTCTCGCTGCATATTAAAGTCCCATCAGATTTGGTAGAGATACTTCTGGGTACGATTGGTGTATCGTATTCTTCAAAATTTCTTCAACATAAAATGAAAGAGTAGTTGTCTTCAACCAATTGTTTCTTCAAAAAAATCTTTCTTCTTCCATAAAGGATAATTTTCTGACCTGATAAGTATTCATTCCCATATAAGTATTCCTGCTTACAAAATTGAAACGTAAGTCTATTGTACCAAAATGATTCAATAATGAAAGTGCAATTAATATTTTGATATTTGTGTCATTTTATTAAAAAAGTACAAATTTTGATAATTTTTATTTTTTTTCATTTTAAAGGTAAATTTTTAAGATAAGTAATTTTGCTGTCTTGCCTTATAGGGTATTTTTTATAGAATTAATACAATAAAATATGTGTAAATTCTTGTTTTTTCAGATTTAATGAGCAGTTTTACAAAAATAATTTTTTGATATAGCGATATATTATTGTATTATTTTGATACAATAAATTCGGAGTAAAGTTTTAAGTAATATAATTCCGATTTTGCTCACTTTGAAAAATTATATTTTTTAATTTTTTGCCTAAACGTTTAATCTAATACCAAAGAAAGGAGGTAAGCTATTCAACAAACACTCAAAATTATTCATCCAATTCACAATTTATCACAATCAAAACTATGAAAAACAAATTACTAAAAAGTGTAACCAGTGTATTTACAGTGTTGGCTCTTTTGTCGTTGAGTCATTTTGTAAAGGCACAAGAAAGAAAAATTACAGGGAAAGTAACTTCAGCAGCAGACGGTCAGGCTTTGCCCGGAGCATCAGTTATCGTAAAAGGGACTAAAACAGGTATTGCTACGGGAGCAACTGGCGACTTCTCGATAGTAGTGAAAAGTGCCAATGATGTTTTGCAAATTTCATCAGTAGGTTTTCAGGCTCAAGAAATTAAAGTTGGAAATCAAACAAATATTAATGTAAGATTAGTTGAAGATGTATCGAATTTGACAGAAGTAGTTGTAACGGGTTATGGTACTCAGTCGAAAAGAGATATTACTGGTGCTGTTACAACTGTTAATGCAAAAGACTTACAATCAGTACCTGCTACTACTTTCGCCCAACAATTGCAAGGTCGTGCTTCGGGTCTTTCTATTGTGAATGACGCAACGCCTGGTGGTAACGCCACAGTTCGTATTCGTGGGTTTGGTACAATTGGTAACAACGACCCATTATTCATTATCGACGGTGTGCCTACCGAAAACCAAGGTAACTTAAACCCGAACGATATTGAAACAATTCAAATTTTGAAAGACGCTTCATCAGCATCAATTTATGGTTCAAGAGCGGCAAATGGTGTAGTAATTATTACCACCAAAAAAGGTAAAACAGGAGCTCCTAAAATTACTTTTTCTGCCTATCAAGGAACACAAAAAGTATCAAATAACGTAGAATCATTAAACGCAAAAGAGCTTGGACAATACTTATACTTAGCGGATAAATATGCTGGTAAGACACCTTCACATGGTCAATATACTTTTGGCTCAAATGGTGAAGTAACAATCCCTGATTACGTTTTCCCAAGTGCAGGAAAAGCAGGAACTCCAGCTGTTGACCCAAAACTTTATTCATTGACTCCTGATAATATTTATGCGATTACAAAATCAGCAGATACTTATTGGTGGGGAGAATTAACACAGTCAGCTCCAATCAAAAACTATCAACTTACAGCTTCTGGCGGTACTGAAAACAGTAGATATGCTTTGTCGTTAGGTTATTTTAGTCAAGATGGGGTTGTGAAATTCATTGGTTACGACCGTTATACTTTGCGTACCAACACTGAATTTTCAGCCATTAAAAAGAGATTGAGAGTAGGTGAAAACTTCACGGTTTCAATTGATAATCGTAAAGGTGGATACAGTAACAACGAAGAACAAAATGCGGTATCGGGTTCATACAAACACCACCCATTATTACCGATTTATGATATTGCAGGAAATTTTGCAGGTAGCCGTGGTGCAAACTTGGGTAACAACTCAAACCCTTATGCTACTTTGTATCGCCAGAAAGATAATCGTTTGTATAGAATGAGAGGTTTCGGTAATATTTATGCTGAATTCGACATTCTTCCAAGTTTGAAAGCAAAAACCAGTTTCGGTGTGGACGTTACTACTGAAAACCAAAAAGAAATTGGTCGTGCAAACCCTGAATACGTAGAAGGTAGCTTCAACAACAGTTCTACTTCAAGAACAAGCTATGACTATCAGTGGGTTTGGCAAAATACTTTATCGTACAGCACTACTATCAAAGACGTTCATAAATTTGATGCTTACGTAGGTCTTGAATCAATCAAACAATTTGGTGAGTATTTTGGGGCAAGTAGAAATGGTTATGCTTTTGAAGTAAATCCAATCATCAGTTATCTTGATTTAGGAGACCCTACAAAAGTATCAAACTATGGTAGCGTAGGAAATGACTATACTTTGTCTTCACAATTTGGTAAATTAAACTATGCTTACGGAAGCAAATACTTGGTACAATTGATTGTTAGAAATGACGCTTCTTCTCGTTTCTTATCTGCTTCTCGTAACGCTTTCTTCCCAGCGGTCAGCTTAGGATGGCGTTTATCTGAAGAGAAATTCATCAAAGACCAATTGCCATTCATCAGTGACCTAAAACTACGCTATGGATGGGGTAAAACTGGTAACCAAAAAATCGGTAAATACAACGCTTATACTACTTATCGTTCTGATATTTACCATGCTGGTTATCCAATTGATGGAAATCAAACAACACCAACTATCGGTTATGATGCCAGTGCTTTTGGTAACCCGAACGCAAAATGGGAATCTACAACTTCAACAAACGTAGGTTTTGATGCAGCACTTTTCAATAACAAACTTACTTTTGAATTAGACATTTGGAACAGAAAAACTTCTGATATGTTATTCACCACACCGATTACTTTTACCGCTGGTGATGCTACTGCTCCTGCTTTCAACGTAGGTGAAATGACTAACAAAGGGGTTGATATTGGTTTGAATTACAAGAGTAATGTAGGCGATATTCGTTACAGCATCGGTGCAAACTTCTCTACTTACCGTAACGTAGTAGATAAATTAGATGCCAGCCCGAATACTCGTTACTTCGGTTATGGCTCACGTGTACCTGCTGTTACACTTACACAAGCGGGCTTGCCTATTTCTTCTTTCTATGGGTATAAAGTATTGGGTATTTTCCAGTCTGACGAAGAAGCGAAAGCTTGGCCTGCTTACGGAGACTACAACAAAGCTGGTAAATTCAAAATTGAAGATATAAACGGTGACGGAAAAATCACTGATGACGACCGTACAATCATCGGAAATCCACACCCTGACTTTACTTATGGTTTGAACATCAATATCGGTTACAAAGCATTCGACTTAACCATCTTTGCTAACGGTACTCAAGGAAATGATGTATTTAATTATACTCGTTACTTCTCTGACTTCAACACTTTCCAAGGAAACCGTTCAAAACGTGCTTTGTATGATGCTTGGCAACCAACCAACAAGTCGGGTACTGTACCAATCATGGATGCCAACGACCAAATCAGTAGCCGTCCATCAAGCTATTTTATTGAAGATGGTTCATACTTCCGTATCAAAAACGTACAGTTGACTTACAACTTACCAAGAAACATTGGTAGCAAAGTAGGTTTGGATAACGCTCAAATTTATATCCAAGCACAAAACCTTGCCACTTTTACGAAGTATTCAGGTTTGAACCCAGAAATTCAAACAGGTAGTGATAATACTTTAGGTTTTGATGGTGGATATATGCCAGTTTCAAGAACTTTCATTCTTGGAGTAAACCTCGGATTTTAAGCCAATGATAGGTTAATCTATCACAAAATTTAAAATCACTCTTTATTACAAAAAATAGTTTGTTTTTATAATAAACATAGAAAATATGAAAATTAACAATATTATAAAAGTTTGCTTGTCGGCTGGTTTGGTTTTTGGTGTTGCTACGGCTTGTAGTGACGAATTCCTTACTCGTGAGCCACAAGGACAATATAGCCCATCTGCCTTACAAACAGCCAAAGGGGTTGAAGGTATTTTGGTGGGTGCTTATGCCATGATTGATGGCCAAGGATTAGACGGTCAGGATGCTTGGAATAATGATATTCAAAGCTGGGTTTTTGGTGGAATTGCTTCTGATGATGCCTACAAAGGAACTGATGCGGGTGACCAACCAGAGCAATCGTTTATCGAAAAATGGGACTTTCAACCTACAAGTAACCACATCAAAAATAAGTGGAGAGGTTTGTTCAAAGGGGTGGCTCGTTCAAACGATGTGTTGAATACCTTGAAAAATGTAACTGACATTAGCGACGACAGAAGAAAGCAAATCATCGCTGAAGCTCGTTTCTTGAGAGGTTTGTTCCATTTTGAAGCTAAAAAAATGTGGAAAACTATTCCTTATATCGACGAGAATACTTACAAATTAGATGATTTGGAAAGTACTAAAGTACCAAACGATAAGGATGTTTGGCCAAATATCGAAGCTGATTTCAAAGCGGCTATGGATGTTTTACCTAACACTCAGTCGCAAGTGGGTCGTCCTACTAAATGGGCTGCAATGGCATTTTTAGCAAAAGCTTATATGTATCAAGGTTGGAATATTTCTACGGGTGCTGCTAATACAGCTAAATTACAAGCTGCTAAAGCAATTTTAGACCAAATTGTAGCAAGTGGAAAATTCAAATTGGTTGATAATTTCAGAGATAACCACGACGCAAGTACTCGTAACAATGCTGAATCAATTTTTGAAATTCAGTACGCTTCGTCAAGTGCAAGTGGTGACGCTGCCAACGCTGGTGTAGGTTTGGCTCACCCATATACTTCACCTTGGGGATGTTGCGGTTTCTATCAGCCTTCACAAAACTTAGTGAATGCTTATAAAACAGATGCTAATGGTTTGCCTTTATTGGATAGCTTCAATGATTCTGACGTGAAAAATGACCAAGGTGTAGGTTTGGATGACCCATATACTCCTTATGATGGTGCTTTAGACCCTCGTTTGGATCATACAGTAGGTCGCCGTGGTATTTTGTTTATCGACTACAAAATTCATAACCGTGACTTTATCCGTGACCAAACTTATGCAGGCCCATATTCTCCGAAAAAACACATTCCTTCAAAAGCATTTACTGGTGTAAACGGTTGGGCAAACTTAACAAGTAACAACTACCGTATTATGCGTTACAGTATGATTTTACTTTGGTTGGCTGAATGTGAAGTAGAACTTGGCAACTTAGAAAGAGCGAGAGCTTTGGTGAATCAAATCAGAGAACGTGCTGCCAATCCAGCAGGTTTTGTACAAAAAGCTGTTCAAGGTTCAACTCGTGATGCTTATACTTTGGTGACAGATGCAAAAGGAAATCCAGTGCCAGCGGCGAATTATGTAATCAAGCCATATTCAACTGCTTGGACAGATGCTGCAACAGCCAGAAAAGCAGTTCGTTTTGAAACTCGTTTGGAATTTGCGATGGAAGGTCACAGATTCTTTGACCTTGTAAGATGGGGAATTGCCGCTGAAACTTTGAATAAATACAATGCCGTAGAAAGTACCAAACGTGTGTACAAAAAAGGTGGTGTATTTGTAAAAGGCAAGCACGAATTCTTCCCAATTCCTCAAGAGGCAATCGACCGTTCTGAAAAAGATGGTAAGCCTACTTTGACTCAAGACCCTGCTTATAAATAAATTAGGTTAATAATTGAAAAATGGTTAATAATTTTACAGAGATGGTATTTTGTACCATCTCTGTTTTTTATAATAAACCGATTGAAAATGAAGCAAACAACTACTTTTTTAAATTTTCCATTTCGTAGATTTTTACTTCACCTTTCATGCTTTTGTGTGTTTGGTCTCGAAATCTCGTGTAGTGGCGAAGAGCAAAATACGATGTTCACAAGCCTTTCTACTGAAGAAACAGGAATTCAGTTTTCAAATAGAATTACTGAAAATGATACCATGAATATTCTCACTTTTGAATATATCAATAATGGAGGCGGTGTGGCATTGGGCGATTTTAACAATGATAATTTGGTAGATGTATATTTTACAGGCAACCAAGTAGCCAATCGTCTGTACTTAAACAGAAAAGATTCAACCTCAAACCAACTAAAATTTGAAGATGTTACACAAAAAGCACAAGTAGATGGAAAAGGAAAATGGTGTTCGGGTGTGGCTGTGGTGGACATTAATCATGATAATTTATTAGACATTTATGTTTGTGCAACGGTAAAAAAAGTGGCTTCTGAAAGAGCGAACTTATTGTATGTCAATCAAGGAATTGATAAAAACGGCGTGCCTACCTTTAAAGAAATGGCACAAGAGTACGGCATTGCCGACACAACGCATTCAACCAATGCCGCCTTTTTCGACTATGATAATGATGGCGATTTAGACCTTTACGTGTTGGTCAATGAAATGTCGAATACTCGTTTCCCAAATATGTATCATTACAAAAATAAAGATGGTTCATCAGGGATTTCAGACAAACTGTATCGCAACGATTGGGATGCAGAAAAAAAGCATCCATACTATACAGACGTTTCAGCACAAGAAGGAATATTGATAGAAGGTTTTGGATTGGGTGTAAATATTACCGACATCAACCAAGATGGCTGGAAAGATATTTACGTGACCAACGATTATTTGACCAACGATTTACTTTATATCAATCAGCACAAAAACGGAAAACACACAGGTTTTATCGACCAAGCACATGAGTACTTCAAACATACTTCTCATTCTGCTATGGGAAATGACGTGGAGGACATTAACAACGACGGTTTGGTAGATATTGTGGCGGTAGATATGATGCCTGCGGATAATTATCGTAAAAAAATGATGACTTTGGCGAATAATTATCAGGCATATCAAAATAACGACAAGTACGGTTACGATTATCAATATCCCAGAAATACGCTTCAACTTAATCGTGGATTTGACCCCAAAACCAAGCAACCAACTTTTAGTGAAATCGGACTTTTGGCGGGAGTAGCCGAAACCGATTGGAGTTGGACACCTATGGTGACTGATTTTGATAACGACGGTTTTCGAGACATCATTATTACGAATGGTTTTCCGCAGGATATTACCGACCAAGATTTTATGGTTTATCGTTCTGAAGTGGGAAATTTTGCCGCTCCAATGCTTTTGATGGATTATATTCCGTCGGTAAAAATCAAAAACTTTGCTTTCAAAAATACGGGTAAAATTGGCTTTGAGGACGTTACGACCAAATGGGGAATTTTAGAACCAAGTTTTTCAAATGGGGCAGCTTATGCCGACTTGGATAATGATGGCGATTTAGATTATGTCGTGAACAATATCAACGATTCGGCATCGGTTTATCGCAATAATGCCATTCAACAAATGCCAGAAAAAAGCCATTACCTGCGGATTAAACTGAAAGGTGAAAAACAAAATGTGGCAGGTTTGGGAGCTTGGATAGAAATCCAGTATCATCATGGCGAAAAACAAGTGTATGAAAATACGCCTTATCGTGGGTACTTGTCGTCGGTTGAACCTGTGGCCCATTTTGGTTTAGGCACAAACAAAATGGTAGAACAAGTAAAAGTAGTTTGGCCATCGGGTAAAGTAGAGATTCTGAAAAATGTTGCTACCAACCAAGTGCTTGAATTACAGGAAAGTAAAGCTAAATTTATTGAAAAAGAAGTACTTGTCTCTGAATCTCCGCTGTTTACAGATATTTCTGAAAGCTTAAATATTCCATTCCGACACGAGGAAGAAGATTTTATAGATTTTAATATTCAGAAATTGATTCCACATAAATTCTCGCAACAAGGACCAAGTTTAGCCGTGGGCGATGTTAATGGTGATGGTTTAGAAGATGTTTTTATTGGAAGTTCTTCACGTAGAAAAGGGAAATTTTTATTACAAAATGCTTCGGGGAAATTTCAAGTAAAAGACTTATTAGCAGAAAAAAATGCTTTAGAAAAAACCTCCGAAGACGTTGGAACACTACTGTTTGATATAGAAAATGATGGCGATTTAGATTTATATACCGTCAGTGGAAGTAACGAATTACCTGTGGGCGATAAGGCTTATCAAGACCATATTTATATCAATGATGGCAAGGGGAATTTCAAAGAAATGCCCGAAATTTTACCAACTTTCTTGAAAAGTGGTTCTTGTGTAAAAGCCAGTGATTTCGACCACGATGGCGATTTAGATTTATTTATTGGTTCAAGAGTAGAGCCTTCGGCATATCCAAAACCAGTGAGTAGCTATATACTCCGAAACGAAGCTCCACTCTTGAAATTTACCAACGTTACAGCTTCAGTAGCCCCAGCTTTGCAAAATATTGGCTTGGTTTGCGACGCACTTTGGTCTGATTTTGATAATGATGGTTGGCAAGATTTGATTTTAGCAGGCGAATGGATGCCTATTACTATGCTGAAAAATACGAAGGGAAAATTCAGTAAAATTGAAAATACAGGTATGGCTTCGCAAGTAGGTTGGTGGAATAGCCTTGCCACTGGAGATTTTGACAAAGATGGCGATATGGACTATGTAGCAGGAAATTTAGGTCAGAATACTTTGCATAG
>JACCDS010181552.1_pt1 | contig 10047 bp, 10 predicted proteins | sample 7446441 | NCBI WGS metagenome assembly JACCDS01 (sample SAMN15323445, study PRJNA562643) | freshwater metagenome | isolation source: river surface water | place: USA:Blue River Watershed | collected 2017-08-17 | reverse complement strand
GCCGACAAGATCGCCCTCTACGAACGCCTGGGCATAGGCGGCATCGTGCGCATGGATCCCTTTGATGGCAGCAAGCGGGAGGTGTTTGCCAAGGGGGCGCGCAATTCTGTGGGGCAGGACTTCAACCCGCGCGATGGTAGCCTTTGGTGGACCGACAACCAGGTTGACGGTCTGGGTGACGACGTCCCACCAGGCGAACTGAACCGCATCACCAAGGCAGGCCAGCACTTCGGCTTCCCGTACTGGAACGGCAAGTTCAAGGTCGCAGGTTCGGGCGCAGCGCCTGAGCTGAAGGACATGAAAGAGCCGGTTAACGCCGTGTTCCCGCAAGTCGAGTTCCCGGCCCACCAGGCACAGCTCGGCATGTCGTTCTACACCGGCAAGGCCTTCCCGCAGAAGTATCAGGGCGGCATCTTCGTCGCATCGCACGGTTCGTGGAACCGCACGACGCCGAGCGGCTACCTGATCAACTACATCCCGCTGAACGCCGATGGCACCGCTGGCAAGGCTGAAGTCTTCGCCGACGGCTTCCTGGATCCGGAATCGAAGCGCGCCCTGGGTCGCCCGGTTGACGTGGCCAACCTGCCTGACGGCTCGATCCTGGTGTCCGACGACTACGCTGGCGCGATCTATCGCATCAGCTACGCCGGCAACTAAGCATCACAGATGAAAGCCGGGCCACAAGCCCGGTGATGATCTGAGAGTCGCCTGCCCCGAGCGATCGTGGCAGGCGATTTTTTTTACCGCTATAGTTCTGTTCCCATCTTAATTTTGTCGAGTCAAAGATGAAAACCGTTTCCCTTATCGCTGCCGGCCTGCTGTGTGCCGGCCTTTCCGCTCCCGCCCTCTCGGCTGATGCGGCCGCTGGTGCCAAGACCGCCCAGAGCTGCATCATGTGCCACGGCGAGAACGGCCTGTCCTCCATGGTAGGCACGCCGTCGATCGGCGGCCAGCAGGAAATCTATCTGGCAAACCAGTTGCGCCAGTTCCGCGACGGCTCCCGCCACAACGAAGTGATGAACGTGATCGCGAAGCCGCTCAGCGATGCCGACATCGATAATGTTTCCGCATATTTCGCGCAGTTCGAAGTCGAGCTGAAGAAGCGCTGATCCCCAGGAAGTGAATTGAAAAAGCCTGCATCTGCGCAGGCTTTTTTTTCGGCGGGCAGCAAGTGCCTAGCTTGCTGGCAGTAATTTTTTCAGTTCGGGATGACCCGTCTCTTCGGCGATCTCGAGCGCGGTCTTGCCGCGATTGTCTTTCAGCGCGGGATCGGCACCCGCGCCGAGCAGCAATTGCACGGTCGCCGCATGCCCCTGTCCGGCCGCCCACATCAGCGCGGTCAGTTCATTCAGATACCTTGCATTGACATCGACGCCCGCCTTCAGCAGGCGCGCGACGACATCGGCGTGTCCCTGTGCGGCCGCATAAACCATCGCACTCTTTTTCTGCTGGTCGACGGCGTACACGTCAGCGCCAGCCTCGAGCAAGCGGTTGACGATGGCCAGATTACCTTCGAACGCAGCCGCCATCAGTGCCGTAGCCTTGGACGTATTTGGCAAATTCAGGTTGGCGCCTTTGTCGAGCAGGTAATTCGCGATGTCGGACTTGCCGCCCTTGATCGCCATCAGCAGCAGGGAGTCGCCGATGCGATTGCGTGAATTCAGATTCACACCCTGCCTCTCGATCAGGTCTTTCAGCTTCACGAGATTGCCGGCCCGCACCGCTGCCAGCGTCTGTGCATAAGGGTTGTCGACCTGCTGTGCAGGTGCTGCGCCGCAAAAAACAAATGCAGCAAAAATTGTGACTGCTCGATTGAGAAAATTCATTGAAAAATGCCTTGAAAGTCGAGGTTTTATGTTGCCAACAATCCGCTCAGGGACTACGATCTGCTGGCGCAATAATAAGTTGTTTTTTATTGCGGTCAATAAGAAGGTCCAGCGAAATCCGGGGACGCGAAAGCGCCCGTGAAATGCAGTGTTCGTGAAGCGACAAAAGCGGATCCACAGAGTTCGCCGGACAGAAGAGACTGAAAACCCACCAAGAGAGGAAGCAAATGGCTCTGAATAAGATGCTGAAGACGCTTGCCGCCACCAGCCTGGTTCTCGCAGGCTCGGCGTTCGCGCAAGAACCGATCGGCGGCGCTGGTATCAAGGCAAACCCGATGCCGAAATTTACCAACGTCACCCAATCGATGCTGAACAACGCAGCGAAGGATGGCAAGAACTGGCTGCACCCGAACGGCAGCTACGAGCAGACCCGTCACGCCCCGGCAGCGCAGATCAACACGGGTAACGTGTCGAAGCTGCGTCCGGCGTTCGTTTTCCAGACCGGCATCGTCGAGTCGATGGAAACGGCACCGATCGTGGTCGATGGCGTGATGTTCGTCACCACCTCGTACAACCACGTGTACGCGATCAACGCGGTCACCGGTGAGCAGTACTGGCACTACAAGCACAAGATCGGCCCTGTGTCGACCTACTGCTGCGGCCCGAACAACAAGGGCGTTGCCGTTTCCGAAGGCAAGGTCTTCATGGGCACGCTGGACGCGAAACTGGTCGCTCTGGATGCGAAGACCGGCAAGCAACTGTGGGAAACCGAAATCGCTGATCCGGAACTCGGCTACAGCGAAACGATGGCTCCGGCTGTCGCTGATGGCAAAGTGCTGATCGGTACCAACGGCGGCGAGTACGGCGTGCGCGGCTTCGTGAAGGCATACGACGCGAACTCCGGCAAGCTGGCGTGGACCTTCCACACCATTCCGGAAAAAGGCCATGAAGGCGTGTGGGCAGAGAACGATGCCACCGGCCGCAACATGAAGCGTGACATCGCTGGTGAAAAGGCTGCACTGGCCAAGAACGGCGGCGACTTCTACAAGACCCTGGGCGGCGGCGTCTGGATGACCCCGGCAGTCGACATGAAGACCAAGACCGTCTTCTTCGTCGTCGGCAACCCGTCTCCTGACCTGTACGGCGCAGAGCGTCCTGGCGACAACCTGTACACCGATTCGATCGTCGCTGTTGACCTCGATTCCGGCAAGTACAAGTGGCACTATCAGTACGTCGCACACGACGTGTGGGATCTGGATGCGGTCTCCCCGCCTATCCTGGTCGATGCCAAGGACAAGAACGGCAAGATGATCCCGGCCGTCATCCACGGTGGCAAGACCGGTCACGTCTACGTTCATGACCGCTCGAACGGCAACCTGATCCGCTTCTCGGAGCCGATGGTTTCGCAAGAAGGCCTGTGGACCCTGCCGACGAAAGAAGGCGCACGCATGTCGCTGGGCGCAAACGGTGGCGTCGAGTGGTCGCCGATGGCGTTCAACCCGAAACTGAACCTCGCGTTCGCAGTGAACCTCGAACAGCCGATGACCTACCACGTTGAAGCTGCTGCTTATCCGGGCGGCAAGCTGTGGCTGGGCGGCGCGTTCAAGAACAGCGTCGGCGAAGAGCAGTTCGGCAACGTGACCGCTGTTGACGTGAACACCGGCAAAGTCGTCTGGAAGGCACGCACTGACCAGCCGATGATTGGTGGCGCACTGTCGACCGCAGGCAACCTGGTGTTCGCTGGCGAAGGCAATGGCTGGTTCAAGGCGTATGACGCCAAGACCGGCAAGGTCCTGTGGCAGTACCAGTGCGGCGCGGGCGTGAATGCTCCGGCGACCTCGTACACCGTCAACGGCAAGCAGTACATCGCCGTGGCAGCTGGCGGTAACACTCAGCTCGACTTCAAGCGCGGCAACAGCGTTTTCGTGTTCGCTCTATAATTCGACTGCAGTTCAAGGGAGGCTGCCTGAGGGCAGCCTCTTTTTTTTCCAATCAGCGAATTAAGGTTTTGTCATGAAATTTCGAGCAGCAATTACCGTCTTGCTCGCGTTCTTTGCGGTCAGCTTGAATGCGCATGCACAAGATGTCGAAGCAGGTAAGAAGAAGGCGGAAGCTTGCGTCGCCTGCCACGGCCCGAACGGCAACACACAGGCAGGCATGTTCCCGACGCTGGCAGGCCAGAGCGATCGTTACATCTATTTGCAATTGCGCGACTACAAGGAAGGTCGCCGCAAGAATCCGATGATGTCGGCAATCGCCGCCGGCCTGGAAAAGCAGGACATGAAGGATCTCGCTGCCTACTTCTCGCAGCAGAAGCAAGCGCGCACCGGCTTCAAGGCCGATCCCGCGCGCGTGACTGCCGGCGCAAAGAAGGCCGAGGAATCGCTGTGCGCGATGTGCCACCTGGGCGGCATGAAAGGCCAGAATGAAGTGCCGCGCCTGGCCGGCCAGCATCCGGACTACATCATCACCCAGCTGCAAAACTTCAAGGCGCGCGAGCGCACTAACGACGCCGGCAACATGACCAGCCTGGCGCAAACCCTGTCCGAAGAAGACATGGTCAATCTCGCGCACTGGATCTCGGATCTGTACTGATCGGAAATTCGATCTCAATTCAAGCCGGCTTCGCCGGCTTTTTTTCCGTCTGCCGTTTTACCTTCGGCAGCCGCCTCAGAACACGTTGGTATGCATCGCGTTCAGGATCGCTTCGATCGCAGGATGCTTGATCTTGCGTTCGTTCGAGATCGCGTAAATCTGCTCGCGCACCTGCGACATCGCGCCCACCTCGACGGCGCCGAACTGGTCTTCGACATCTTTCGCCAGCACCGAGGGCGCCGGAAAGAGGCCGCGTCCTGAGCGGCCGAACGTGTGCAGCAGCGCATTGTCATCGAACTCGCCGATGATTTCGGGACGGATTTCATGCATTTCGAGCCAGTTATCGATGCGGCCGCGAACAGCATTGTTTCGTGTCGGCAGCAGCAGCGGCGCGCCATTGAGGCTCTGCGGGAATTGCCTGCTGTATTTCTTTGCCAGCGCAGGCAACGCGAACAGGCTGATCTGGGTCTCGCCGAGTAAATGGCTGAACACGCGCAGTGACGAACCCGGCGGCACCGGTCGGTCGGTCAGCATCACATCAAGCTTGTGCACGGACAGCTTGCCGAGCAGCGATTCGAACTGCTCTTCATAGCAGACCAGCCGCACGCGTTGCGGCAGGGCCAGCGCGGCTTCCAGCAGGCGCGACGCGATCAGCTTGGGCAGCGAATCGGAAATGCCGACGGTCAGCCGCATGACGCGCTCGACATCCACGTTGGCCAGTTCTTCCTGCATCTGTTCGCCGAGCAGGAAGATCTGGTCGGCATAGCGCAGCGCTATCTGTCCGGCCTCGGTCAGCACCAGGCGTCGCCCCTGCGGCTTGAACAGTGCCTTGCCCATCGCCTGCTCCAGCAGGGTCAGCTGCGCGCTGACGGTCTGAATTGCCAGCCCCAGCCGCTCGGCGCCGCGCGTGATGCTGCCTTCCTTGGCGACGACCCAGAAATAATGCAGATGACGAAAATTGAGGCTCATGCGACCTATCCTTCCGGATATCCGAAGTAAGACTGCGATTATCCACATCTTTTTGCGCAGCCGCTGTGCACCGCCCGACGTCCGCGGTCGTTACAATCCAGCTATCTGACAATATTGCGGAGTAATCCATGGTTGAACTGCTGGCCGATCCACAGAACTGGATCGCATTTGCCACCCTGACAGCGCTGGAACTGGTGCTGGGCATCGACAACGTTATCTTCATTTCCATTCTGGTCGACAAGCTGCCACCGGCGCAGCGCGAGATGGCGCGCAAGATTGGCCTGTTCGCCGCGATGTTCATGCGGGTCGGCCTGTTGCTGGTGCTGGCATGGATCGTCGGGCTGACCGCGCCGCTATTGAGCCTGTTCGGCCAGGATTTATCCGGGCGCGATCTCGTGCTGCTGCTGGGCGGCCTGTTCCTGCTGTGGAAGAGCGTCGGCGAGATTCACCAGACGGTCGAGGGTGTGCATGAAACCGGCAAGCCCAGTGTTCACGCCAGTCTCGCGAGCGTGATCGTGCAGATCATGCTGATTGATATCGTCTTTTCGCTGGACTCGATCATCACCGCCGTCGGCATGGTCGAACAGGTCGAGGTGATGATCGCCGCCGTTGTCGCGTCTGTCGGCCTGATGATGCTGTTTGCCGGCGCGATTGGCCGCTTCGTGTCCGCCCATCCGACCATCAAGATGCTCGCGCTGTCCTTCCTGGTCGCGATCGGTCTGGTGCTGATTGCCGAGAGTTTCGGCACCCACGTGCCCAAGGGCTATATCTACTCGGCGATGGCTTTCTCGGTGGTGGTGGAGATGCTGAACCTGCGGATGCGCAAGCGCTCGACGCGTCCCGCCGAGCTGATCGCTTCGCTGGCCGACGACCAGGAACCGGACAAGCGCTGAACCGGCGCCGCAACCTTGGATCAACGACCCAGTCCAAAGGACGAATGTCGATCCAAGGAGAGAAAAGCGATGCGAGTCGATCTGTACCGACGCCCGGAAGCGGGCGGCAAGTATTCCTATCTGCTCGTACTCGAGGGCAAGCCGATTCCGGAAGAGGCGATTAATACCGACTGGGAAATCGCCGCCGGCGGCATCGACGTGTCGGATGAACGCGATACGCTGCCCGAATATGCGATCGAGCAGCCATTCCGGCAGATCGGCAGCAAGGGCTACGCGATCACCAGCGTGAGCCGACAGCCCGACGCTCGCTGATGTATCAGACCAGCCTGACGGCCGACAGCTCGGTCTTGATATAGGCGTAGAACACTGGCGCGGCAATCACGCCGGGTATGCCGAACAGCGATTCCATCAGCAACATCGCAGTCAGCAGCTCCCATGCGCGGGCATTGATCTGGCTGCCGATGATCTTCGCGTTCAGGAAATACTCGAGCTTGTGGATCGTGACCAGGAACAGCAGCGCAAGCATCGCCGTCGGCAGTGAGTGCGACAGGCTAACGATCACGATCACGGTGTTCGAGATCAGGTTGCCAATGACCGGCAGCAATCCGGCGATGAAGGTGATCACGATCATCGTCTTGACGAACGGCAGGTGCACACCGGCCATTGGCAAAGCGATCGCGAGGAAAATGCCGGTAAAGGTCGCATTGATTGCGGCGATCCTCACCTGCGCGAACACGACCTGACGAAATGCCTCATGCAGACGCACGACGCGCTGATGCAGCGCCGCCGACAGGGGGCGGAAGTCGTGCACCTTCGTCGTGTCGTACAACGCAGCCATTGCACCGATCACCATGCCGACCAGCAGATGCACCAGCACGCGCCCGGTTTCCTGGCCCAGATGCGTGGCCTGTGCCGCATGCTCGCGCATCCATTCGCTCAGCGTCTGCTGCAGCGCTTCGGCGCTCTGCGGCAGGTGCGACGCAATCCACGGCGGTATCTGGTGGCGTGAGTGTTCGATCAGCTCGGCCATTCGTTTCAGCAGCACCGGCAGGCTGCCAGCGTCGGACAGAAAAAAGGACAGCACGAGCCAGCCGGCCACCGTCAGGGAGGCCACGATCAGTGTGCCCAGCGTCGCCACCGCGATCACTCGCGCCGGCCGGCTGCCGATGCGCCGGCCCAGCAGCGGTGTGGCCAGATGCACCAATGCATACACCAGCAGACCGGAGTAGAGCGCTGCCAGCAGGCCGGCTTGCAGCACCAGCAGCAGCGCAAAGGCTGCCAGTAGGTAGGAGACAATCAGCGGAATATTTCGATCGTCGTGCTTGGGCTCGGACATCGACTGTTCTTTTTCGCGGTCATAAAAAAATGCCGCTCGCTGTTCCGCGAGCGGCACTTGCTTCCGGCGATTATTGCAGACTTCGGTCGCTTCCAGTTCAGGCTTGCTGCAGTCCTGCCAGCAACCAGCCCTGATTTCCCTTGACCGGCTTGCTCAGCACCCAGATCTCGCTGAACGGCTCGGTCGGCGCATGATCTGCCTCGCGGATCATGCCGTGGAAACGTACGCTCGCCACATGCTCGTCGTTGATGGTCTCGACGCCGAGCATCTCCGCATCAATCGACACCACGTCGGTGTGGTTGGCCGATGCGCCGCGCTCGGTCAGCTGCATCTTCAGTTCGGCGAACATCTCCGGCGTGGTGAACTCGCGAATGTCATTGACGTCGGCGCGGTCCCAGGCGGCCTGCATGCGGATGAAATTCATCTTCGCCTGACGCAGGAAGCCGTTCACGTCAAAGCCATCGGGTATCGCCGGCAGCAGCGTAGCCGGGGCGGCACTTGCCTGTGCACCACCGAGGTTGGCGCCGATCTCCGGGGTGCGCGCCGTATTGGACGTGACATCCGGCGTCAGCTCGCGCGCCATCGGGCCCGCATACGAGGGTTGCGGCGAGGTCTTGCGGGCCACCATGCGGAAGATGAACATCGCTGCCAGCGCGATCAGGCCAACCATCAGCAGGGTGCCCAGCATGCCGGCAAGTTCACCACCGAGGCCGAAGTGCGACAGCAACGCGCCCAGGCCAAGGCCGAGCAGTGCGCCGCCCAGCATGCCTTTCCACGGACTCGCGGCCGGCGCGGCCGGCTGCGCGGGGCGCGGAGCCTGCGACATCTGGTTCGGGCCCTGCGGCGCCGAATACTGGCGGCTGTAGCTCGGCGACGACTTGCCGAAAGAGCCCCCACCGCCTAGGCGCTTCGCCTCTGCGCCGGACATCACGACGGTCACGCTCATCAGCGCAATCATCAGGCTCATCAGGAATCTCTTCATACACCCTCCAAAGACTGGCGGAAAAACGTCCGCCGGACACGTTATTGCAGAGCACATTGTAAAGACATTGGTTCCTGTGAAAAACAGGATTTAAAAGAAAGGAAACTTCGCAAAAGACGAAAAGACGTCTCGAAAGCCGGCGGGATTCTGTACACGTTCATCGAACCAATTGTTGGGGGTCGACTCTTTCACGGATCGCATGCGGCCTGTACCTTTCTATCACATGGCAAAACTCTATCGAGAAATCTCAACTCATAGCCATAGCCTATGTGATCGATAAAAACTATCAAATTTACCGATTGATAGTTCGCATCTATGATTCGTTCACCTACTGACCAACCCCAAGGAGAAAAGCATGTCCATCGTTAACACCACCATCAAGCCGTTCAAGACCCAGGCTTACCACAATGGCAAGTTCGTCGAAGTGAGCGATGCCGACCTGAAGGGCAAGTGGTCCGTCGTGTTCTTCTATCCGGCCGACTTCACCTTCGTCTGCCCGACCGAGTTGGGCGACCTGGCCGACAACTACGACACCTTCAAGTCACTGGGCGTCGAAATCTACGCTGTGTCGACCGACACCCACTTCTCGCACAAGGCATGGCATGACACCTCGGACACCATCGGCAAGATCAAGTACCCGATGCTGGGCGACCCGACCGGCGCGATCACCCGCGCCTTCGACGTGATGATCGAAGAAGCCGGCCTCGCACTGCGCGGCACCTTCGTGGTTAACCCTGAAGGCCTGATCAAGCTGTGCGAAATCCATGACGACGGCATCGGCCGCGACGCGAAAGAGCTGCTGCGCAAGGTGCAGGCTGCGCAGTACGTCGCAGCTCACCCGGGTCAGGTTTGCCCGGCAAAGTGGACCCTGGGCGCTGAGACCCTGGCGCCGTCGCTGGACCTGGTCGGCAAGATCTAAGTTTCTCCTCCCCTGCAGTACCGGGCGCCGCGCAAGCGGCGCCCACCCGAACCCATCAAGCTGAAGAGGCCATCATGCTGGACGCCGCCATCAAGAACCAACTGCAAGCCTATCTCGGCAAGCTGACCCACGACGTAGCGATCACTGCGTCGCTCGATAACGGTGAGAGGTCGCAAGAGATGCGCGCGATGCTGCAGGAGATCACTGCGCTGTCGCCCCGCCTGTCCTATCGCGAATCAAATGACGACAACGAGCGCAAGCCGTCGTTTGCATTGAACCGCGCAGGCAGCAACATGGGCGTGCGTTTCGCCGGCATTCCGATGGGCCATGAATTTACGTCGCTGGTACTGGCGCTGTTGCAAGTGGGTGGCCATCCTCCGAAAGCCAGCGATGAAGTGATTGAACAGATCCGCAACCTCGACGGCGAGTACGTGTTCGAAACCTATATCTCGCTGTCCTGCCAGAACTGCCCGGAAGTCGTGCAGGCGCTGAACCTGATGTCGGTGATCAATCCGAACATCCGCCAT
>JACCDS010237458.1_pt1 | contig 10048 bp, 10 predicted proteins | sample 7446441 | NCBI WGS metagenome assembly JACCDS01 (sample SAMN15323445, study PRJNA562643) | freshwater metagenome | isolation source: river surface water | place: USA:Blue River Watershed | collected 2017-08-17 | reverse complement strand
TGTGATGATCGTCACGAAGGCGAGTATAGGAGGGGGTTCTGCCGGAGATTAAATCAATAGATATCAAAAGCTGTTTTTGAGCGGGTTTTAGCCCGTTTGATTTCATTTGAGATCAAATGATTTAGTGATTTGAGGGGCTGTTGCTAATGTTCGAACACATGAAGTGGTTCACATATCTTCTGGTCTTGCGTCACATGTATCTATGTCAGCCCATAGCGCGGCTTGAAAGATAAAGGCGACCGAAGGGAAGAAAAACTTTAATGAAAAACCAATGAAAGCCAATAAATTCATAGCCAAAGTCTAATAGATGATTCTATTAGCTGATCCTAATCAGACAGGAAAGGTGATGACGGTGATGTCCACAAACCAGGCGACAATCCACACTCGCTTCACAGGCCGCAATGATCGCTTTGCCGATGAGCGTCTGTTTGACGATAAAAGCTTCAAGCGGGGGCAGGTTGCAGAAGTTGCCAGCGGCGCCAAGCCCGCACGCAAGGTGATGATTCTCGGTCGCCCGCGCGATGAGGCCTATAGCCAGTTAACTGCCAGCCTGGAACACACTGGCTGCCAGTTAATTCACTGCGCGGAATTTGGCGAGCTGAGTAGCGGGCTGATTGCCAGTGCCAATATGGTGTTTGTGTTTGTCAGCAGCTTCCCCGGTTCCAGCCTGTTTGCCCGCGTGGGTGCATTGATCGCTGAAGCTCCTCAGCTCAGCATTATTCCGGTGGTGGAATACGCCGATCAGGAAAAAGCGGCCGCCCTGCTGGAAATGGGCTGTGTGGATTATCTGCTCGCGCCCTTTAGCAGTTCGCAACTCACACTATTGCTGCAGCGTTTGGAGTCCGCCCTGGCTGCAGAAGAGATTTTTGTCACTCGCTCGCGCGCTGGCCGCCGGTTGTTGGCGATGGCCCAGCGTGTGGCCATGGCGAATGCGCCCATCCTGATCACTGGCGAAACCGGAACCGGCAAAGAGATGATGGCGCGCTACATTCACCGCTTTTCAGCCGCGGACGATGCCCCTTTTATCGCGGTTAACTGTGCGGCGATTCCCGAGCAAATGCTCGAATCCCTGTTATTCGGTCACGAGAAAGGCGCCTTTACCGGAGCCACGGCGGCCCAACCGGGCAAGTTTGAATTGGCCAACGGCGGTACTTTGCTGCTGGATGAAATCGGCGAATTGCCGCTCGGCCTGCAAGCCAAGTTGTTGCGCGTATTGCAGGAACAGAAAGTAGAGCGCCTCGGCGGCCACAAAGAAATCCCCCTGAATGTGCGCATTATCGCCGCGACCAACCGCGACTTGCCGCTGGAAGTAGCTGAGGGACGGTTCCGTTCGGATTTGATGTTCCGGTTAGATGTTCTGCCACTCCACATCAGCCCGCTGCGCGAACGCAAAGACGATGTGCTGCCACTGGCCAGCCGCTTGATTCGCAAACACGCGCCCCATGAACAGCGCGATGACCTTTTAACCCAAGCTGCCTGCGATGCGCTGATTGCGCACAACTGGCCGGGCAATGTACGCGAACTGGAAAACATGTTGCAGCGCGCCCTGGTGCTGCGCAATGGCTTGTTTATCCAGCCACAGGATTTGGGCTTGAGTGCGCCCACTGAAGCCAACATGCCGGCAATAGCATCGATCAGCGCCGAAGTCAGTGGCAAAGCCGCGCTGCGTGCCAGCGGCAAATGGGCTGAATACCAACACGTTATCGACACCATCCGCCGTTTTGGCGGCCACAAAACCAAGGCGGCGGAAAGCCTGGGGATGACCCCGCGCGCGTTGCGCTATCGCCTGAATGCCATGCGCGAGCAGGGTGTGCAGATTACGTTTTGATCCTGTTTTATCGATGTCCCTATTCTCAACCAGCATTAACTGACGCAGCGTCAACGAGGAATAAACCATGAGTTCAATTGTGCAAGTTCAACAGGAATTGCTTGGCCGCATGGACCAGATCAAGCAGGCAGCTAGCGCCGGCGGCCCCGCAACAGCCCCGGCCATTGCGCCGGCCAGCCACTTTGGTGTGGATGGTGCGCTGAACCTGGGTCTTGAACGGGCTGCAGGCACAGGCAGTGTTGACGTGGGCAACCAGGAAGGATTTCGCACCGCGTTTGAGGATGTCTTCAAGGCCGTAGATGCCCAGCAGCACAAGGCAAGCGCTATGGCCGAAGCGGTAGATTCCGGTGCGAGCGACGACCTGGTGGGCGCGATGGTGGAAAGCCAGAAAGCGAGTGTGGCGTTTTCGGCCCTGATGCAAGTGCGCAATAAAGTTACCGGCGCATTTGAAGAAGTTATGCGCATGCCGCTGTGATTATCGGGTGAGATATCAACATGGTTCAATTACTTAAACATCGCTTGGCTGCCACTAATTTCAAGCTGAGCCCGCGCTTGTCGCTCATGGCTCTGGCGGGAATCGCGGCGCTGGTGGCAATTGGTACAGTGTTTTATTTATGGCGTGACCAAAGCGCCTATCGCCCGTTATACGGTGCGGGCGAAGCCTATTCGGCCGCCGATGTTATGCAGGTGCTGGATACTGAAGCCATTGCCTACAACTTACATCCACAAACCGGGCAAGTACTGGTACGCGAGGATCAGATTGCGCGTGCACGCATGCTGCTCAGTGCAAAAGGTGTGCAGGCTGAAAAGCCCGATGGCTACGAATTATTTGATAAGGAAGAGCCGCTGGGCACCAGCCAGTTTGTGCAGGATGTACGCCTGAAACGCAGTATGGAAGGTGAGCTGGCGCGCAGTGTGATGACCATGAAAGGCGTGGAAATGGCGCGCGTGCATCTGGCGTTGCAAGAAAATTCCTCCTTTGTGGTGAGTAAACGCGACCCGGCCAAAGCCTCGGTGATCCTGCAGGTGGCACCCGGTTACAAACTCAAACCCGAACAAGTCAGTGCGATTGTGAACCTGGTCGCCAGCAGCGTGCCGCAGCTTGCCGCAAAAGACGTAAGCGTAGTGGATCAACACGGCGTGCTTTTATCGCGCGGCCTGAATGAAACCGCTGGCCCGGTGCAGAGCTGGGACTTGGTGAATGACTACCAAACCAAAGCCGTAACCAATGTGGAGGAAGTGCTGGCGCCCGTGCTGGGGGCAGGCAACTACCGCATCAGCGTGGCGGCGGATGTGGATTTTAGCCAGCGCGAAGAAACCCTCCAGTCCTACGGCAATAATCCCCGTTTGCGCTCGGAAATCACCCGCGATGAAAGCGTGCTGGATCAGCTCGCGCTAGGCGTACCCGGTTCCCTGAGTAATCGCCCGGTGCCGCCGGCCGAGCAGGAAAACCAACCGGCCGATGGCGCAGCGGAAGGTGAGGTGGCTGCTGAGTCAGCAACAGAAAACAAAGCGGCGACCTCACTGCGCAAAGAGTCCAATCGCCAGATGGAGTACGACCAATCCGTTACCCACGTTAAACACGCACCTTTTGCCTTGCGTCGCCAGAGTGTGGCGGTAGTGATTAACGCCGCGACTGCGCCGGAAGGTGGCTGGACGCCAGAAGCGCGCACAGAGCTGGAATCCATGGTGAAAAGCGCCGTCGGTTTTGATGAGAAGCGCGGCGACCTGCTAACCCTGAGCGTGTTTCCGTTTACCGCGACCGAGGCACCGGTTGACGCGTTGCCCTGGTGGGAGAGCAATCAGGTGTACGACCTGGCGAAGATGGGAATTCTCGGGCTTGTCAGCTTGCTGCTGATCTTTATGGTGGTGCGCCCGGCCCTGCGTGATCTGATTCGCTCCAACACCCAAGTGTTGATGCCTGCACCGGAACCGGCCTTGAACCTGGCGATGGAACGCACCGAACCCCGAACTTTCGCAGGCGAAACCGGCCCGCGCATTTTGGGCGAATTTAGCCCGCTGGCCGAGATTACCTTGCCGGCGCCTGGGTCGGGGCTGGAGTTGCAAATCGAGCACCTGCAAATGCTTGCGAAAAATGACCCTGAACGTGTTTCCGAAGTCCTTAAACAGTGGATAGGCCGAAATGAAAGAACCCTTAACCCAGCCAGTTGATCCTGCCGCCGCTAACCCGGCGGCGCCTAATGCCATCCAACCCCGTTCAAACCTGCGCAATATGAGCGCGATTGAACAGGCGGCGATACTCTTGCTGAGCATGGGCGACAGCGCCTCTGCCGGCGTGTTGCGCCATTTTTCGCGCGAGGAAATCGTCAGTGTCAGCCAGGCCATGGCGCGCCTGAGCAATGTGAAACAGCCAATGGTGATCGATGTGATTGGCCGCTTCTTTGACGACTACAAAGAGCAGAGCAGCATCAAGGGCGCCTCGCGCAATTATCTGTCGAGCATGCTGGGCAAGGCGCTGGGTAGCGACATCACCCGCAACCTGCTGGATAGCATTTACGGCGAAGAAATCCGCGCAAAAATGGCGAAGATGGAGTGGATTGACCCCAAGCAATTTGCCGCGCTTATCGCGAAAGAGCATGCGCAAATGCAGGCGGTGTTCCTCGCCTTTTTGCCACCGGCCATGGCCAGCGAAGTATTGGAATGCATGCCGGCCCACACCCAGGACGAGCTGCTGTTTCGCATAGCCAACCTCAATGAAGTAAACAGCGATGTAATCGCGGAATTGGAAGAGTTGATCGACCGCAGCCTGTCGGTGTTATCGACCCAGGGGTCGCGTGTGCGCGGCGTGAAGCAGGCGGCAGACATCATGAACCGCTTCAAAGGCGACCGTAACCAGATGTTCGAATTGCTGCGTTCGCACAATAAAGACCTGGTGGGCAAGATCGAAGACGAGATGTACGACTTCTTTATCCTCTCGCGCCAAAACCAGGAAGTACTGCAAATCCTGCTGGAAGCGATTCCGCTGGAAGAGTGGGTGGTTGCACTGAAAGGTGCTGAGCCGGCATTGGGCAAAGCAATTGCGGCGGCCATGCCCAAGCGCCAGGCGCAGCAGATGGAATCGATCAATCGCCGCCAGGGGCCGGTGCCTTTAAGTCGTATCGAGCAGGTGCGCAAAGACATTATGGCGGTGGTGCGCGATATGGCCGCTAACGGCGAGATCCAGTTGCAGCTGTTCCGTGAACAGACCGTGGAATAAGTTCCGCGAACAAACCGTGGAATAAGTAACGCGTGGATTAGGTTCCGCGAAGAAACCCTAGAGTCAGTTGAGGCGAAAGATGACGGTAAAAATAATTAAAGATTCAGGTAAAGGCTGGCGCCCATTCCGCTTTCCCCCGCGCGTTAGTTTTAGTCAAAAAGGTATGGCGGGCGAGAGCTGGGATGCCGACCCGGCAGCCCTGCAACGCGCCATTGCCGATGGCTTTCAGGAAGGTTCAGAAAAAGGTTATCAGCAGGGTTTAACCCAGGGGCAAGAAGAAGGCATGCGCGAAGGTTTTGCTATCGGCCGCAGTGAAGGATTGACCCGTGGCCGCGAGGAAGGGCGCACCGAGGGGCGGCAGATGTTCGAAACCGCCAGCCAGCCACTCGACCAAATCAGCCAGCACCTCAATGCGTTTATGGAAGATTTTGATCGCAAACGCCGCCGTGAATTATTGCAGCTGGTAAAGAAGGTAGCGCAGCAAGTGATCCGCTGTGAGCTGACTTTACACCCCACCCAACTATTAAATTTGGCAGAAGAAGCGCTTGCGTCCATGCCGGCAGATCAGGGCGATGTGAACATTCATCTGCATCCGGAAGAGTACAACCGCATCAAAGACCTCGCTCCCGGTCGCGCCGCCAGCTGGCGTTTGGTCGCCGATGAAAAACTCGCGCTGGGCGAATGCCGCATAGTGACCGCGCAAACGGAAGTGGATATCGGTTGCCAGCAGCGACTGGATGCCTGTATCGACACCCTTGCTGAACACATGCATTTGGCCGAAGTCTAGCGATGAGCCCTTCTTCAGAATCGGGGGGCGCTCCCGTCAATTCATCACCGCTGAGCGATTTCAAGCTCGATGCAGCCCTGGCATCGCTCGATAGCATCCAGCTTGCCCGGGTAAGTGGTCGGCTGGTGCGCGTTTCCGGCCTGTTATTGGAAAGCCACGGCTGCCAGCGGATGACTGGCCAGCGCTGCTATGTAGAGCAGGGCGACGGCAGCATGCTGGATGCACAGGTGGTGGGTTTTAACCGTGATACGACTTACTTGATGCCCTTTAAAAAGCCGCTCGGTTTAGCTGCTGGTTCGCGGGTGTTCCCGGCTGATGACGACACCAGCCTGCATATTGATGATTCCTGGCTGGGGCGCGTACTCAATGGCTTGGGTGAACCTCTGGACGATTTGGGCAAACTCAGTGGGCGTGACCCGCTACCCATGGAATTACCCAAGGTAAACCCGCTGCGCCGCCAACCGGTGTCTGCTCCGCTGGACGTGGGGGTGCGCGCCATCAACACCATGCTTACCCTCGGCAAAGGCCAGCGGGTAGGGCTGTTTGCCGGCAGTGGTGTGGGTAAAAGCGTGTTGCTTGGCATGATCACCCGCCAGACCAAGGCCGATGTTGTGGTGGTTGGTTTGATCGGTGAGCGTGGTCGCGAAGTACAGGAATTTATCCTCCATTCATTGGGCGAAGAAGGTTTGCGCAAAGCTGTCTTGGTAGTTGCGCCGGCCAATGAATCGCCGCTGATGCGCATGAAAGCTACCGAGCTGTGCCACAGCATCGCCGCTTATTTTCGCGATCAGGGCAAAGATGTTTTGTTGCTGGTGGATTCATTGACTCGCTATGCCATGGCGCAGCGCGAAATCGCTTTGGCATTGGGCGAGCCGCCGGCTACCAAAGGTTATCCGCCCTCGGTATTTGGCATGTTGCCGGAACTGGTGGAAAGCGCAGGCAACGGTGAAAGTGCGCGCGGCAGCTTAAGTGCGCTCTACACCGTGCTCGCCGAAGGCGATGATCATCAAGACCCGATTGTGGATTGCGCGCGTGCGATTCTGGATGGCCATATTGTGTTGTCGCGCCGCCTTGCGGATGTTGGCCACTACCCCGCGATTGACATCGCCTCCTCAGTGAGCCGCTGCATGACGCAAGTGACTGACAAGCCCCATCAACAGGCCGCACGCCAGTTGAAGGAGTACTACAGCACCTACGAAAAAATCAAAGAATTGATTCCGCTCGGCGGCTATACGCCAGGCATGGATTTAAAAACCGATCAGTCGGTGCAACTTGCGCCTGCCATCGAACGTTTTCTGCGGCAAGACGTAGGACAGGGGGCGGAGCTGGAACAGTGTTTGGCGGAATTGAAAAATATTATTCGTTAGCCTGGGTGATCAACATGAACGGCGGTAGAAAATAATGAAAGAACAATTGGATACCCTCGGTCGCCTCGCCAGTTTGCGCGCAACCCGCGTGCAGCAAATGCTGGGCCGCGTGACCTATCAACAAAACCTGTGCCAGCGCTATCGCAACAATATTACCGGTCTCACACGCCTGTGTGGTTTTACGGTGCCCATGACCACACCCTTGCAGCGCGATAACCAGCAGCAATACAAAGGCACTTTGTTGCGGATGGTGGAACTGCAGCGCAAGGAATTGGCCGTCGCGGAGGAAAACCTCGCGCGTATCCAGCTCGAACTAATGAACGCCATGCGCAGCGAGAAAATCGTTGCTCATGTGATAGATGCAAAAATGAACCAATGGCAGTTGCTGCTTAATCAGCAAGAGCAAAAAATTCAGGATGGACTGGCTGGTCAGGGCTGGTGGCGGAATCAGGGGTAATCTATCCCAACTGATTGAAATCCCTCCCGGCCTCCCTGGCTGCGCGCCCCGTTTCAAAGGGAGGGGCTTGTCTCCCCTCTTTGAAACGGGGCGCGCAGCCAAGGGGGCTGGGGGAGATTAAAAAATTCACCGAAGGATTTAAGTTATTGCGCGGGGCAGTCGCCCTTAGGCAATAACAGGGTCATTTTCAGGTAAAGACCCGAGCAACGAACACAATTGCAGGACTCCATTATGGAAATCAGCAGAAACATCAAAGCCGGTTACAGTGCTCCCACCGAGTCTGTTGCCCGCACCAAAACCGAAACGGCTGAACAGCCCAAAGTGGCCGCTGCTGGCCCAAAACCCGAGCCGCGCTTGGAGCAATTGCAGGAAGCCATGCGCGCATTACCGGAAATCGATCTGGATCAGGTAGCTGCCATCAAAAAGGCATTGGCCAATGGTGAATTGAGCAGCGATGTCAAAGTGCTCGCGCACAGCATTCTCGCCTACCATCGCGGAACCGATGTATGACCCGCAGTGAGCAGCTGGTACAACTGGCCGGACGCGACATAGAACTGGATTGCGCCGACTACCAGGGCTTGCAACGTTTAATGCAGGGCCTGTATGAACAGCTGCTGGTGCGCAACAGCGCGCAAATAGAATCGATTAACCAACAAATTATGGTACTGGTGGAATTTATCCGTGCGCGCGCTGAACGCCGCCGTAAAATTCTCTCGGCGTTTGGTTTATCGCCTTCCGTTCCTGGTGCAATGGAAAAATTATTAATGCATTGCCCCATACCCAACCGTAACACCTACCTTCAGCGCTGGAGTGAACTGGAAAAATTAATCCAGCTCACTAAGTCACTCAATGAGCGCAACGGCAAACTCCTCGCCATGCACAATGACATTCTCAATCAAATATTGGGTGGGAATGCGGCAGCGCAGGTTTATTCGCCACGATATTACTAAATCAATTCCGATTTAAGCATTTCGCAGAATTATTTGCTAAACCCTAGCATCGTTAATCGATCCAATGGGCTGCTCACTCCCGAAAAATGCTCGCCCAATACGTGAGTATAAATTTGTGTTGTTTTTACATTGTTATGGCCTAGCAGCTCTTGCACGTTGCGAATATCACAGCCGGCCTGCAATAAATGTGTTGCAAATGAGTGGCGAAAGCTATGGCAGGTCACGCGTTTTTTGTCGATACCTGAAGCAACAACCGCTTGCTGCAAGGCTTTGCGGGCAACTGAATCATGCAAGTGATGGCGACAAAGTTCTTGCGTGACCAAATTTTTGGTAAGGCTTGCGGAAGGGAACAAAAACATCCAGGCCGCAGACCGAAATGCGTTAGGAAATTTTACGCCAAGCAGGTGAGGAAATGAGGGGCCAATGCCACGCTTGTTGTCTTCCCGCTGTATCTCTAACGCGTGTTCAATCGCCTCGCGCAACGCAGGCACCAGTGATTTTCCCAGCAACGTTTGCCGATCTTTATTCCCCTTGGCATCGCGCACGCAAATTGAATGATGGGTAAAATCGACATCTTGCACCCGCAAGCGCATGCATTCGGTAATACGTAAACCACTCGCATACAACAATTCAAAAATAAGACGATTTCTTCCCTCCAGCTGCGCGAGAATACGCACCACCTCATCAGGTGTTAATACTACCGGTAAATGCCGTTGCTTAACCGCAAGCGTAAAGCCCAAATCCCCAAGCTCTTGTTGCAATACTTTCGCATACAAAAACACCAAAGCATTAAGCGCAACTTTTTGGGTATTTACAGCAACGTTTCGCGCTACCGCAAGCCAGGTTAAAAATGCCTTTACTTCTTCTTTACCCATTTCAGCCGGGTGGCGTTTTTGGTGAAATAAAATGAACTGGCGAGTCCAAAACAGGTAACTTTTCTCCGTGCGAATACTATAACCACGCAGCCGAATTTCACCGCGGACCATTTCTAAAAAAGGACTGTGCTTGGTTTTCATAAGGTTAATTCCCTTTAAGATACTTATGGTTGGATATACAGTATATTGTTAACCAAAAAATGCCAATGCGCAAATTTCGCCTTTACACTGCGCGATATCCACTTCCAATTCCACTAAAAGCCCCCTATATTCAAGACCTTAGCGGCCAGACATAAGCGCAATACGCGCATGCTCTGGAATATTAATGCGCACGCGCGTATTTCCTATTCCAAAATCCCTGTTGTAAAAGGTTAATTTGTTTAGCTTCAAACGCTTAGGCGAAACACATAAGGGATTTTCTGAGGGGAGATAGCGCGCATGCGCGGTATACAAATGTTAGCCATGTAGTCATAAAGATTTTCGCTATTATTAAATAGTCGGGCACATAGCCCTAACATCTTGGGGGTCGGAGGCAACCTAAATCTGCATGTCGAGTTCTCGTTCGGG
>JACCDS010295230.1_pt1 | contig 10049 bp, 8 predicted proteins | sample 7446441 | NCBI WGS metagenome assembly JACCDS01 (sample SAMN15323445, study PRJNA562643) | freshwater metagenome | isolation source: river surface water | place: USA:Blue River Watershed | collected 2017-08-17 | reverse complement strand
GACGGCGACCTGCAGGCCGACCCCAACGCCAAGCTGGAAAGCGGCGTGCTCGAAGGCAGCAACGTCAGCGCCGTCGAGACCATGGTTGCGATGATTTCCGCCGCCCGGCAGTTCGAACAACAGATGAAGCTGCTGACCCTCGCCCAAACCCAAGGCCAGGTGTCCAGCAAGCTCTTGTCGCCCACGTAATCAGGAGGGTCGTCGCCATGATGCGCAGCCTGTGGATTTCGAAAACGGGGATGGAAGCCCAGCAAATGCAGCTGGACCACATCTCCAACAACCTGGCCAACGTCAGCACCTCGGGCTACAAGCGCACGCACGCGCAGTTCGAGGACCTGATCTACCAAAACCTGCGCCAAAGTGGCGCGCCGCAAACCGAGCAAACCACGCTGCCCACGGGCCTGCAAGTGGGTTTGGGCGTGCGGCCTGTGGCCAGCAGCCGCACCTACACCCAAGGCAGCCTGCAGCAGAGCGACAACGCGCTGGACATGGCCATCCTGGGCGACGGCTTCTTCCAGATCCAGCGCCCCGATGGCACCACCGCCTACTCTCGCGACGGCCAGTTCAAGCTGGACGCCAACGGCCTGATCGTGACCAACAACGGCGACACCCTGCTGCCCGGCGTGACCGTGCCGCAAAACGCCCGCCAGATCACCATCGGCCAAGACGGCACCGTCAGCGCCGTGGTGGCCGGCACGGCCGCACCGCAAACCCTGGGCCAGCTGCAACTGGCCAACTTCATCAACCCGAACGGGCTGGAGGCACAGGGGGGCAATCTGTTCGTCGAAACCGCCAGCAGCGGCGCGCCGCAGGTGGGCAACCCCGGCACCAACGCCATCGGCACCATCAAGCAGGGCTACATCGAAACCAGCAACGTCAACGTGGTGGAAGAGCTGGTGCAGATGATCACCACGCAGCGCGCCTACGAGCTCAACAGCAAGGCCGTGCAAACCAGCGACCAGATGCTGCAGCGGCTCTCGCAGCTGTGATCGGACGCGCCATGAAACGCCTCGCCCTGCTCCTGCTGCCCCTGGCCACCGGCTGCTCGTCCATGCTCGACCCGCGCGTGGACATGGACCCGCCGCCCGTCGTCAACCTGCCGGCCATGGCCCAGCCCGTTGCCAACAACGGCGCGATCTACCAAGCGGCCAGCTACCGGCCGCTGTTCGAGCAGCACCGCGCCCGCCTGGTGGGCGACACGCTGACGATCTCGATCGCCGAAAAGATCTCCGCCTCGCAAAGCTCCACCAGCAAGTCCGACCGCTCCGGCGCGCTCAGCGCCGAGGTCACGGCCGTGCCCCTCATCAAGCCCAACAGCTTTGCCAACGGCCGCGCCAGTGCCGGCGCCAGCAGCAGCAACGTGACCGAGGGCAAGGGCAGCAACGAGAACAGCAACGAGTTCAGCGGCACGGTCACCGCCGTGGTCGTGGGCGTGCTGCCCAACGGGCACCTGCTGATCACGGCCGAGAAGCAGATCGGCGTGAACAACAACGTCGACGTGCTGCGCTTCTCCGGCCAGGTGGACCCGCGCGCCATCCAGGCCGGCAACAGCGTGGCCAGCACGGCCGTGGCCAACGTGCGCATCGAGCAGCGCGGACGCGGCACCGCCGAGGGCTTGCACGGAATTGGTTGGCTTTCCCGGTTCTTCTTGAGCCTCAGCCCGACCTAAAGTTTTCCAACAATCGGTCGAACCCCCTTTCTGGGGTCCCTGACGGGATTCGACCGATGAAGACCCTCCTCGTTTTGCTGCTGGCCCTGGCCAGCGCCACCGCCCAACCCGCCCTGGCGGCCACCCGCATCAAGGAAGTGGCGGCCGTGGCGGGCGTGCGCTCCAACCCCTTGACGGGGTACGGCCTGGTGGTCGGCCTGGACGGCACCGGCGACCAAACCACGCAGGCGCCCTTCACCAACCAAAGCCTGCAGGCCATGCTGCAGCAGTTCGGCATCACGCTGCCGCCGGGCGTCAACCCCAGCCCGCGCAACGTGGCGGCCGTCATCGTCACCGCCCAATTGCCCGCCTTCGCCCAGCCGGGTCAGGCGCTGGACGTGACCATCTCCTCCATCGGCAACAGCAAGAGCCTGCGCGGTGGCACCTTGGTGGCCACGCCCCTGCGCGGCGCCGACGGCCAGGTCTACGCACTCGCGCAAGGCAACCTCATCGTTGGCGGCGCCGGCGCCTCGGCGGGCGGCAGCAAGGTGCAGGTCAACCACCTGGCGGTGGGCCGCATCCCAGGCGGCGCCAGCGTCGAGCGCAGCGTCCCCACGCCGCTGCACCAAGCCGGCCCCCTGCAGTTGGACCTGAACGCCAGCGACTACGCCACCGCCCGGGCCGTGGCGCAGGCCATCAACGCGGCCAAGGGACCCGGCACGGCCGCGGCGATGGACGGTCGCGTGATCCGCGTCAACGCCCCCGTCGAGCCCGAGGCGCGTGTCGCCTTCCTGGCCGACATCGAAAACCTCAGCTTCGACACCGCCGTGCCACCGGCGCGCATCGTCATCAACGCCCGCACCGGCTCGGTGGTCATGAACCAGGCCGTGACCATCGGCGCCTGTGCCGTGGCCCACGGCAACCTCAGCGTGACCATCAACAGCACGCCCCAGGTCAGCCAGCCCGCGCCCTTGTCCGGCGGGCAAACCACGGTCACCGAGAAGGTCGACATCACCATCAAGCAAGAGCCCGGTCCACTGATCCAGCTGCCTGCGGCCACCAAGCTGGCCGAGGTGGTGAAGGCCCTGTCGGCGCTCGGGGCCACGCCGGCCGACCTCCTCGCCATCCTCCAGGCCATGAAGGCCGCCGGCGCCCTGCAGGCCGAGCTCGAGGTGATTTGATGAGCCAAGCCCCCTTGAACAACGCCCTGACCTTCGACGGTCAGGCCGGCGCCGCGCTGCGCGCCCGCGCCACGCGCGACCCGCAAGGCGCCATCAAGGACGCCGCCAAGCAGTTCGAGTCCCTGTTCATGCAAGAGGTGATGAAGCGCATGCGCGCCTCCACCTTGTCCAGCGGCCTGATGGACAACGAAACCACCAAGCTGGGCACCGAGATGCTGGACCAGCAGTTCGCCCAGCAGCTCACTGGCCTGCCCGGCGGCCTGTCGCAGGCCATCGAGCGCCAACTGGCCCGCAACCTGCCCCAGCCCAACGGCCTGGACCCGGCTTCCGCCACCCCGACCGCCCCCGAGCCCCTGCCCACGCTGAGCAAGCGCAACGTGCCCGAACGCGCGGCGCAGTTCATCCTGAAGAACGACAACGCCGCCAAGCAGGTGGAGGCCGAAACCGGCATCCCCGCCCAGTTCATGCTGGCCCAGGCCGCGCACGAAACCGGTTGGGGCCGCAGCCCCATCAAGAACCGCGACGGCAGCGACAGCCACAATGTCTTCGGCATCAAGGCCGGCCCGGGCTGGACGGGCAAGGTGGCCGAAATCACCACCACCGAGTACGTGAACGGCGTGGCCCGCAAGGTCACCGCCAAGTTCCGCGCCTACGACAGCGTCGAAGACTCGTTCCGCGACTACGCCAAGCTGCTCAAAGGCAACCAGCGCTACGCCGGAGCGGTGGCCGCGGCGGAAAGCGGCAGCGCCCAGGCCTTCGCGCAGCAGCTGCAGCGCGCCGGTTACGCCACCGACCCGGCGTACGCGGAGAAGCTGTCCCGCGTGATCAACACCACGGTGCGCGTGCAGCGCGCCCTGGCCTAATTCGAACCGGGCCACGGAGACCACGCCATGGGTGCCTCACTGCTGCTGAGTTTGGGCGCTCGCGCCATGAACGCGAGCCAGGCCGCGATCAACACGATCGGCCACAACATCGCCAACGCCAACACGCCCGGCTACTCGCGGCAGACGGTGGTGCTCAAGACCGCCACGCCGCAGTTCACCGGCGGGGGCTTCCAGGGCAAGGGCGTGCAGGTCGACACGATCAACCGCTCGTACAACCAGTTCCTGACCCGCGAGGCCAATGGCTCGCGGGCCACCGCCGCGGCCGACCAGTCCCTGCTCACCAACCTGCAGCGGCTGGAAAAGGTGCTGCCGCCCGGCGAATCGGGTCTGGGCCAGGGCATCAGCCAGTTCTTGAACGCCATGGTGGACGTGGCCAGCCGACCCGCCGACCCCTCGGCCCGCCAGGTGGTGCTGTCGCGCGCCAAAGAAATGGCCTCGCGCTTTGCCAGCGCCGGCACCCAGTTGCAGGACCTGCAGCAAGGCGTGGTGTCGGAGCTCAAGGCCAACGTGGTGGTGGTCAACCAGATCGCCAAACAGATCGCCGTGCTGAACGGCGACATCGCCCGCCTGTCGGGCTCCGACAGCGCGCCCAACGACCTGCTGGACCAGCGCGACCAGATGGTGGCCGAGCTGTCCAAGTACATCGGCGTGACCACCATCCCGGCATCCGACGGCTCGGTCGGCGTGTTCATCGGCGGCGGCCAGCTCTTGGTGCTGGGCGTGCAGGCGCAGGCCCTGGTGGTGGAGGGCGACCCCTACGACGCCCAGCGGGCGCAGGTCTCACTCCAGCAGGCCGGCGGCACCCGCGTGCTGGACGAGAGCAGCCTGTCGGGCGGCGCCATCGCCGGCCTGGTTTCGTTCCAGAACAACGACCTGCAAGACGCCCGCAACTACGTCGGTCAGCTCGCCACCGCCATCACCATGCGCGTCAACGAGCAGCAGGCGCTGGGCTTGGACCTGGGCACCCCGCCGGGCGCGGGCGTGGACCTGCTGGCCGTGGGCGACCCCCGCGTGCTGCCGGCCAGCACCAACGCCCGCGACGCGGCAGGCAACTACCTCAGCGGCGTCGTGCTGACCCGCGTGGACCCCGGCTTCTTGCAGGCCAGCAGCTACGTGCTGAAGGGCGACCCGGCCGCCGTCGGCAGCTACCTGCTCGTGCGCGAGAGCGACGGCCTGGTGCGCAGCGTGGCCAACGGCGACGTGGTCGACGGCTTTCGCATCGACTTCAACCCGGCCGCCCCCGGCCCCTTCGACACCTACCGCTTGGAACCCGTGGCCACGGCCGCCGCCGCCATGCGCCGCGTGCTCGACCAAACCCAGGGCGTGGCCGCGGCCAGCCCCATCAGCGCCATCACCAACGTGGCCAACACCGGCACCGCCAGCGTCGACACCATCTACGCCGTCGACGCCACCACCTTCAGCGCCGCCAACTTCCCGGCCGACATCGTCTTCGGCACCGTCAACGCCGACGGCAGCGTCAACTACACCCTGACCACGCAGACGGGCATCTACAACAGCGTCTGGCGCGCAGGTCAGCCCATCGGCAACGAAGCCGGCGTGGCCCAAGGCTTCGCGCTGAACCTCATCGGCGTGCCGCGCCCGGGGGACAGCCTGCTGCTCAACCCCACCGCCTTCCCGGCCCAGAACAACGGCAACGTCAAGGCCTTCCTGGCCCTGCAGTCGGAGGCCTTCGTCGGCCAGCGGGACCTCGGCGCCGGCGTCATCGCCGCTGGGGCCACCCTGAACGACGCGTACGCCGCGGCCATGGGCGACATCGGGGCCCGCGTGCAGGGCACGGACTTCCTGGCCAAGGCGTCCCAGCAAGTGGCCGAGGACGCCGAGTCGGCCCGCTCGGGCGAGGCCGGGGTCAACCTCGACGAAGAGGCCGCCCGCCTGCTCCAGTTCCAGCAGGCCTACCAGGCCTCGGCCAAGATGCTGCAGGTCGCCCAGGTCGTGTTCGACGAACTGCTGCAGTCGGTCCGCTGACCCGGAGTCCTGAGCCATGCGCATCTCGACCGCCAACACCTACAACAGCACCATCGCGCAGCTGCAGCGCCGCCAGCAAGAGCTGCAGCAGACGCAGATCCAGCTCACCTCGGGCAAGAAGGTGGCCGACGCCAGCGACGACCCGACGGGGGCGGCCCGCATCGAGCGCGCCATGGTCGCCATCGGCCGCGTGGACGCCAACCAGCGCGCGCTGGAGGCCAGCCGCAACAGCATGAACCTGGCCGAGTCGGCCATCGGCGACGCCAGCGAGATCCTGCAGCAGATCCGCGAAACCCTGGTCGCCTCCGGCAACGCCAGCTACGGCGACAGCGAGCGGCGCAGCCTGGCCGCCAAGATCGAGGGCCTGCGCGACCAGCTGCTGGGCATCGCCAACCGGCCCGATGGCTCCGGCGGCTACGTCTTCAGCGGCCAGGGCGCCAGCCAACCGCCCTTCTTGGACGAGGCCACCGGCGTGCGCTTCAACGGCGTGCCGGGCACGGTGCTCACCGGCAACCTCGACGACTTCGCCCTGACCGTGGACGGCCGACTCACCTGGGAGCAGGCGCGCAGCGGCAACGGCACCTTCATCACCACCCCCCTGCCCAACGCCATCACCGGCCAACCGGCCACGACCTGGATCGATGCCGGCCGCGTGACCAACCCGCAGGCCCTGACCGGCCACGACTACACGATCCAGATCGACGGCACGACCGGCCTGTCCCAGGCCACCATCACCGACGTGACCACGGGCGCCGTGGTGGCCACGGTGTTGCCCTTCGAGCCGGGCAAGACCCTGAACTTCGACGGCATGGCGGTGACCATCAGCGGCACCGTCAGCGATGGCGACCGCTTCGAGATCAAGCCCTCGGTGGCCGACCTCAACGTCTTCGACGTGCTGGACCGCGTCGTCGGTGAATTGCGGGTGCCCAACCGCAGTGCCATCCAGATCCAACAGAGCAACACCCTCGCCATCCGCGACCTCGACCAGTCCTTCGGCAACCTGCAGGAAGTGCGCAGCCTGGTCGGCGAGCGGCTCAATTTGCTCGACGGCACCGAGACCCGTTTGTCGGGCCTGAAGCTCTACAACCAGACCGAGCGCAGCGCCGCCGAAGACCTCGACATGACCGAGGCGATCTCCCGATTCCAGATCCAGCAGACCGGCTACGATGCAGCGCTCCGGTCGTATGCCGCCGTGCAACGACTCAGTTTGTTCCAGTACTTGAACTTCTGATGGGGCGTCGCCCGAGCGGCGTCCCAGAGCGCCAGCCGGGAGCCACGCCGCGATGAGTCTGAAGCACCCTGTTTTGGCCCACGTGGCCCTGGGATACGCACCGCTGTACGACGCACAGCGCCAGGTCATGGCCACGCGCCTGACCCTGATTCCGCTCAAACCCGACGCCGCCCTCGAACCGGCGGCCGTCTTGGCCGCGGTCGGCGAGGCCCTGCCCCCCGAGTTCCGCCCGGGCGTCGTCAACCTGCCACACGAAGGGGCGCTGGCCGCCCTGCTGGCCGCCGACGTGCCGGCCCACCTCAGCGTCGAAGTGCCGGCCTTCCTGGCCGCCGGCTTGGGCGCGGTCCTGCAAGCGCGCCCAGGTCAATTGCTCAAGGGCGTGGCCGACGTGGGCCCCCTGCGCACGGCGTTCAAGGCCACCGAGCTCGACCTGGACGACCTGCGCCGGGGCGCCGCCGACCCCAACCAGCTGCCCCTGTGGTGCAACGTGGTGCGCTCGGGCACCGAAGCCAACGAAGCCTTCCAGCGCGGCGCCAAGGCGGTGTTCGGCCTGCCGGTCGACGGCGCCTACGAGCCCGCCCCAGGTTCGCCGAAGGTCGAGGTCAGCGCCGACCTGCAGGTCCTGATGCGGCTCATCGGGCAGGTGGACAAGGGCGAATCGCCCGACCAACTCGAAGCCACGCTCAAGCGCGACCCCAGCCTGGCCTTCAAGCTGCTTCGCTACATGAACAGCGCCGCGTTCGGTCTGCCGGTGGAGGTGACCTCCTTCCGCCACGCCATGATGCTGCTGGGCCTGGCCCGGCTGAAGCGCTGGCTGGCCCTGCTGCTGGCCACGGCCTGCAAAGACAGCACCATGCGCCCCGTGATGTGGGCCGCGCTGCGCCGCGGCCTGCTGATGGAAGAGCTGGCCAAGGGCCTGAACGACCGCGAGGCCGCCGACGAGATGTTCATCTGCGGCCTGTTCTCGCTGCTCGACCACCTGCTCAAAACCCCGTTCGACAAGCTGCTCGGCTCCATCCCCTGCCCCGAGGGCGTGGTGCAGGCGCTGGTGCACCAAAGCGGCCCCTACCAACCCTACTTGGAGATGGCCAAGGCCATCGAGGGCGAGTCCATGTTCGACTACCGCAGCGCGGCCGAGGCCCTGATGCTGGGCCCCGCCGAGATCAACCATGCGGTGCTGAACGCACTGGCCAAGGGCGCCCAACTCGACTGAACCCGCGCTGCCGATGAGCCCGCTCGATCCCGCCACCCTGTCGACCCTGCACGAGCTGGACCCCGGCGGCACCCGCGGCTTGTTGGGCCGGCTGATCGACGCCTTCGACCGCACCCTGGAACGCCAACTCGGCGAACTGGACGCCGGCCTGGCCCAGGGCCCTGATTTGACCCGCGTGGGCCGTGCCGCCCACACCCTCAAATCGGCCAGCGCCCACCTGGCCGCCTTGGACGCCTCGGCGCACTGCCAGGCGCTGGAGCGCCTGTGCCAAGCCGGGTCGGCCCACGCCGACACCGTGCCCGAGGCCGCGCGCCAAGTGCGGGGCAGCCTGCAAGCGGCACAGGCCGCGTTGCACGCGCTGCGACCTCCGCAGGTCGACCGCCCATGAACGACGCCGCGCGCCCCCGCCTGCTGCTCGTGGACGACGAAGAGGTCGCCCGCCTGCTGACCCAGGCGGCGCTGCAAGAGCGCGGCTTTCTCGTCGACACCGTCGACAGCGGCGAGGCCGCGCTGGAGTGGCTGGAGGCCCAGCAACCCGACGCCGTGCTGCTCGACGCCCGCATGCCCGGGCTCGACGGCTTCGACACCTGTGCCCGCATCCGCGAGCTGGCCGACCTCGACCAATTGCCCGTGCTGATGCTCACCGCGCTGGACGACGAGGCCTCCATCGAGCGCGCCTACCAGGTGGGCGCCAACGACTTCTTCATCAAGGGCCCGCACTGGAGCCTGCTGGTGGGCCGCCTGCGCTACCTGCTGCGCGCGGCCCGCACGGTCAAGGAGCTGGCCCGCTCCAAGGAGCGCCTCGCCCGCGCCCAGGACTTGGCGCGCATGGGCAGCTTCGAGTGGCACGACCGCGGCCAGCTGCTGGCCCTGTCCGCCGAAGGCCAACGCGCCCTGGGCCTGCCGCCCGAGGGCGACCCCGGCCTGTTGGCCCTGGTGCAGCTCGTGGCCCGGCCCGAGCGCCGCCTGTTCATCCGCCGCCTGCGCGAGCTGCACGCGCACAGCGGCATCCTGGTGACCGACGTGCCCTTGTCGCTGCCCGACGGGCGGCACCGCATCGTGCATCTCGAAGTCGAACCCGAGTACGCCTTCGAGGACGGCAGCCCCCGCCGCGGCTTCAGCGGCGTGGTGCAGGACGTGACCGACCGCCGCCAGGCCGAGGACCGCATCCGCCAGCTGGCCCACTTCGACGCGCTCACCGCCCTGCACAACCGCCGCCAGCTGATCTGGCGCACCGACCGCGCCATCGAGTCCGCGCGCCGGCTGGGCCACCAAGTGGCCCTGCTGCTGATCGACCTGGACCGCTTCAAGAACGTCAACGACACCCTGGGCCATGCCGCGGGCGACGAGCTGCTGGTCGAGGTCTCGCGCCGGCTGCGCAGCTGTGTGCGGCACTCCGAGCAGGTCGTCGAAGGCGCGCTGGAGGGGGGCAGCGCCCGCAGCCACCGCAGCCTGGAGGCCGTGGGCCGCCTGGGGGGCGACGAATTCGTGGCCTTGCTGCCCGAGGTGCAAGGCCACGGCGACGCCGAGCGCGTGGCCCAACGCATGCTGGAGGCCCTGCGCGAGCCGGTGTACGTGGGCGGGCAAGACTGCTTCGTGACGGCCAGCGTGGGCATCGCCCTGTTCCCCCGCGACGGCGCGAACGTGGCCGACATGATGCGCAACGCCGACATGGCGATGTACACCGTGAAGGAGCAAGGGCGCAACGCCTCGGCCCAGTTCAGCCCGCAGCTGGCCGCCCAAGGCCGCGCCCGGCTGGAGCTGGAGTCGGCCTTGCACAAGGCCATCGAGCGCAACGAGCTGGTCCTGTACTACCAACCCAAGGTGGACGTGCGCCAGGCACGGATGGTGGGCGTGGAGGCCCTGATGCGCTGGCGTCGCAACGGCAAGCTGGTGCCGCCCAACG
>JACCDS010832618.1_pt1 | contig 10050 bp, 8 predicted proteins | sample 7446441 | NCBI WGS metagenome assembly JACCDS01 (sample SAMN15323445, study PRJNA562643) | freshwater metagenome | isolation source: river surface water | place: USA:Blue River Watershed | collected 2017-08-17 | reverse complement strand
GAGCCTGCTCATGCTGCAGCCCCTGCTCGACGAACTGCTGTTCCGGGGCATCCTGCATGGTCAGGCGCTGCGGCTGACCCGCCGCAACGGCCGGCCGCTGCGACTGGGCCCGATCACGTTGGCCAATCTGCTGGTCACCCTGGGCTTCGTGGCGCTGCATCTGCGGGCGCAGCCGCTGGCCTGGGCCTTCGCGGTGGCCGTCCCCTCGCTGGTGTTCGGTCATGTGCGTGAACGCATGGGCAGTGTCTGGCCGGCGGTCCTGCTGCATGGCGTCTACAACGCCGGCTTCGGCCTGACCGCCTGGCTGGCGCAGCGGGCTGCCTGAGGCGGGATCAGCCACAGGTCTCGACCGGCGAATTGGCGATGGCATCCCACTCGGCCTGCGAAATGACCGTGGGCACGTAGGTGACGCCCAGCGCATCCAGACGCCCGTCGAAGGCGCGCAGGTGGTTGCGCGAACCGCACAGCAGGCTGTTGTAGACCGCCAGGATGTCCGCCTCGTCGGTCACGCTCTTCTTTTCATTGATGTCCCGGATGTCGGTTTCCTCGATCAGGGCCCCGACCTTGACCCCTTCGATCTTGCTGACCTGCCCCATGGCCACCAGGGTGTTGTACAAGGTCTGCAGCGCCGGGTCGGTGAACTCGCCGGGCAGCTTGCCTGCCGCGGGATCGGGGATGTCGTACTTGACGAGCAGGGCCAGCATGGCCTCGGTGTGGGCGGTCTCGCTGCTGGCGATGTTGCTGAAGATGATTTCATCCGCATACAGGCCATAGAGATAGACGTAGACGTCGTGCGCCAGCTTCTCCTCCTCGCGCATGAACTTCATGCCGGCGATCTCCTCGGCCGTCAGCCCTGTGGGCGCCGGCACCACCGAGGTGGACTCGTCATCCCCTCCGCCGCAGGCCGTCAGGAACAAGGCCAGCATCACTGCGCCCAGGGCGCGCAAACCGTGTTGTCGCAACATCACTCGTCCTTTCGTGGAATCTTTTCAGGGTATCGCCTCTACCCTTGCATACTAGGCGCCGCATCCGAAAAGGCAATTGACACATATCAAGTGCCGTGCATCGACGCCCGGGCGGCTTGAAAAAAGAAAGGCCGGGCATCGGCCCGGCCTTTCTGCTTGCTGCCAACGCAGCGGGGACGACGGCGCTTACTTCAGCACCACCAGCCCTCCGACCCCGTCCGACACATAGACACGGCCATTGGCCACCGCGGTCGACGTGGCGGTCCCCATCGTGTCCTTGATGGCCACCATGGACGGCTTGGCCGGGTCGCTCCAGTTGAGCTTGACCACGCCCGCATCACCGTAGGCGACGAAGAACAGCACCTTGGGCTCGCTGCTGAAGACGCCGGACTGCGGAATGATCTGGGGCGTCATGTAGAGCGCACCGCCATCGACATCCTCGTAACCCTGCACCAGCTGCAGCTTGAAGCGGCCCACGAAAGGCGGACGGCATTCCCAGGTCCCGCCCGATTTCTTGCTCAGCTTGGTGACATCGGTCACGGTCGAGCAGGCATCGGCGGGCTGGCCGTCCGGCACCACGGTGGGCCGGAACTCGGTCACCGGCTGGATCAGGTCGGCCATCCGGTACGCCACCAGGCCGAAGCTGTCGTAGCTGAAGTAGGCATGGTCACCGATCACATGCACGTCCACGCTCTTGCCGTCGGCCGAGCCGAAGGCATTGTCATCGTCGGCCTTGAGCGGCTCGAAGGTCTTGATGAGCGTCATGCCGGGCTTGACGCCCTTGTCGAGCAGGTCGGTCATGTCCACCACCGAGACGCCGGCGGCACCGGCGGCCACCACGGCGTACTTGCGGTTGTTGGCCGGATTCGTCCAGAGCTTGACCGCTGCGGCCCGCCCCAGCGGGGCCATGCCGGTGACCGTGCCGCCGATGTTGGCCACCACATGGGTGCCGGTCGTGGCGTCGGCCTTGGTGTCGTACACGGTCAGGCCGTTGCCGCCATCGGCGACGATGGCGTAGTTGCCGTAGAACACCACGCCATAGGCATGGTCCTGGCCGTTGATGCCGCCGAGGTTGCCGCCCGACTCGCTGCTGTGTTCGTAGATGCCACTGGCCGGAGCATTCAGCAGGGCCGGCGTGCCGACCTTGGCGGTGCCGTTGAGCACGGACGTCACGTCCACGCGGCGCAGGCCCAGGCTCTGGCTCAGCACGTAGGCCTTGCTCGGGTCGTTGCCGAAACCCACCTTGAAGGCGTGCGGCGTGGGCAGGATGCCGTTGCCCGTGGGGTACTCGCTCTGCAGCGTGTTGGCCACCAGGCGCACGCTGTCGATGGGCGTGGTGCCATTGGCGATGTGCCACACGCTCATGCCGTGCGGGCCGTCGGCCAGGTAGAGGTGGTTGCCCGACACCGTCACGCCCTCGGCATGGCCGATGGCGATCGCCTGCCCGGGCGCGCCGTTCTCGTCGGCACCCACTTCGTTGGTGCTCACCAGCTGCACCGGCACGCCAAAGCGGTCGACCACGGCCACTCCGGCGGCCAGGCTCTTGATGTCGACCAGACTCACGCCGCCGGCCCCCGAGGCCTGCACCACGTCGATCTGACCGGCCGCCGTCGTGTTCCGTCCGCCGGGCCCTTCGGGCAGCATGAACAACGCACCGCCATGGCCGTTGAGCTCACCGGTCACCAGTTGCAGCGGAGCGGTGTAATTGCCGCTCGCATCCGCCACGAGGAACTTGGGCAGCGACTCGTCGCCCACCGGCACGGGCGTCATGTCGTAGGACTTGACGAACTCGTAGTCGGGCCAGAATTTCTCGGGCATCGTGTCGTTGTTGAAGTTGCCGCCACCGTTCTTCCAGTTGGTCCCCGGGGCTTCGGCACCGCTGGCCACCACCAGACCCGCAAAGTGGTCGGTGTAATAGGCCTGGTACTTGCCGGCGCCGGCCGGATCCGGCACCACGCGCACGCCGATCACGCCGGCTTCCTTGAGCATGCCGGCACCCTGGTGCGACATGATGTTGGTCGAGGTGTCACCGGTGGGCTCGTCCGGGCCGTGGGCCGGCGCGGCCGGCACATAGCCCACATAGGTCGGCGCAGCCGGATTGGTCACGTTCACGGCCACCAGCCCGCCCAGCGAGTAGGCGATGTAGGCCATGGTCTGGCCGCCGATGACCTGCACGTCCATGCCACGGGCGTTGTAGTAGTACTTGCCCTTGCGGTCGAAGGCGGCAAACGGATAGGAAGTCACCGTGCTCTTGTTCTGCAACTCGTAGCCGGCCTCCTTGTAGGTCAGCATGCCGTCGGCGTCGAGGCCGATGGCCGGGTCCACGTTCAGCACGCCGGGATCGCTGGGTTTCTGGTTCTGGTAGCCGAACCAGTCTTCACGCGTGGACGTGTCGGTGTAGAGGTTGTAGAAGCCCAGGCGCGTGAGGTCGTCCGGCTTGTAGATGCCGATGCCCAGGAAGCCCAGGGCGGCGTACACCTTGCCGCCGTGCAGCTTGAGGCTCAGCGGCCCACCCCAGGGGTTTTCGCCGGCGTACTTCAGGGTCCAGGTCTGCGGGCCATCGATGGCCAGCACGCCACTGGCGGTGGCGTCCATCAGGTTCGACAGCTTGGTGCGCTGGATGCCGAAGGCCCCGTTGGCGATGTAGAGCTGGTCGTCCGTGTTGTCCGCCGGGGTGCCGTTGTCATCGACCTGCAGGTCGTTGACGGGGCCCGAGGTGTGCGAGGCCGCAGCTTCGGTGAACTCGGTACCGCCGCCATCCACATAGATGTAGGACGGCGTGTCGTAGTTGACCGTCATGGTGCGCAGGTACACCATGGCGGCCGGGTTGCTGATGTCGACCACGCCGATGCCCTTGCCGCCCATGGACAGCAGGGCGTAGGACTTGCCGCCGTAGCTGACGGGCGTGATCTTCTGGATGTAGCCCGGCGCGGCCAGTTCGGTGACGGCTCCCTTGGTGAGGGCCACCGGTGTGGCCGCCAGGCGCTGCGCCATGCTGTAGAGCGTCCACGGGGTCGACGCGCTGTCGACGTAATAGGCCACGGCCGAGGTGGCACCGCCGATCTGCACCACCTGGGTGTCGATCGAGGCCTCGACGACACCGGTGCCCGATTCGCCGGAGCCGCCGCAACCCGCCAGCAGCAGTGCCGCGGCCGATGCCACGGCGAAGAGCGATGTGCGCAGTCCGCGAGCGGCGAAACGCGTTGGTATTGGATGTTTCATGTTCAGTTCCTCAGAGAAAATGTGCTGCCGGTTCAAACTCAACGGCGTGTGGCGGACAGGCGACGGCGACGCAGGAAGACTCCGCCGAGTGCCGCTCCCAGCAGGGCCAGCAGTCCGGGATCGAAGTCAGCGCCCGGGTTGACGGTGCAGCCGCCCCCGCTGCTGCTCGACGTCGTGGTCGCGGCGGTGGGCACCTCGTAGGCGCCGATGTCGGGCGTGGCATCGCGGGTCACGCCGCGCTGGTCCACCGTGATGCCCGTCACCGCGGCACCGGCACCCAGGGCCGGGCTGCCGGTCAGCAGCGCGTGCGTCTGGGTCAGGCCGGGCGCATTGGTGGCCAGTACGTCGATCTTCGGGTCCACGCCGTTCTTGTCGGAGGCGATCTGGGTCAGCACTGGCGTGCAGCTCGTGTCGCTGCTCAAGTTGTTGCCTTGCGAGGTGATCGCAAAGGTGCTGCCGGTATAGCCGCAGTTGGCGGAAGGAAGCGCAGCCGCTGCGGTTGCGTCAGGCGGGGGAGTCAGCGGGTCCCAGCCCCGCTTGTTCCCGGACAACAGCACGTTTTTCAGACTCACGGCAATCGCACCGGACGGGTAGACATTGATACCCGCCCCTGCGGTGGAGGCGTCCGCACCGGCAATGTTGTTGGCGATCGTGACAAAGCGCAGGGTTGCGGGTCCGTTGGTGTAGAACCCAGCCCCCACATCGTCGCCGAGGTTGCCGCTGAGCGTGGAGTTGGTCATGGTGACCGCGACCCCGGAGCGGCCGCTGATGGCGCCGCCACCGATGGCGCGGTTGCCGCTCAGCGTCGTGCCCGAGATGATGACGGGAGCAGCGCCGGTGAGGAACATGCCGCCGCCGCCTTCGGCCTTGTTGCCGCTGATCGTCGAACCGATGAAGCTGGAGCTGCCTTCGTTATAGACACCGCCACCGTTTGTCAGGGCGATGTTGTTACGCAGAATGCTGCTCGTGGCAGTGGTCGCAGCCGAGGTGTAGAGACCACCGCCATCTCCGCCGGCATTGTTTCCGTCAATGACGACCCCCGACAACGCAAGCGTGTAGGTTGCGCCGGCTTCCTCGGTGGAGCCCCCTCCCATGCCGCCAACGTTGGCATTCGCCGCCCCGGTCTTGTTCGGGTCGACCAAGACCACCGCTGCGGCGGGGCCCACGGCCAGTGCGCCACCGGCACGGCGCAGATAGTAGGTGGTGGGCAGCGGACCGGTGCCGGCAGGACCCGCCTTGATGCTGACCTGTTGTGTCAGACCCTTGGTGAGCGTGACGCGCTGGATATCCACATTCACCGTACCGGCGGGCGCGATCACATGGAAGATGCGGTCAAGGGTAGGCTGCGCCGTATCCCATTGAATGACGGTGGTGGCGGAATCGACGCCGACAATCTTCACGCTCTTCTGGATATCGAGGTCACCGACCGAGGCATCCGGCACATTCGAGATCACCGGAGCCGTGTTCGGATCAGCAGGGGCTGCGTCCGAATAGGTCTCGTCCAGCCCCGAGATGGACAGCGTATACGTGCCCGCCGGCAGGTTGATGGTGTCATTCGTGGCGTAGACGGTGCCGTCGGCGGCCACACAGCCGGCCTGGTTGGCGCCGGCGTTGATCGACATCACGGCGTCGCGCAGCGAGCAGCCAGCGCCGCCGACCTTGTCGGTCGTGGTATCCACGGTCAGGGTGGCGGCATGGGCCGCAGGCGCGGCCAGGACGGCAAGGACGGCCATCGAAAGCAGGGAGCGCCTGGCGTGACGGATGGGGTGGTACATGGTGGATTTCCTCGGTTGAAAGTCGTACTGAAAAAGAATCTGGAAACGGGAAACAGGGGGTGACCCCGGGCGTCAACATCGCAACCCGGGGGGTGCAAAACCGGTCCAGCACCCGAACGACAGGCCGTGCCCAACTTGATGAAGCGGTAAATCGCCTGCTTGCATTTGCGTTTCCTCCTGTCTTCAATTTAGGCACTTCGCCTGCGCACCGTTTTGATATGGGTCAATGTTTCGCATACCCCCACCCCGATATCGGAGCGGGACCCCGAAAGTCACGCCGGACATGGGAAAGCTTGATGCACATCAAAATGGAAAACCGGCCAGCTCCTAGTATTTCCCTCAGCAACCACGAGCAGGACGTATGCGCGATTCACAAGACACCCAGAGGAACTTGCTGACATTCCGTCAACTGATCCAGCGCGGCTTCACGCTGATCGAATTGATGGTGGTCATGGTGATCATCGGGATCCTGGCCTCGCTGATCGTTCCCAATGTGCTCGACCGGGCCGACGAAGCGCGGATCACCGCGGCCCGTACCGATGTGAACAACCTGATGCAGGCACTCAAGCTCTACAAGCTCGACAACCTGCGCTACCCCACGGCCGAGCAGGGCCTGCAGGCCCTGCTGACCAAGCCCACGGTGGCCCCGGTGCCCAACAACTGGAAGTCCTACCTCGACAAACTGCCCAACGATCCCTGGGGCAATCCGTATGTCTATCTGAACCCCGGCATCCGGGCCGAGGTCGACGTGATGTCCTTCGGCCCCGACGGGCAGGCAGGCGGAGAGGGCAAAGATGCGGACATCGGCAGCTGGCAATAGGGCGGGAGCCGGCATCGGCTTCACGCTGCTCGAACTGCTGGTGGTGGTGGCCATCATGGCCATCGGCTCGGCCGGGGTGAGCTTTGCGCTGCGCGACCCGACGCAGGTGCAACTGGAGCGCGAAGCCCAGCGCCTGGCCGCGCTGCTGGAGTCGGCGCGTGCACGCTCCCGGGTCATGGGCATTCCGGTGCACTGGCGTGCCAGCCCCGAGGGCTTCGAGTTCGAGGGTCTGGCGGCCACTGAGCTGCCGCGGCAGTGGCTGCATGCGGATACGAACGTCGCAGGCACGCCCGCACTGCTGCTCGGGCCGGAACCCATCATCGGCCCGCAGGAGCTGGTGCTGGTCTCGCGCAGCAACAGCGCGCTGAGCCTGCGCCTGGCAACCGACGGCGTGCGCCCCTTTGCCGTACAGGTGAGGCCATGAATCGCCGCACGCGGGGCTTCACCCTGGTCGAGGTGCTGGTGGCGCTGGGCATTGTGGCCATTGCGCTGAGCGCGGGCCTGGAAGCGACGGGCGCCCTCACCCGGCAAAGCCAGCGGCAGTCCGACATCCTGCTGGCCGGGATCTGTGCCGAGAACGAGCTGATCCGCGTGCGCCTGATGCGACAGATGCCGGGGATCGGCGACAGCACGGTCAACTGCGAACAGGGGCAGAAGGTCTTTGCCGTAGCCCTGACCGTGCGGCCCACCCCCAACACGAACTTCAGGCGCGTGGACGCGCAGGTGCTCGACGGCGAGACGCCCGTGCTGCGCCTGGCCACGGTGGTGGGGCGCTACTGATGCAACGCCTGCACGCCTTGCGCGGCTTCACCCTGATCGAACTGCTGGTCGCGATCAGTGTGCTGGCCCTGATGGCCGACCTCAGCTGGCGCGGCATCGACGGGATGACCCGCGCACAGGCCCGGCTGCAGCAGCATGCGACCGAGGTCTCCGCACTGCAGGCCGGTCTGGCGCAGTGGAGCGCCGACCTCGATGCCCTGGCCGACCTGCCGGAGACGGCCACCCTGACATGGGATGGCCGCACCCTGCGCATCCTGCGGCGCAGCGCCATCGCCCCCGCCGACGGGCTGCTGGTGGTGGCCTGGGCGCGGCGCGACGGGGCGCAGGGCGGGCAGTGGCTGCGCTGGCAATCCCCGCCGCTGAAAACGCAGGGCGAAGTGCAACTGGCCTGGCAGAAGGCCGCCCTGTGGGCGCAGAGCCCCGGCGAGGACGACCACCTGCGCGAAGTCGCGCTGGTGCCGCTGGACCAGTGGCAGCTCTACTATTTCCGCGGCGACACCTGGACCCACCCGCTCTCCAGCACCGGCACCGGCGATGCGGCCAGTACCGCGACAGCCACAGCGGTCCCGGACGGCATCCGGCTGGTGCTGAGCCTGGCAGCGGGCCAGGCGATCAGCGGGCAGCTCACGCGCGACTGGGTGCGCCCCGGCGTCGGAGGCGGCAAATGAGAGCTTCAACCTGTCGCTCGCAAGGCGGCGCCGCCATCCTGACGGCCATGCTCACCGTGGTGCTGGTGGCCACGCTGGCCTCGTCGGTGCTCTGGCAGCAGTGGCGCGGCGTGGAGGTGGAGGCCGCCGAGCGCACCCGCGCGCAGTCGGCCTGGCTGCTGACGGGCGCGCTGGACTGGGCGCGCCTGATCCTGCGCGAGGACGGCCGCAAGGGCGGCGCCGACCATCTGGCCGAGCCCTGGGCCATCCCGCTGGAGGAGGCCCGGCTGTCGACCTTCCTGGCCGCCGGCGGCAGCCAGGACGCCAGCACCGATGCCACCCGCGAGGCCTTCCTGTCGGGGCAGATCATCGACCTGCAGTCGCGCCTCAATGTGGCCAACCTGATCCTGGCCGGCCGCATCCATGAACCGAGCCTGACCGCCTTTGCCCGGCTCTACCGGCTCTTCAACCTGTCCGAGGGCGAGCTGGCCTTCATGGCGGAGAAACTGCGCCTGGCCCAGGCCGCCCGCACCGAGCCGGCGCTGCGGGCCAGCGCCCCGCTCTGGCCGCAGGACATCGAGCAACTGGTCTGGGCCGGCATGACGCCGCGCAGCCTGGCGGCGCTGCGCCCCTACATCACCCTGCTGCCCGAGCGCACGCCCGTGAACCTGAATACCGCCCCCGTCGAGGTGATCTATGCCATCGTCGACGGCTTCGACCTGGCCGATGCGCACCAGCTGGTGCGGGCCCGCCAGGCTTCGCACCTGGAATCCCTGGCCGATGCCAGCCAGGCCAGCCGCACCTCGGGGGCCGAGTTCAGCGAGATGCTGCACAGCACCTCTTCCCGCTACTTCGAGATCCGCGGCAGCCTGCGCATGGACGAGACGACGGTCCAGGAGCACACGCTGGTGCTGCGCAACGGCATGGACGTGCGGACCCTGTGGCGCCGGCGCGGTGTGCTGCCGGCTGCCGTGACGACCTCGTGAGAACCGGAATCCCCCCATGACCACCCTGATCGTCAAACTGCCCCCGGATCCGCGCGATGCCTCCGCGCTGTACGAACACGTCGTGCAGCAGGATGGCAGGAACGTGGACGGGCATGCCCGCGCACCGGTGGGGCTGCTGCCGCTGGCGGAGCGCACGGACGTCGAGGTGATCGCCATCGTGCCCGTGCGCCGGCTGTCCTGGCACCAGGTGCAGCTGCCCCACGGCACCCTGAAGCGGGGATTCCTGCACGAGACCGATGCCCCGCGCCTGCGCGCCGTGCTCGAAGGGCTGCTGGAGGAACAGTTGCTGGACGAGCCGGCCCGGCTGCACTTTGCGCTGCAGCCCCAGCCGCGCACCGATGTCCCCGTCTGGGTGGCCGTGTGCGATCGCGACTGGCTGCAGGCCGGCCTGCACGCGCTGGAGCAGGCCGGGCACCCCGTGCACCGCATCGTGCCCGAGTTCGCGCCGGACGCGCTGGCGGACACCCTGCACGTGATCGGCGAACCCGACGATGCCAGCCTGGTGTTTCCCGCCGGCGGCGGCCTGAGCGTGTGGCCCCTGACGCCGGCCACGGCCGCCCGGCTCCAGTGGCCGACGACGTCCCGGCTGGTGGCCGAGCCGGCCGTGGCCCAGCTGGCGGAGCAGCTGTTCCAGCGCAGCGTCACGCTGCAGCCGGCTTCCGAGTGTTGCCGGCAGGCCACCGAATCGCCCTGGGACCTGGCGCAGTTCGACCTTGCGAGCAGCAGCGGCCGCAGAACCTGGAAACGCCTGTCGGACCTGCTGTCCGGCTGGGCGCGGGCGCCGCGCTGGCGGGCGGCGCGCATCGCCCTGCTCGCGCTGCTGGCCGTCAACCT
>JACCDS010249053.1_pt1 | contig 10050 bp, 12 predicted proteins | sample 7446441 | NCBI WGS metagenome assembly JACCDS01 (sample SAMN15323445, study PRJNA562643) | freshwater metagenome | isolation source: river surface water | place: USA:Blue River Watershed | collected 2017-08-17 | reverse complement strand
GACAAAGGCAACCGAGAAGCATTGCGAATCGAGTGCGGCAGTTCGATACCTTCGAGCCGCTTGCTGCATATACTGGACGAAGTGATTAATTTTTACGGCAAGCTACTGGCGATCCGGATGGATAACGGCCCGGAGATGACGTCGGCAAAGTTCGTCAGTTGAGCTGAGCAGCAAGGGATTACCCTAGGTATATCCAGCCCGGCAAGCCGAATCAGGATGCCTTCATCGAGCGATTCAACAAAAGCGTGCGGCAAGAGGTGCTCGACGCTTGGCTGTTCGATTCGCTGGCGCAGGCGCAGGCGCAGAAGATTCTGGACGGATGGCGCATCGGGTACAACACGGTGCGTTCGCATGAGTCCCTCAGCAATAAGACGCCGCTGCCGTTTCTGTCAAGGGTGGTTAACGCTGAAACCTCTTTTTTTAAATAGTCTACTTGACAGGGGAGTCTACGATTCAGCGAATTCTAAAGTTTCTGTAACTAATAGAGGAGCGCTTCGAAAAATGAGAACCAAAGCCGCCAGCTAGCAGCCTTGGTTAGTTAATTATCAGAAATAAATCTAAAAGTTAGTGTTCAAGACGCCTACGTGCTTCACTCGCGACGTAAGGGTCGTTGTGATTCAGTAGTTCCTTTAAAAGTTTTTTAGGCGCGTTATAGTTTCCTGCGAGAGAATATGCGATTGAAGGGTCAGACAAAGCCATAAGGACGGTGCACAATTTGGTTGAATTCGCTTGTTGATAGGCCTCAAAATCGCCCGCAACATTCTGCGCGATTTCAATGTCAAAATTCACCAGTTTTTCAACAACTTCGTGAGAAGCGTGTTCTTTAAATGCTTCTGAGCGGATCAGATTTCGAAGTACAGAAATAGAAGAATCGTTAATCAAATGGTTAACAATTTCCTCAGAAATCTTGTCCTTGTATGCGACATTTTCTCTCACTGATGTTGCAGGATGTTTTGCAGCAAGCGCAAAAAAATCATTGTTTTTTGCATTATCTTCGTAATTAGAAACAATAATGGCTACATTTTCATACGAGAGTTTATTAGAATAAACAGATTTACCATTCTCCTCAATCACAATTTTAAATTCTAGTGTATCCGACATAAAATTCTCCGCTATCAATGTTTCATTTAAATTTTTCATTACATTATAGTGATTTCTCTTCCAAATTTGAGAACATCTCCTCCTTTCCCTCTAGCTACTATCCACAAAAGCTTATACCCGGGACCAGTTTTAGCTGCCTCAGCAACCGAATCTGTAAAAAAGCATCTGTCGTATTTCGTCGAACTAGTTGAGAGGGTAATCTGAATCGCTATTGAGATCCTAGGGGGTGTTACGCACTTCCAATGTATTGAATGGTATTGAGCAGAATGGTGGTCTCTCGACAAATTGAGCGCATTCATAAGTAGAGTCACACGGCCATGGCCCGCCGCTGTTTCGGGGGGAAGCCACTCAAGGCCATGTTTGGGTGATCCTAATTGTGGCCATACATCCACTTCGTAGCGAACAGCGGCGCTTACTAGAGATCCGTGCAGTAATACTGTGATAGCTACTCGGAGCGTACCGTGCAATTGAATCGCTCGACGTAGGCATTTTCCTGCGGCTTGCCGGGCTGGGTGGACGATCACTCCTTCATCTGCTGCCGCTTGCCGGGCGCGATCGATCATTTGTCGTCGTTACCCGGCAGGCTTTGATACTTTTTTAAAACACGCATCTGCAACATCGCTTTGCCATACGCTTCCTCTAGCTCGCGAATCTGCTTCTCAAAGTGATCTTTGACGTCGAGCGGCTTGGTGCGCAGCGCATTCTCCGTTCCCTTGCGACCGTCCTCGACCTATTCCTTGATCTCGGATGGCGCCAGGTCATAGGTGAGGCTGGCTTCGGCCGCTGTGGTACGACCTTGCAAGATATCTAAAACCAATTGCGCCTTGCGCTTGGCCATTTAGTGCTTGAATTCTTCTTCCATCGTCGTGTTTATGTCGTCCCTCTGTCGGAATAGTAACTGAGCAGATTTTTAGTGGGTCATCATATGATCGTAGGTACGAAAATCTCAGGACAAGTTAACTGCTGATCTTCTTGAAATCGAATTGTGGCAGGGGCAAACGACAGAGTCTGTCGCGATGCTGGCGTAGGATTGTGTCCTATTCCACAGGAGATCGCCTTGACCTTAACGCTCAATCGAAACACACAAGCAAAGAAAGTCGGCGTGCACTGCGCTGATTGGATGGTCAACTCGGCCTTGACTCAATGGGCGGACGACCTGGAGAGAATCGGGCGGCAGACAGAGGGTTCGAAACCTCAGCCAATCGACTGGTCATTGGTCGGGCGTGGTGTCCTGCTGGAACACTTTGATCTTGAGGTCATTGGAAGTATTGCTGAGAGTGTTGCGCAAAAAGCAAATATGCGATTCCAATGCCTCGATCATAATGCGATGAATAGGCTCGAGCATCACCTGGATCATGGTGCTTTTAATCTGCCCACCATAGTCTATTTACAGCCAGGTCCATGGCAGGGGGGCAAGGAAGACAATTCGGGACCCGAATGGGGCGATGAGCGCTTTATCTACGACGAGGAAGGCTGTCATGGGATACGGAGGCTAATAAACTATTTCCTTAAAGTAGCTGACGAAAAAAAGTGTCAAGGGATTCTTGTAACCGGCATTCGCAAACCAGCCCAAATGAATGTGGGACTGCGTCGATTAGGTTTGTTTGATCGACGGATTCGTATACCCGAGCTCGATCCCATCTGGTTAGCAGATAACTTTATACAATCCGCTGGTGGTGAACTTTTCGATGAGACCATCAAGTCAGACAAAACTTGCTTTGGCATCCTACTGAGTAGAGATTTTCCGACACAAAGGCGTCGATCGCTTCTACATGCAGCTATTCGACGACAAGTCTGGCAGCGCGGTAGTGCGATCGGACTTCAAGATATCGTTCAGTATGCTGCGTACGGTACTCAGGATGCCCCAAATTTAACGCTTGACACTGCAAGCGAAGATAAGATTTTACGCCATGCAATGCATGAAGCTGGTCATGCGGTCATCGCCTATTACGAATCAGTTGAGCGAAAACTACCCCTATACTGTAGCGTGAATAAGCGCGACGAGTCCTTAGGGGTCTTGATAGCCGCCCCGGATTCAGCCGAGCACCAAGAGGAAGATCCTAGTTTCTCTGATCTAATACATCGTATCAAGATATGTTTGGCCGGTAGGGCTGCTGAGTATTTACTGCTGGGTCATGATCAGGTGAGCGCGCGCGGCGCATCATCAGATTTAGAGCACGCATCCAACTTGGCAAGAGTCATGTGTGCAAAATGGGGATATAGTCTTCAGCAGACCAATTCTGGATTAGCTAGATCAAATCTGTTGGTTATTGACGATGATTCACCTGAATTACAAAAAAATAAAATTGAAGAAGATGCTCGACAATTGTTAAGTCACCTGTATATGCAGGTAATTGAGATGCTAAAGACTCACCAGGCCACGTTAGAACGCGTCGCTTATGCCTTAGTTGAGAAGAGATCTTTATTTGCGAGAGATTTTGAGCTACTCCTTCAACCGCAAACATCTGATTATTTCAAGCGATGAATAAAAATGTCCTACGTCAATGGGCTATGTTGCGACTCATTCCTAGATACCCTAAGAGAAGTGGGGTCACCGATTTACTTTACAGCCTAGATCGGCTGGGTTTTGAGACGACAATCAGAACTATTCAGCGGGACCTAAATGCACTAGCGTTATCGTTTCCCATCGTTTCTGATGATGCAAAACCCCAAGGGTGGTCATGGGCCAAAGATGCTCCTCAGCTTAATTTCCCGGACTATGACCAGCAGACCGCAATCAATTTTTTAGTTGCGAGAATGCACCTTGACAAAATGTTACCTAAGAATTCGCTCAGCTATCTCAGGCCTTGGTTTAAAGCAGCGGATGATGCATTAAATATTCAAGGCCTATCAACAGAGCAGTTGAACGACAAGATTCGCATCGAAAGCCGATCGTATCAACTTCGACCGCCTGGGCTAAATCCTGATGTCCTTGATTGTATTTATGAAGCGCTTTTGAGAGAAAAATGCTTGCAACTTCTCTATGCTTCACGCTCCAAGCAAAAAATTGAAGAATATATCGTTCATCCACTCGCCGTCGTGATCATTGATGCGGTAAGTTACTTAGTGGTTATCTTTGAGGGACACGGGGATATTCGACACCTCGCTGCTCATCGGATTATAAAGATTAGCGTGCTAGACCGATCAAAAAAAATACCAGAAGATTTTAATCTGGATGATTACATTATGCGAGGAGGTTTTGGAATGAAGCAAGGTAGTATCGACCTCCATCTAAAATTTCGACTGAAAACTATGTGGGCGAAGCACCTTGAAGAAACTCCTATGACAAGTGATCAAAGAATAACTCATCTTCCAGATGGCTGGACTCAAATTGAAGCAACTGTAACCGATACTTCTCAGATCAGGTGGTGGTTGAGAGGGTTTGGTGCCGATTTAATCGTCGATGGCCCCAAGCGCCTTGTGAACGAGTTTTGTCGTGAATCAGAGCGCATGGAAAAAAATTATCGACAGTAATAGTTATTGATCGATGCGACAATTTTTGTCGCGATACTCCGGTAAGCTTTTCGCGATGACACAAAGAATTAACCGGTTGCTAGATTTCACGCTGAGCCTGTGGCATTGAAACCCTTTCGCCCATTGAACTGACGCCACCCAGCATCGAGGAAAGCTTGAGTCGAATGGAATTGACCTGTTCTGAGATTTTCGTACTAGCACGAATATTGAGCCGATTTGCATGAAGATCATAATCATGCTCATCTGGTTGCTCGCTCTATACGGTTTCACCTGCGCCCCTTAAATAGTCCCTTGCTAATGTGGGGTCTGCTTCAATGGGAGGCAGGCATGAAGACGCGATTTACGGAAGCGCAAATCATTGGAGTACTGAAGGGAGCGGAGGCATGCGCCAAGATTGCCGATATATGCCGCAAGCACGGCATCGGCGACGCGAACTGCTACAACTGGAAAGCGAAGTTTGGCGGAATGTCCGTCTCCGATACCTAGCGCCTGAAGGCGTTGGAGGCCGAGAACAGCAAACTACGCTGCCTGAATATCGTGGATGACTTCACGAAAGAATATTTGGCCATCGAAGTGGATACATTGCTGCCGGGGAGACGGGTCATCAACGTGATAGCGCGACTGGCTGAGATGCGGGTATTACCGAGCACTATCACTGTGGACAACGGCCCGAAATTCATCAGAAAACCGCTGGATGCTGGGCATACGAACAAGAGCTCGCGCTGCAATTTATCGAACCGAGCAAACCGCAACAGAATGTGTATATCGAGAGCTTCAATGGCTAGCTTAGGGATGAATACCTGAACTAGCATGGTTCTTATCGGGACGCCATGCATATGCAATCATCGCTAATTATCGGTTGGAATATAACGAAGCGCGTCCGTACAGCGCGCTCGGTTACCAAACACCGAAAGAATTTATAGCAATATTTTTAACCGTAGACTCCAGAGAGGTTCGGACTAAATTGTGGACCAGGTCACATGGAGAAAAAGAGAATGATTTGCGTTACCAACACCTGAAAGAAATTCATGCACCCGAGGCGCAGCAGAAGTCAGCGGCTATCATAAACCCATAATGCAAATTCTTTTGCTTCTAGCCGAAGCGACGAGCAGACCATGAAAGTATCAAAAAAACGCATGAGAAAAATCGATCGAAAACAATTTTCTTCTGAGTATCATATTCCTCTAAAAAATCAAAAAGAAGATCTGGATCGTTTTGAAAAATTAGTGATTCAAAAAAATGAGTATTACGATCAGTTATCGAATGAAGAAGCTGTTCTTTCTGCGCTAGAGAAAATCGATTTACCTGATAGTAAATGAAAGCTGCCCGCCTTTGATGGCTCGGGTACTTTCTTCAACAATATTTTTGTCCAAGCTGAATTTGACTGACTTGTCCGGACTGTAATTGATGAGGATCCCTTGTAATTCGTAAAAGAACTTCGCGATTTCCGGGATTCGAGTGATTAATACTTTAAAAGCGTACTCTTTGAAGTCCGTTGCTGCCAAGCTCTCGGGGAAATCAATTCGGACATTGCGGCCAGCGTTACAGATCGCCGCAATTGTGATTTGACGAGGGCGACCATTATTTGCAGTAATGACAAGTGCGTGTGGCACAAAATTTGACCGCCAAGCTGCTTCAACTTCGTCCGCAATCTGCTGTTTTGATGTATTTATCGCATCTTCTACCACTGACGGGGGGAGGTTTAAGGCGTTTGGGAGCCGCTCGATCAACCCACGGCTGCCGATGAAATCCCCATCAAATAGTTGTTGAAGACGCCGTAAGCCTTTGGCAGTATTGGTTATACCTGACCGAACGATAAGCTCCTGCTGGGATATCGAAAGTTCTTTGCACTTTTGCAAGATCAGGTCATGAATAATGAGTGGTCTCATGGATACAATGCGCTCTGGAATAGGGTGATTGCCACTGTATCTAGGTGATGCGACATCTTGTGACGTATTTAAACACGACATGGATAGAACGGGGAGCGGTGATCCATGCATGTAACAGATGGAGAACTCTATTTCTCGCCGAGTGATCTTGCTAAGTTCCTGACCTGTGAACACGTTATCTCGCGGCATTTAAAAACCCCAAAGTCAAACTTTCCCCGTAAAAGATGGTACGCCATTTGTAAGGATCGAGATATTATGACCAGATTTTCTTGTAAAGTTTTCTAGACATTTTTATATTGATCTATGCTTAATCATCGCTGTTTAACGAAATCTCGTTTCAAAATTACCGATGATCTCCCAATGAAATTATATTATGGTGGCAAGTGAGACGAATACTGCGGCAGCACGTTGGAAGGCGATTTCCCCGCAATACTTGTAGAAATATAATATCAAGCCTAGAAATCGGAGAAACAAATTCGCCTAAGTTGAATTGAGATATCGGAATTGGAGCGAGATGTGGCTATAAAAACGCTTAATTTATTACGACATAAAAATATTGTTTTGTTCGAGCCAGTGATCCGTTTTAACTAATTTTTGTTTGAATTGGTATTCTTGTCAAAACAGGTGGCTTTTTTGAGTTGCCAGAAGTAAAAATAAAATAGCGTGACTTAATTAAATGAAGGGCGTTTTAAATGATGTTTATCAATGATGCAGATTTTCAGAAGCTCCGACAAAAATTTTCTGAGCCGAATATTTTTTTAATTTTGAATAATGCATCATATGAAATAAGGCATTCTAATTTTCTTGGGTGGTTGATTGATCCAAGGCAAACTCATGGGCAGTCAGATTTTTTTTTAAAAAAACTTCTCATAGAGCTTGACTGTGCGGATTTGTTTTTGAATAGATCTGTAAAGGTTGAGCGTGAAGCCGATCACATTGACTTGCTAATTTATAATGATCACGGCGTTTTGGCTATCGAAAACAAAACTAAATCACAGGATTCTGATGGTCAATTGGCAAAGTATAGGAATATAATCAATAACAAGTTCGTTAATCATCGTAAGCATTTTGTTTATTGGACATTAAATGGTGATGAGCCATCTGATAGAAAAGAGAGTATTTATTGGAGTCGGTACTCGCACCAGAATTTCCTTAGAGTCTTATCTAATGCTTATGATGAAATTAAAGATCTAAGAACAAAAAATTTAATTAAAGATTATGTTGACGCACTTCACTTAGGACTTCTGCCAAGTCAAGATTATGTTGCTTTAGCAAAGGGATTACTTTCAAAGTACAAGGATGAATTAGCCTCGATATTTTCTAATACGCCGCTTCTTCCGCCGAGCGATATGGAAGCCATAAAATTCCTGCAACGCAATTCGTCTTTTGTTAAAGGAAATGGTTTTTTCAGCAAAGAAAAGCCATTTTTAGATGCTTTTGTAAAAGCTTGCAAAGTTCTAGGATATGTTGTTGTGCCGCGAGGAAAAAATCAAACAACATATTTTAGATTTTGTCCTAAAATATTATATGACTATTATCATGATCTCGGAACTATAAAGGAAATGCCTTTCTATTTTTCTTTTAGATTTTATGACAATAGTCGTATTATTGAACTAAAATTAGGACTTGAGCCAGAGTCTGCTGAGAAAGCACGACATCGGCAGCTCATGCTGGAGTCGCTAAACGAGATACACCAAGCAAATATTGGGACTCCAATTCAAAGATCGGGGAAAAAACATGTTGGTCTAGTGAAGCTGAAGATGGATTTTGATCCGATGAGTTTCGAACGTAATAATATTGAAAAACATGTTGTGGAACTATTCGAAAAACAGATCAGCTCTTTTGTGAATAAAATTGAGAAATTTTTAATGGCGTTGATTGAAAAAAACGTTCTACTTGCCTAAGTGGCTCCGGTTCGTGAGTTTGTTTCGTATCGCTAGGACTCACAAAGAATTAAGATTCTGGTAAAGTATTTATGGTGAATATGCGAATTGCAAGTAATTTTAAGTAAGATTATTTTTATGGAATTAATTTTTGAGCTCTCCTCTCACTCGACTGAGTGAAGTTTGCTCAAATTATTCAACTCAAGGAGACAGTAAGATGACGAAGCAAGTTGTTTTTATTCCTAAATCTGATGGGGCCGCAGAGTGGGCATTTTATCCTAATGCAAAAACAAAAAAAGATTATCCAGATGCCGAACTTGAGTTTGCTAGTATGGAGTGTCAGGAAGGAGAGATTATCTCTCTTAAACCTAAATCATAGAAAATGCTCGATGGTACTTTGATTATCGAGATTGCAGAAGGAAGAGTTGAGCTGATAGATTTTGAAGCAAACTGGCAGGAGGGAGAGCATGATGAAGACGCGATCATTTGGGACGTTGACAGGATGATCGGGGCGTGGTCAAGCGATGACTGACAGTATTGGTGTTGGGCAAAATGTTGTGTTTCCGTCCGATTCAGAAGTATTTATTAATGAGGTCGAATGCAAGCGAACGCTGCGTTCCCTTGGGATCATCAACGCAGATGAGTGGAAACGTTGGTGTGATGACAATGTGGCGCGTCGAAGTTCCCTGCATTTACCTTCGGATCCCGTCAAAGCATATGAAAACCCGAAATTCTGGCTAGAAATCGACGCAAGATTTCCAGAGAACTGGAGCAAGTATGAGCATCTAAGAACGGTAGTAGATGGTAAAAAAATTTTAGCCGACTTTGAGTTTGTGCGGTTCGCCTATCGCTATAAGGCCGCTACGGGTTATCGCGGAACTAGGTTCAGTGGTCTCGAGGATGAGACTGCCAGTAGTTATAGCGCTTGGATTGGTGTATTCCTTGCGTACTCTGCCCTCGAATCATGCTGTAATGCGGTTATCCATCCAATTTCGAAGCGAGGAATTATTGATCCAATACTTGCAGATCAGTTGCGCTCGGCATTAGGTCAATCTGCCGATGCTATTGGAAATGAAATAGAAAATAAGCGAATTTTAAATCAATTCGATGATTTTATGTCGTCAGAAAGTAACGACGTTCTTCGCTTCGCGAGTTTAATAACACACCTTGTTGCTAATGGCAGTTTTACTCCATTTAGCAAAGATGGAGACTTACTTAGTGTATCTAAGGCATTCGACAAGCTTGCCCAAGAATTGTTGCGATATGCAGATCAAATGCTTGCGCAATATTACTTAAAAATTTCTAGTGAAATGGCTCACTAAAAATCTGCTCAGTTAGTATTCCGAAAGGGAGACGACATGAGCACGACGATAGAAGAAGACTTCAAGCGGTGGACGGCCAAGCGCAAGGCGCAACTAGTTTTAGATATTTTGCAAGGCCGCACGACCGTGGCGGAAGCCAGTCGCACGTATGACCCGGCGCTGTCTGAGATCGAAGAGTGGGTCGAGGATGGTCGCAAGGGCATGGAGAACGTGCTGCGCACCAAACGGTTGGACATAAAAGAACACGATGGGAGGCAGATTCGCGAGCTGCAGGAAGTGTATGGCGAAGCGATGCTGCAGATGCGTGTTTTAAAAAAGTATCAAAGTCTGCTGGGGGACGACGACAAATGATCGATCTGGCCCGGCAGGCAGCAGCAGACG
>JACCDS012162561.1_pt1 | contig 10051 bp, 8 predicted proteins | sample 7446441 | NCBI WGS metagenome assembly JACCDS01 (sample SAMN15323445, study PRJNA562643) | freshwater metagenome | isolation source: river surface water | place: USA:Blue River Watershed | collected 2017-08-17 | reverse complement strand
TGTATGGGCTCGTTGTCTACAGCGGGCGGCGGCGACCCTATGCGGCGGTTGATCCGCAAGGGGCGCGCGAGATTTTCATCCGAGAGGGCTTGGTGGCCGGCGCATGGGATTCCAAGTTGCCTTTTTTGCAGGCCAACCGGCAAACTTTGCGCAAAGTTCAAGAGATCGAACACAAGTCACGCCGTCAGGATGTGCTGGTCGACGACGAACTGATTTTTGCTTTCTATGACGCACAAATCCCCCAGGATGTGCTCAATGCCCGCGACCTCGAGGCGTGGTGGAATGCGGCGAGTCGGGGGCAACCTAAGTTGTTGCACATGGGGCGCGAAGACCTCATGCGGCACGAGGCGGCCAGTGTGACGGCGCAGGCTTTCCCGCGGGTGTTGCGCCTGGGCGGGGTTGACTGCGCCACCGACTATTTGCACCATCCTGGCGATGCGCGTGACGGCCTGACCGTGACGGTCCCTTTGTTTGTGCTCAATCAGGTCAGCGAAGAGCGTTGCGAATGGCTGGTGCCGGGTATGCTGCAAGACAAAATTCAGGATTTGCTCAAAAGTCTGCCGCAAAAGCCTCGGTCGCGTTTTGTGCCTTTGCCTGAGAGCGCAGCTCGTCTGGCTGAAGAAATGGGGCAGGAAGCGGAGTTTGGAAAAGGCTCCCTGACCGATGCCTTGCTGCACAAGGTGCGAGAGCAGACCAGTCTCGATGTCAAGCGCGCCGACTTCAAACTGGACATGGTGCCGCCCCACCTCTTCATGAACCTGCGAGTGGTTGATGAGCATGGCCGTCAATTGGGCATGGGGCGCAACTTGGGGGCCCTGCGCGCCGAATGGGGCTCACAGGCGCGTGGCGCTTTTCAGGCGCTGGCTCAAGTCAAAGCCCAGGTGGTTCGGTCCGTACCGACAGCCCCAGTGAGCACCGGTTTGGCCGCTCAGCCAGACTCGGCGCCGACGCTGGCGGCAACTCGGGTGGACACGGGTCAGGGACCTTACACCGATTGGTCCTTTGGCGAGTTGCCCGAATTGATGGAAATCCGCAAAGGGGTACAGACCCTGATTGGATTTCCGGCCTTGGTCGATCAGGGTCAAGCGGTGATGATCGAAGTGTTTGATGAACCTGAGGTGGCGCAAAAAAAACACCGATCCGGTCTGCGCCGGTTGTTTGCCTTGCACCTCAAAGACGCGCTGAAGTATCTGGAAAAAAACATCCCTGACTTCCACCAAATGGCGGTGGCCTTCATGCCCCTTGGCGCTCAGGATGAGTTGCGTCAGCAAATCATTGACCTGGCGCTGGAGCGTGCCTTTTTGCTTGACCCCTGGCCTACCGATGCCGCCACATTCCAGCGCCGGCTCGAAGAGGGGCGAGGGCGCCTGACCCTGATCGCCAACGAGGTCGCCCGCTTGTGCGGACAAGTCTTGCTGGAGTGGGCCAGCGCCCAGAAAAAAATACGCGATACCAAGGGGCAGGCCGAGGCAACTGCCGACTGCACACAACAATTGCAACGCCTGGTGGGCAAACATTTTGTGCGTGATACGCCATGGCCGCAGATGCAGCACCTGGTGCGTTACCTCAAGGCCATCGTGCTGCGTTTGGACAAATGTCGCACCGATCCGGCGCGCGATGCGCAGCGCATGGCTGAAGTCCGGGCTCAGGAGCAACGCTATTGGCGATTGGTCGCCGAGCGCAAAGGCGCCACCGACGAGCGCATGCTGGAGTTTCGCTGGTTGCTGGAAGAGCTGCGGGTGAGTCTGTTTGCCCAAGAGTTGCGCACCCCGCAACCCGTCAGCACCAAACGACTGGACAAAGCCTGGGCTCAGTTGGTCTGAGCTGCGCTCGGCGCCGAATCAAAGCTTGGACAGTCGCTGCAAGGCGGTTTGCAGGGTTTCGTCTTTTTTGGCGAAGCAAAACCGGATCACACGCTGGTCAAACCCATCGGCATAAAAGGCCGACAGCGGAATGGCGGCAACTCCGATCTCGCGCGTGAGCCACTGACAAAAATCGGCTTCACTCAGGTTTTTCTCGGGCACGCCCAGGCCATCGATGCGGGCACACTGAAAGTAACTGCCCTCGCTGGGCAACAATTCAAACTGTGTTTTCTCCAGTCCGGCCCTGAACAGATCGCGTTTGCGTTGGTAAAAGGCCGGCAATTCGAGGTAGGGCTGGGGGTCGGCCATGTAAGCGGCCAGTCCATACTGCACCGGGGTGTTGACGGTGAACACATTGAATTGATGAACTTTGCGGTACTCGTGTGTGTAGGCGGGCGGGGCGGCGCAATAGGCCACCTTCCAGCCTGTCACATGGTAGGTTTTGCCAAAGCTGGAAATCACAAAGGCGCGCTCGGCCAATGCCGGCAAACTGGCCACGCTGATGTGTTGCAACGGCGCATAGACCATGTGCTCATAGACCTCATCGGACAGCAAAATGATCGAAGTCGGTTCAAGGATCTCCTGCAGTTGCAGCAACTCGTCACGCGTCCAGACGGTGGCGCTGGGATTGTGCGGCGTGTTGATCAGCATCATGCGTGTGCGTGGCGTGATTGCGCAGGCGATGCGTTGAAAATCAGGGCGGAAAGTGCCCGGTGTCAGGGGCACGCGAACCACGGTTCCGCCCGCCAGTTCGATGTTGGGGATGTAACTGTCATAGCAAGGCTCGAGCACGATCACCTCGTCGCCGGGTCGCACCACTGCCAGGACCGCGTTGATGATGGCCTGGGTGGCGCCGGCGGTGATGGTGATTTCGTTCAGCGGGTCGTAGCGACGGCCATAAAGCCGCTCGATTTTGTCGGCCACGGCTTGCCGCAATTCGGCCACGCCCAACATCGAGGGGTATTGGTTGAGGCCTTTTTGCATGGCATCGGTGACTGCGTTGACCAGGCGCGGGTCGCAGTCAAAGTCCGGAAAGCCTTGGCCCAGGTTGACCGCTTTGCACTCTTGTGCAAGGGCCGACATGACGGTGAAAATGGTGGTGCCCACATGGGGCAGCTTGGATTCAAGGGTTGGGGTCATCGGTAAAGCCAGATCAAAGTTCGTAATCAGTTGGGCGACCTTCCAGGGCCTTGAGGACCAGGTCGCGGCTCAGTCGGTCGCTGAGCAATTGAGCAAATTCCAGCACGAAATGGCGCAGGTAACTTCCTTTTTTGAAGGCCACGCGCGCCATGTTGTTGCCAAACAAGTTGCCGGCTGGCCGGCTCACCAAGTCCTCGGTCAGGCCGTCGTGGACGGCCATTTCAGCCACCACCCCCACGCCCATGCCCAAGCTGACATAGGTTTTGATCACGTCCGAGTCAATCGCTTCGAGCGCGATTTGGGGCTGCAGGCCGTGCTGCGCAAATGCCTGGTCAATGCGTGAGCGACCCGTGAACGAGGGGTGGTAGGTGACCAGCGGGTGTTCGTGCAAGCGCTCGATGGTGATCTGTCGCACGCCGGCCAAGGGATGCTCTTTGGGCATCACCAGCACGTGTTGCCATTCGTAGCAAGGCAGGGTCACCAACTCGGGATAGTTCGCCAGCGACTCGGTGGCCATGCCGATTTCGGCCACTTCTTCAATGACCATTCGCGCCACCTGATCCGGTGAGCCCTGGTGCAGGCTGACCGTCACCTCGGGGTAGGCCGCGCGCAAACGCGAGACCGGTTTGGGCAGCACATACCGAGCCTGGGTGTGGGTGGTCGCGATCGACAATGTCCCGTGGTTTTGTGTGCTGTACTGTTGCCCGATGCGCCGCAGGTTATTGACTTCACGCAGAATCAGGTCGATGGACTTGAGCACATGTTGACCGGGCTCGGTGATGCGCTTGAGTCGTTTGCCATGCCGGGTGAAGATGTCGACGCCCAATTCTTGTTCGAGCTCGATGATGGCCTTGGACACCCCGGGTTGAGAGGTGTGCAGGGCTTTGGCTGCCTCGGTCAGGCTACGGTTGCGCCTGGCGGCTTCTTGGACGAATCTGAATTGGTGCAGGTTCATAACCTGGCATCATATCAATTCAGTTTATCCAGTGCTATTTGGCATGAAAGCTCGGCCAATCGGGGGTCCTCACCCAAGGCCGGCAAGACTTCCAGCGTCAGATCGGGGTGGCTATGGCGCAAACCGGCCACCAATTGGGGGAGATCCTCGCGCGCGTGCCGGCCCATGCCCAGAAACATCGGCAGGATGCGGATGCGTTGCACCCCCAGATCCAGCAAGCCTTGGACACAATCCGGCAGGTCAGGCTCGGTGAGCTCCAAATAAGCGCATCGCACAGCCAGATCAGGGGCCTGGCGCAAGAGGCGATCCTGCACAGCCAGCAGCGGGGTGTGCCACAGCGGATCGCGTGAGCCATGGGCAAACAAAATGAGTCCGGTTTTCATCGTCGAAGCACCAGCCAACCAAAGGCCAGCAAAGAAAGCAGGGTGTAGATCATGCCAGGCAGGGCGGCCGCCAACCAAGGTGACCACTGCTGCAAGTTACCAATGTGGCCAAAGACGTTGTTGAGCAGGAAAAAGCTCACCCCGATCATGACCCCGACAAACACCATGTTGGCAATTTGTCCTGAGCGAAAGTGCAAATAGGCAAAAGGAAGTGCCAGCACGATCATCACCAGGCAACTGATCGGGTAGAAAACTTTGTTCCAAAACACGATTTCGTATCGTTGGCTGGTTTGATCGTTGTTTTGCAAATACCGGATGTATTGAAAAAGATCAAATGTGCTCATGCGGTCCGGCTTGAGCAACGCGACCGTCACCATCTCAGGGGTGACTCGAGTGGACCATTCCCATTGGGCCAAGCGCTCGACCTGTTGCGAGGGGGGCGATGCCGCGTCCGGGGACCAGATGCGACGCTCGACCTCTTGCAATTGCCACACTTCGGTGTCTGCGTCGTGTTGTCCCGAAGCGGCATGAGTCATGCTTTTGAAGCGCCCGCGGGCATCAAACTCGTAAATGCGGATGCCCAAAATTTCGCCATTGACTTTGGCTGCCTGGATGTGGATGGATTGCTGCCAGTCGGTGCCGCGCTCGCGCAACCATGCCCCGGTGTTACCGATCACGGTCTGACCCATAGCCCGTGCTTTGAAGGTCTGCGCTTGTTTTTCTACCCAAGGGGCGACGTAGTCGCCCATGACCCATGTCAGGGCAATGAAGATCGTGCCCAGGCGCGCCAGCAGGCGCAAGGCCTGGAAGGGATCCAGACCCGAGGTGCGCAAAATGGTGAATTCACAGCTTTGTGCCAAGCGAGTCATGACGAATACAGTGCCAATGAGCACGGTGATGGGCAGCAGTTCGTACACATGATTGGGCACCAGCATCAGGCCATAGGCCATGGCCTCGGAGTAGCCGTAACCTGACGCAGGGTTCTGATGCACGACCTTGAGTTCCTCGACCACATCAAAAAAGTAGAACAGGCCTAAAAAGCCCAAGGTCACCGTGGCCACTGACCACAAGATTTCACGATCGATGAGGCGGCGCAAGGTGTTCATGATTGCCTTTTGTTTGGCCGCCACAGCCAGTGCCAGTGGTGGTGTCTAGCCAGCAGCCACAGCAAGGCGCCCAAAGTCAAACTGCCATGCAAGGAGAGCATGTGGCTGAGCCAGTGGGTCTGCTGGTTGGCGATCCAGCTTTGCCCCAAATTGATCAGGTTGTAATACACAATGAACGCAAACAGACCTAACAAAATTTGGCCGCTGCGCGCCTGTCTGGGGTTGATCCGTGCAAACGCCACCGCCAGCAATGCCAGGTTGATCGAGGCCCACACCAGTCCGGCCCGCCAAGTCAGCTCGGCCAGGCTGTAGCGATCCGGGTTTCGCAGCAAATCGCGGGTATCGGTCGCTTGGGCCGTAAATTGGGGCGCCAGTCGCCTTTCGTTGTCGATGCGGGTTTCCATCCGCTCAAATTCGACCAGGCGGGCCCGGCCACTGTTTTCGGGCAGCTCAAGTTGCTGGCCCCATTCGAGCACCAAAAAGCGTTCGCCATCGATATCGGTCAGGCGACCGGCCTGAGCCGAAGTGATCAGCCTTCGGTTGGCATCCTGCGAGGCGATGAATACATTGCGGGCCTGTTGCCCGTCGACGACGTTCTTGTCGATGAAAAAGACCCGATTGCCGCTGGCAGAAGATTGAAACAAGCCGGGTGTGACGCGCTGCAAATCGTTGCGTTGCCTGTATCGTTCGCGCAGCTCCTGGTTTTGCTGGTGCGTCCAGGGCCAAACCCAAAAGGCCAGCAGGGTGATCATGATCCAGATGGGCAGGCTGAACGACAACACGGGCTTGAGAAAACTTTGCAACCCCATGCCACTGCTGATCCACATCACCATTTCACTGTCCCGGAACAAGCGTGACAGGCATGCGCCGATGGACAGAAACAGGCTCAGGGTCAGGATGATGTGCAAGTTTCCCATCAGGGTGTAGCCCAAAATCAGGCTGACCTCGGAGGGGTTAATGCTGCCCCTGCTGGCTTGGCCCAGGGTGCGAATCAGCATCATGGTCAGGACGATGGTCACCAGCACCAACAAAGTGGCGCTGAATGTCCGCATCAATTCCTGGCGTATGGAGGAATGGAATAACATAGCAAGATCATCTGGATGACCCGAATTATGACCCCTGAACTCAAGTCCCTGAGCCTTTCCCAGGCCGCTACCCTCAAAACCGACCTGTTGGTGCTCTTGCTGGGTACCCAGCCACCCGAAGCGCTTTCCCCGTTGGGGGCCTGGGTGCACCAGGCCGTCAAAGCCAAAGACCTCAACTTGCAACAACCCGGACAGGTCCTGACGGGATACCGGCCGCCCGGTGTCAGCGCCCGTCGGGTCGTGCTGTTAACCACCGCCGATGCCTCTCCAGCCCAATGGCGCCAGGCTTTGGCTGGCGCATTGCAAGGGGCCAAGTTGTCTCAGCAGACGCATGCCACCCTGGTGTTGGCCAGTGGTGACCCTGCCAGTGTTGAACTGGCCCTGATGACGGTTTTCGATGCCGCTTATGTGTACACCGCCACCAAGCCCAGTGCCAAAGCCCGGTTGTTGCAGCGAGTCGTGCTGGGGGTGCCCCAGGCCAAAGCTTCGCAAATGGCTTTTGACCAAGCCCATGCCCGTTGCGTCGGTGCCGAGTTGGCTCGCGAATGGGGTAACAGGCCTGCCAATCACGCCACCCCCACCCACCTTGCTGAAGCGGCTCAGGCCTTGGCGCGCCACAAGCGGGTTTCGTGTCAGGTGTTGGGCCCGCGCGAGGTGGCAAAATTGGGCATGGGCTCGTTCATGGCCGTGGCCCAAGGCTCTGAGCAATCGCTCAAGTTCATCGTCCTGAAATACGAAGGGGCGGCCAAGTCCCAAGCCCCCACCGTGCTGGTCGGCAAGGGGATTACCTTCGACACGGGCGGGATATCCCTCAAACCGGGGGCCGGCATGGACGAAATGAAATTTGACATGTGCGGTGCGGCCAGCGTGCTCGGTACCTTCCGCGCATTGGCCCAGTTGCAACCCAAACTCAATGTCGTCGGCCTCATTCCCACCTGCGAGAACATGCCCGACGGCCGCGCCATCAAGCCGGGTGATGTGGTCACCAGCATGAGCGGCCAGACCATTGAAATTCTCAATACCGACGCTGAAGGCCGATTGATTTTGTGCGATGCCCTGACCTATGCCGAGCGCTTCAAGCCCCGCGCGGTGATCGACATCGCTACCTTGACCGGCGCTTGCGTGATCGCCCTGGGCCATGTGCGCAGCGGCATGTATGCGACCGACGATGCGCTGGCGCAAGCCTTGTCTCAAGCTGGCGAGTCGGCCTTTGACCCATGCTGGCGCATGCCCCTTGATGACGAGTATGCCGAGGGCCTGAAGTCCAACTTCGCCGATGTCGCCAACGTGGCCGATCGTGCCGCCGGCTCGGTCACTGCCGCCAAGTTTTTGCAGCGATTTGCGGGCAAGTTTCCTTGGGCCCATCTGGATATTGCAGGCACCGCCTGGAAGAGTGGTGCAGCCAAGGGGGCCACAGGTCGGCCGGTGGGTCTGCTGTTGACTTACTTGTTGCAGCACGCCGGCTCATGACCGAGGTGGCCTTTCACTTCAATGTGCCCGAGTTTGTGCCCTATGCCTGTCGCTTGTTGCGCAAGGCAGCGCAGGCCAAAGCGCAAGTGACGGTGGTGGCCTCTGAGGCCGAGTTGCGCTCACTCGACACCCAGTTGTGGACATTTGCCGCCCACGAGTTTTTACCCCATTGCCAGTGGGATGCCCCGGAACACGTGCTGGCACGCAGCCCGGTGGTTTTGACCCCGGGGCACGCATTGGCCCACTCCCCGCACCGCGAAGTCATGTTGCATTGGGGCCGTGAAGAAGTGCCCGCCGGTTTTGAAAGCTTTACCAGGCTGATCGAACTGGTCAGTACCGATGAAGACGATCGCGTGCTGGCCCGCCGGCGCTGGAAGCACTACTCGGATCGCGGCTATCCCATAACCCGCTATGATGTGGCTTTGTCATCCAGGTAACCCTTTTGTTTTTAATTCAAGGAGAATTGTCATGAAGATTCGGTGGATGGTCATTGCCGCAACTTTGGCTTTGGTGGGCTGCTCCAAAGAGCCCAAAGAGCTGGTCGTCAAAATTGGTCATGTGGGCCCGATCAGTGGCGCCATTGGTCACTTGGGCAAAGACAATGAAAACGGTGCCCGCCTTGCCGTTGAGGAAATCAACGCCAAAGGCTTGACCATCGGTGGCAAGAAAGTCAAGCTCGAGTTGGTGGCCGAAGACGATGCCGCCGATCCGAAGCAAGGCACGGCTGCGGCACAAAAGCTGGTCGATCAAAAGGTCGCTGGGGTGGTCGGTCACCTGAACTCGGGCACTTCAATCCCGGCTTCCAAGATTTACAGCGACGCCGGCATTCCCCAAATCACCCCGTCTTCGACTAACCCCACTTTCACCCGCCAAGGTTTCAAGACCACCTTCCGCGTGGTGGCTGACGATGTGCACCTGGGCGGCACCTTGGGGCGCTACGCGGTGGACGAGCTCAAGGGCAAAGCCATCGCCATCATCGATGATCGCACCGCCTATGGACAGGGTGTGGCTGACGAGTTTGAAAAGGCCGCCAAGGCTGCTGGTGCCAACCTGGTCGGGCGTGAGTTCACCAACGACAAAGCCACCGATTTCATGCCCATCCTGACCAAACTTCAGGGTAAAAAGCCTGATGTGGTGTTCTTTGGTGGCATGGATGCCGTGGGCGGTCCCATGCTCAAGCAAATTCAGTCTTTGGGCATGAATGTCAAATTCATGGGTGGCGATGGCATCTGCACCAACGAACTGCCCAAATTGGCAGGCGCCGCCCTGAAGGATGATCAGGTGGTTTGCGCCGAGGCCGGTGGTGTTGAGGGAGCTTCGAAGAAAGCCATGGAAGAGTTTGGCGCCCGCTTCAAGCAGCGCTTCAACGAGGACGTGAAGCTTTATGCCCCTTATGTGTTCGACGCAGTTCATGTCATGGTGGCCGCAATGGTCAAGGCTGACTCCACCGATCCGGCCAAATACCTGCCGGTGTTGGCCAAAACCGATGGTCATCAAGGCGTGACGGGCACCATCTCTTTTGATGAAAAGGGCGATATCAAAAATGGTGCACTGACGCTCTACACTTTCAAAGGTGGCGTTCGCGAGCAGATTGCGGTCAAGCGCTGATCCAAGCTGATTCGATCCCAAAACGCCTCGCTTGCGAGGCGTTTTTTCATCCGGACTGTGAGTTTTTTCCGAAATTACCGCATCCGCGTATTGGCGCATTGCGGTTGGAACGGGATAATCAATCGTGTTGAGTGAATGCGTCATCCCCCGTTAATGGGGAAGAGCCGTAATCTGGCGGAGAGAGCGGGATTGCTCAACTGCTCACAACGCTGACGCTGTTCGCAGTTTCGGCCTTCGGCCCGCCGCAAGCGGCGTCCAAGACGCTGCGCGTCTTGACCGAACCCGGGCGCGGTTTCTCACCCGCATCTCCCCGCCAAACACAAAAGCCCGCTGTCGCGGGCTTTGTCTTGGCGGAGAGAGCGGGATTCGAACCCGCGGTGGGCTATTAACCCACACACGCTTTCCAGGCGTGCGACTTAAACCACTCATCCATCTCTCCGGA
>JACCDS011411658.1_pt1 | contig 10051 bp, 9 predicted proteins | sample 7446441 | NCBI WGS metagenome assembly JACCDS01 (sample SAMN15323445, study PRJNA562643) | freshwater metagenome | isolation source: river surface water | place: USA:Blue River Watershed | collected 2017-08-17 | reverse complement strand
TTAGTGTTTGCTGTAACGCGCGGGTATTTACCTCAATAAAGGGCAAGGAGTATAAGTGGGATGATGCCCCTAATTCAGGGCCTTGGGGCGCTTTGTGCAGGCAGATTCCAGAGAAAGCGGTGTTAAAAAGTCCGAACGTATTAACCATCGTCTTTATAAGTGGTGACTCAATAGATATAGAAACTGAAGAAGGCCCTTACGAATCGGTAATCTTCGATTTTCCACCTCAGGGAGAAACACTGATTATGGAAATATTTTAAATGGCAAACACCTAACAAGCGCCTTAAACATCGCAGTCTTTGGCCGCTGGACTCGCAACAAGTTGCTCGCCTGTGACTCAGCTTTTTAGTTTTGGCCGCTACGATGTTTTTAACCTGGGCTGCCATGTTTTGGTTAACCTGCCAAGTTGTGTGCTTTGCAAACACTTGCTCAGCCACGTCAATTGGTTCCCGGGAGAGCCCATTCGCCACTCAGTGAACCGTGAGCTCGCACGTATGGGAACAGCAGAATTTCAATTTTTTTGACCAGGTAGTTGCTGTGTATTTTCCTCAGACTGAGCGGCCTTGGTGCCGTTAAGTTAGTCCTTTTTACCATTCAAGTCATGATTTCTACAACTCAGTTAATTGTTGCTTGAGCGAGTACATTGCATGGGTTATGTTGCGTACAAGTAACTGGTGTGAGAAATTATGACGTTCACTTTAAAAGAAAAAATAAGCGTGACAGTTTTACTGTTTTTAACTTATTTAATTCCCGCGGTGCCCGAGTGGCTCAATCATTCGTCACATCATTTTGAAATGATAACTATCAGTGCGCCGATATGGCTTATATGCTTTTATATAGGGCCATTCTGGCTTCACTATGGGCTAACAAAAATTTCATTTGTGAATAGACTGCATGTGGTGATTAAAGGAATAATATTTATTGCTTTAATGTTTTTAGGTGCGGTGCTCGTTAATGAATTACACCTTCTTGCATCTCCGTACTTTCAATTTACCTTCGCTGAGCAAGTGACGTCCGCTGTACTGTGGGGTGTGTTTTTCTTCTCGATGACACAGCTATATATGATGTACCTGCGTTTGGAGCAGGAGCGTAGGTTGCGTGAACAAGTACAATGGATAAATTTAAACAACCGTTTAAACCCACATTTTTTATTTAATTCGCTGAATACTATTTCTGCACTCATGTACCAATCCACCGAGCAAGCTGATGAGGTACTGCAAAAACTCTCTGATATTTTACGTTACTCACTCGATAAACAAACCGAGCAAGTGAGTTTTCATTACGAAATAACCATCTGTAAAACCTATTTGGCCATTGAAAAGGCGCGCTTTACCGACAACCTGGACATTACCTGGTTGTATGATGAAACTCAGGTCCGTGATATTAAAGTGCCGCCCTTGTTGCTACAGCAGTTAATAGAAAACGCGATTAAGCATGTAAAAACAAGGCCGATTAAAATAACCATTAGTGCTGAACTTAAACAATCTAACTTAGTCTGTGAAGTTGCTGATAATGGCCAGGGTTTTAGCCAGCAACAGCTTGAGGCAACGCTTAGCGATAGACCACAAACGAGCAAAGGTCATGGTTTAGACATTGCAGCTCAGCGGCTTTCCCTGGTGGGCGGAAGTTTAATCTTATCTAACCGTGGGGGGGCAAGATGTCAGGTGATATTGCCAATCAAAGCTTGCGAGTAGTCATTGTTGAAGATGAAGCGCCAGCCAGGCAAAAGCTCAAAATGCAGCTGGCACAACTGACTGGAATTGAATTAGTTGCTGAATGTGACAATCCACAAACCGCCATCAAAACCATTGAGCAGTACCGGCCAGATGTTGTATTGCTCGATATTGAATTAGGTGAGCTCAATGGTTTTGATGTGCTTGATGCTATCTCGCACCCTTGCCATATTATTTTTACAACCGCCTATGGTGATTACGCCATTCGGGCATTTGAAAAGCGCGCTGTAGACTATTTGCTTAAACCGTTTAATTTAGCGCGTTTGCGTGAGGCGTTATCGCGAGTGAAAGTAAAACAGCAAGAGCAAGATAACCCGATCCATAGGCTCAGCGAAAAGCCATTGATTTCCAAAGTCGGCGATAAAATGCGGGTGTTGGATTATCACGATATTGTTTACATCACCACCAGCAATGGTTTATGTCGGGCGTTTGAAGCTACTTGTGAATATCATTTAGAAGGCACGCTGGAATCGTTGTTATCAATTTTGCCTCATTATTATTTGCGGGTGCATCGCAATTGTATTGTTAATGCAAAGAAGGTGTGGCAAATCGAAAAGTGGCAAAATGGCAGTTATTTGCTGCGTTTTAAAGATCATGCGCACCCGGTAACGACCAGTCGTGGTGGCGCAAGTTTAATTAAACAAGCATTTAACCTTTAATCATTTTTAAAACCGTTATTAAAAATTAACGCCGTTCACTCGGTGGGGCTTTTTTCGGCCTAATTTTGGAGAAATACATGAAAATAGTACTTTTTTGTTTGTTTAATATGATATCCGCGATGTGTTTTGCAAATGCGCAATCCCAAAGCTTTGTGTTAAACAATGTATTGTTACCTAACTTTAAAACGCAACAATTGGAAGGTGTGAATATTGCTGTTGAGAATGGCAAGATCGCTAAAATAGTGCCGCTTAAAACACCATTGCAGCATAGTGATGTACGCGATGGACAGGGCAAAGTGCTCATGCCTGCAATGATTGATATGCATTCGCACAGTATGGGCAATATGTCACTCGACCGTTCAGGCTATCAGTATATTGGCATCCGCGGCACAGCGAACGCCATGCTCTATGCAGGGGTGCATGGTTGGCTCGACTTATACAGTGATGAAAAGGATATCTTAAGTTATCGCGATAACCGCTATAGCAATAGTCGTGACGAAGCATTTGTATTTGCGGCAGGGCCTTGTTTTACCGTGCCTGGCGGGCATTGCGACTTTGGCGCGCGCAATCGTTTGATCAATTCACCAGAACAAGCACGGAGTGAGTTAATTGACTTGAGTAAAGCGAAACCGAATGTTGTGAAAGTCGTTTATGACCATAACCCGAAAAAGCCAACGCTTGATATAGCAACGTTTAAAGCATTTATCGACACGGCGAATGAGCTTGGCATCAAGTCAGTGGTACATGTGGGGACCTGGCAAGATTTAAAAACAGCCAGTGAATTTGGTGCCAGTGCAGTCACCCATTTACCAGACGACAAAATGCCTGAAGGCATGGAAGAGTTATTGGCAAAAAATGGCACCGTCGTGATCCCTACAGTCGCTATCATGACGGAACTGTTATATATGCACCAGGCGCCGGAACTAAAATTGCAAACTTCGGTCCTGGGTTTACCCTTGACGAAGGCGCTGGTGGACGAATCTTTACTAAAAGATTATCCAGTTTCGGAACGTCATCCCCGCTATTTAGGTTTTCTAAAAAAATCAGCAGAACAGCAGCTTGAGAGCAATATGCAAGATGCAGTGTTACGTCTGCATGCACAAGGCGTTACGGTGTTAGTCGGCTCAGACGCCGCCAATTTGGCCATGTATCAGGGCGTAGGTTTTCATCGAGAGCTGTTTCATTTAGCCAGGTTTGGATTATCCCCCTGGCAATTGTTCAAAGCGGCGACCTTGGATGCCTATGAATTTTTGGGGATTGATTGGCAAATCAAAGTAGGCGCGGATGCACATTTCACTTTGCATGATCCGGAAATTTTTAAGGACGTTGCCAAATCAACTGAAGTGCAGCAAGTTTATCTTTATGGACGTTTGGTCGATCGGGACGAATTATTAGATTATGCAAAACCGGGATTCTTTCAATACGCCAAGTTATTCTTGGGTTTTGAGCGCTAGTCTTTGTACGAGCGTCACTTTATTTTGGTTCGTAATATTTTGTTGATGTAGTTCTTCTGCTAATCAGATGCGGCCGCTGTGACACCAAATCGCTACCCGCTTGGCCGCACTTGCTCTAATCGTTAGCCGTTAATCGGTTTTAACATTTTCTACAGGTTTAGCTGGCAACACCTGAGTCGGTGGCTTCGTTCTGGCAGTGCGTTGCTTGGGTAAAGTGCAAACGGAAATTGCGTTCTTCGTTTCCCTTCTGGTAATTTAGTTCACTAATTATTTACAGGCTCCACCCAGCGCTGTGAAACAGCAAGCTACCAAAGCCAGCCGTATGCGGGGCAAGTTCTAAATTTGCATGTTAGGCGTTGTTTGTGTTGTCGCGTTGCCCTTATCCGGGCTTTAAGCTATCAAGGCGTGCCACTTTGCGGCCTGCGAGCGCAGCGAAGTTAACCGCGATGCCGTTTTCCGCGCGCGCGTTCAGCGTTAGCTATTTAGGCAATAAGTAAGGAGGCAGAAGTGAGTGACGCAAAGAAAGATAATTTTTTCTGGCCAGATGTTAGCTCTTTGGAGTCAGCCAAGAAAGCTGTGGGCTATGGCGTTGTAGCTGCTGGGCTTGTAGCAGCGTTGACTACAGCTTTTGCAACTTGGGCTTTAATATCTCAAAGCACGGTAGTTGGCTTTATTGATGCTTGGGCGTATGTTGATGCCGTGCTTTTCACACTGATCGCATTTGGTATTTATAAAGAAAGTCGTTTCGCTGCAGTATTCGGGCTTTCAGCGTTTATTGCTGAGAAGGCTTATCAAATTCATGCTACTGAAAAATTTGATGGCGCAGTAATGGCCGTATTCATTATCGTATTTTTCGTTTCGTCTGTTCGTGGAACGTTCGCATTGTATCGACTACGTAGCGAAACTAACAAGCTAGAGAATGCAAGCCTTTAAAACTATCTGGTTTTTATTTTTTGCAGTTTAGCTAACGAAACGCGACACTTTCTGCCTTCGGCCGCAGCGACGCTAACAAGTTAGCGCGCTTGCGTGGGGCGTTATGTGCTTTGGATACACCGAAATATGAACAGCAAAACTTTCCTTAAGCCCAAATTTATAGCCACTGTCATTTCCATTTTGAGTTTGGTTGCGTTTTGTTTCTATTCAAACGAAGCGCGCAAAGAAGTATATTTTCTTTGTGGAAATTATGGGGTGGGGGATTCTCTGGAACATGTTGTTAAGCAGTTGAATACTGTTAAATTGTCGGAATTCAGAGTGGAAAATTCAGAGCAGGGCAAGCGGATTACTCATAGTAGTAAACTAAATTTTCATCTGGTGAGTTGCAATATACAATTCAACTCTGATGAGAAGGTAGTTTCTGTTTCACATGGTTAAACATAACAAGGCACTCAAATCGTTCCCTTTGGTTGTTGGAACGTAACGTAGCGTTTTTTCGCGATTATGCCGCTACGTCACTGCATGTTAGTTACATTCTTGACTTTTGAGTCAGGTGGTAAGGAAAATCTAAAATGGCAAAAAATGAATCGTCTCAAGCTTTTCGTAAGTACTTTTTTTATGGAGCGGTATTTGGTTTTACTGTTACTTTAGTTGTTTGGTATTCACTCCATATTTTTCAGTAATTAATTTATGTGCTTTGCTAATAAAAGCTGGCACAACGCGCCATTGGCGCTCGATTCGCAAACAAGTTGCTTGCCGTTAAGGTGGTAGTTAGCTTTGAAAAGGAAAAATAAAAATGGATATATCATCAATTTCAATCTTTCAGTTGATACTTATTGTAGTTATCTGTGTTCTTCTGATTTTTCAAAATATCACAATGAAAAATGGCTGATCTAAAAATCTGTTACTCAGAGGTTACGTAGCCCAAAAACTGGCCATATTCAACATAATGCTGCAATGGTTCTAATTTTTTAAGCTTAACATCCTGATATCTGTTTAAATAATCTTTTGTATTAAACTTCGGATTTGGATTTAAATTGTCCTTCCAGCCTTTTAAAAAATAATGAGATAAAGGATCGATTTTCTCATTATATCCGTTGGTGAACTGGCTGATATAAAACTTTGAATCAAAATAAATGCTAGGGTTCCTGCCTTCTTTCCATCCAAATTTTATATAGTGAGTGCGTGCTTTAACACCTGCAGTCTTTACGTCAGGATTAGATTCTAAATAATACGCTTCATCAAATATCCCTATTTTTTGAATATCTACCCATGTATCAAATAGGAATTGGTTGTCCGTTATTGCTCTGCTTATTTCAGCAGAAAAACTTCTGATTCTTTCTAATTTTTTATTAAAATATCTATTCCCCCATACGGGAGATGGCAACATATCAATCCACTTTAAAATGTCAGCGTTTCGAACTTGGTTATATTTTTGTTGATCCCACACGCCTTCAATATCAGCACCTGATTTTTTTAGCTTAGTGAAGAATTTTTCATCTGTCTTTAAAATTGTTATCCCATTATTGTTGGCAACTTCCGGTTTGCAATACACGATATCTTCAATTGAGCTGATATAGCTTAGAGATTTAGCGCGCGGCAATATTGAACCACGACAGAAAAATCCGAAAGACATAATCACTGTTCTTCTGTTAAGAACAACAACATCACCAATGTCGGTGCCTAACAACTGCAATAAGTGTACAGCGGAGCCCTCAGCAAATATAAGCCTTTCTGCCTGTTGACAAAAATTTAACTGTATTTCCAGCGGATGCTCTTCAGGGCGAACAACAAGGACTCCAATTTCTTTTAAGACTTCTTCTAAATAGCGCTCTCCAGCGAACCCGCCCATTAAATAATTTGCACGCGAAAAATATATTGCCTGGTAACACTTCTCTACTGGAGGTCGCAATGAATCTATTAAATCAAGATATTTTTTACACGGGACTCCATCATAACGTCGCTCTGCTTGTGGATATACAATTAATTCTTTAACAAGAGTTGGCCTATTAATGAATCGCACATTTTCTCTTTTGGCTCCCAAAGAACTAACGATATCCCAGAAAAAATTCGGGATGGAATTTATATTTATTTTCTCTTGAAGAGCAAATAGTAAATACTTGTCTGGGTGTTTTGCAGCGGAAACTGCAATTCGCATTGAATAATCTGAAACCATATGCCCAAAATGTAGTGATACGTGCCCACACCACACACCGCTATCTATCGTGTCAGAAGTTTCTTTCGGTTCTAAATTTTCATCAAAAACAATCGGGATCAGACCAACACTATGCCTGACATATCGGGGAACATTTTTGTTATATACTGGCCCGCCAGCAATTACGCGGATTCTTCCTGAGAGAAATGAAAACTTCGCGTTATTCCAACTGGATACGTAAGTTGTTGGCATAATGACAATATTATTAAAAACTTTATTCTTAAAAGCATTGATACTCATAAAAACTCATTTTTTTGATGCCTGGTTGATTCAACTTGCAAATGCTGGGGTTTTTAATCCAAAACCATTACATCGACCTGAAAAATCCGCACAAATGGTGTAGGCAAAACAAATAGGTTGGCGACAAGGGCGTTTTTAAGGCAGTTCCTGCTCTTCCGCCAAAAAAACTAACCAGAGACTGGCTATGAATGTTCAACGAATGCTGGCCGATTTTCTGTTGTTTGTCACTCCAAAAACATCCCTAAAATGAGCATGGTGTCACTTTGCGCATCGTTGCAGAGGTTGATCACCGACTGTAAATGCACGGACATTGTCATCGGTCGTGGAGTTCAATGTACCGCTACTGACAAAGCTGTATTAAAAGTGCAGACCAGTCACCGCTCAACCAGCCAACAAGCGCCAAGTGTTTAGCGGCATCAAGAATGCACCCAATCGGCCAGAACGGCCGGTTCGCGCTGTTTCAGCCGGTATTCGTTCGGCGTGTCGCCGGTCTGGGTTTTAAACGCGCGGGTGAAAGGGCCGACGGAGGCAAAACCGCTTTCCAGCCCAACCACCAGCACTGGCCAATGCTGTTTGGCGGGATCTGTTAGCAGTGATTTGGCGTGTTCTATCCGTAAGGTGTTGATGAAGTTATTAAAATTACTTGCGTGCAACTGGCTGCGGATCAGCCGGCTGACGCGGTATTCCGGCACCTGCAGTTGCTGCGCAACATCGGTCAGGCGTAAGTTGGCCTGCAGGTAGAGCTTGTCACAAAACAGCAGCTGCTGTAGCTGCGCGAAAAGCGCCAGATCGGCTTGGCTCAGTGCTGTGGCGACCGTGGAGTCGCCGCTGGCTGCAGTTGGCTTGGCAGGTTGCGCCTGCAGTTCTTGCTGCACTGAGTTCGCTATAGCTTGAGGTTGATGTTCCGGTTCAGCAGCCCCGGCTGACTCTGCAGTTGGCGCGGCAAAGCGCTGACGGATCAACCATTGTGTCATGACCAGAATAGCCACAGCGGTGCCGGCACTTAACACCTCCATTTGCAGCGCAGCGCCCTGCGCTAGCAACCAAATTTTGGCAATCACCGCGCACAGCGTCACGGCTGCGCCAAAGGTGGCCAGAAACAGCTGGCGGTGCCGGCGCTCGGCACCTTGGGTCTGGGCGTAGCCACGGCAGGCTTCCCAGGCCGTCAGCATCAAAATCGTCGAAGAGAATAAATTCAGCAGCTCATTAACGATGACGCGGCTGGAAGTAAACAGCGGCTGGCCGGCGGGCCAAAGTTGTTGCAGCAAAGACAGCCCTTGCGAGGCCACAATTAACAGCGCAATGGAGCCTGCCACCAGCACGTGTTGCCAATTGATAGCATCCTGTTTGCGAAACATGGCTCTGGACAATAACCAATAGCCATTACAGGTCATGCAAATGCCCATGCCAACCAGATACTGATACAGGCCGAGGTCAGCGCCACCCAACCTTTTAATCGCCATCAGGCAAACAGAGCCGCAAAACGCCGCAAACAGCAGATGCACCAGTTGCTTTTGGCGGACCAATAACTGACTGCATAACAAAGCAAAACTAACGACGAGTAATAACAAATGAATGCTTTGGTGCATGGTGACAGTTCCTGAGCCCGCAGAAATTCGATGGTAACAGCTGGTTTTAGCAAGCGTCAAAGCAGAAGCCGTTGATTGGATGCACCGTACTGTTACAAAAGGTAACGGCGGTTCAGTGGCCGCTGATGTCGTCGATGAAAGCAAATGAGCGCAAAAACCATAGGCCGAATTCCGAATCCGGCGCGATCAACGCGGCTGTTGCCGCCATGCTGCCTGAACATTTGTTGCTTCAGGAGTTGTTATGACGACCTCATCCGTTCGAAATCCCGCGCCGACACTGCGCCAGTCAGACCGGGCTGCGGCCCTGCTAAAAGGCGGTGTGTACAGCTGGTTTGTGCTGGCGCTGTGCGGCCAGTGGTTATTTGCCATTTACATCATGGCGCGATATGGCTCGCCGCTGCTGAGTGGTGATTATCAAAGCGTCAATCAGGGCAATCATATCGGCGGTTATAAAGCGGGCGAAGGTTTTTACAATCTGATTTATTTCGGCCATATCCTGCCGGTCGTGCTGCTTGGGCTGGGCGGCATCCTGCAGTTTGTGCCCAAAATCCGCCAAAAAATGCCCAAGCTGCACCGCTGGAATGGCCGGATGTTTATGACGCTCGGCTTGAGCGGCGCCATCACCGGATTGTACTTAACCTGGGGCGCCGGCAACCGGCTGAGCGATTTGGGCGCGATGGGCATTACGCTGAATGGCTTGTTGATCCCGGTGGCGATTTTCTTCGCCTGGCGTTATGCCATCGCCCGCAATTTCACCGCGCATAAACGCTGGGCCGTGCATAGCTTTTTGCTGGTCAACGGCGTCTGGAGTTTCCGCTTATACCTGTATGGCTGGTTTGTATTGAACCAGGGGCCCAATGGCAATAGCAGTAAGCTGGACGGGCCGATGGACTTATTCTTCAGCTTTGCCTGCTATCTGCTGCCAATGGCCGTCGCCGAACTGGTGTTCTGGGCACAGCGCCAGCGCAGTGCCGCTGTGAAATGGTCAGTAGCCAGCCTGATGGTGCTGGGATGTCTCGTCACGTTCGGTGGCATTGCCGCTATTGGGTTTGTCAGCTGGGTACCGACCATCACGGACTGAGGCCAGCCGGTGTCCAGTGCGCTATTACAACGCGCTATGACCATGCTCACCCCGGTGTAATTGGTCGTGGACTTGGTGGTTGTGCGGCAGATATTGCGGCAACAAAGAGCCTATCAGCATGCCGGCCAAGCTGGCCAGAAAGCCGGC
>JACCDS012251518.1_pt1 | contig 10053 bp, 12 predicted proteins | sample 7446441 | NCBI WGS metagenome assembly JACCDS01 (sample SAMN15323445, study PRJNA562643) | freshwater metagenome | isolation source: river surface water | place: USA:Blue River Watershed | collected 2017-08-17 | reverse complement strand
TCCGGCATCAGCAATTAATTGGGCATGGTAACTTTCACCCGCAGGTGTATCCCAAAAATCTCCGTACACATTTCCGGAAATAATACGCTCGTTACCTTTAGTTGAATTTTTAAATGTTGCCAGATACGCTGTTTCAATGGCCTTAAATTTTTCTTTTGCCAGGTCTTTTTTACCTGTTAAATAACCAAACAACAATAACCATTCGGCCTTACCAAGTGGATGCGTTTCACTCCAGTCGAAATTCGAAATGCATGTAATTCCAATTTCAATAAGTTTTTTTTCATTTGGAAAAGGCCCGGCATATGCGCTGTGAATAATAACTTTCGCACCACTTTTTACAATTCTTTCGGCATCGGGAGATCCCTCGCTTCCAAAAGAAGTAATCCTTCCAGCATTAAATGAATTTCGAAGAATTTCGTTGTAAACATATTGAATATCTTGAACAGCCACCACCTTATCCAGGCTATTTAATTCTGCTAACATACCTATGTGGGTGGACGAAAAAGTAGCCAATGTTGCCCCGGGAATAATTCCACCATCTCCAATTTTTATGGTTTGAAGCAATTCATTAGTTGAAGGATTTAGAATGTCAATTTGCGTATATGTCGGAAATTCAGCAATTCTTAGCCATTTACTGTAACGGCAAATGTTGTCTTTGTTGTCAATTGGTGTCAGTTTCTGTTCCTCCGAGCATGCGGAAAGGAGAAACAACCACAAAAAACTAAAAAACCAGAACTTCATCAATATTGCTCTGAAGAATTCGGGAAATCCCCTGAACGTACATCTTGGATATATTGCTGGAAAGACTTCATCATCTGATCGTAAAGATTATTGTACTTTCTCAAAAAGCGCGGACTAAAATCATTATTGATGCCCAACATATCATGAACGACAAGAACTTGTCCGTCCACCCCATTTCCTGCTCCAATACCGATTATAGGGATTTTAACTTCTTGTGCCACTCTTGTTGCAAGTTGCGCTGGAATTTTTTCTAAAACAATTGCAAAACAACCTAAACTTTCCAAAAGTTTTGCATCTTCCATTAATTGTTCTGCTTCTGCATCTTCTTTGGCACGAACAGTGTATGTTCCAAATTTATAAATGGATTGAGGAGTTAAACCCAAATGTCCCATAACCGGAATCCCTGCGTTTAATATTTTTTTGATAGAATCTTTTATTTCGCTACCACCTTCTAATTTTACAGCATGTCCACCACTTTCTTTCATAATTCGGATAGCAGAACGCAAGGCTTCTTTTGAATCTGATTGGTAACTTCCAAAAGGCAAATCGACCACAACTAATGCGCGTTCAATAGCACGAACTACTGACGAAGCATGGTATATCATTTGGTCCAGCGTGATAGGTAAAGTAGTTTCGTGTCCTGCCATAACATTAGATGCAGAATCTCCCACAAGAATTACATCTACCCCAGCAGAATCTACTATTTTTGCCATAGTATAATCATAGGCAGTAAGCATTGAAATTTTTTCGCCATTGGCTTTCATCTCAATCAATGACTTGGTAGTAATTCTTTTGTAATCTTTTTTTGCGACTGACATAGTAATGTATTTAATTGCGGTAAAGGTAATAAAATGTAATTTTTTTAACTCAAAATCGCTGATTAATATTATTTGTAACAATAAGTTTATTTAAATTCGTAACATGAAAAAAATACTATTTGGGTTTTTGTTGTTCATAACAGGATCTGTCTACTCGCAAAATCAAGAAGTCAAAAATGTTATTGAAACTTTTTTTCAAGGGTTTCATGCTAAAGATTCTATTGTTATGAAATCGGTTTGTTCAGATAAGTTGATTTTGCAATCTATTATTTCGAATGTAAAAGGGACTAAATTAATCAATGAGAATTCGAAAGATTTTTATCGTTCCATTGCAACTATTCCAGTTGCTACTCTTTTCGAAGAAAAGCTATTAGATTATACGATTCAAGTTGATGGAGCAATGGCCCATGTTTGGACACCGTATGAGTTTTTTATTAATGGAAAATTTAGCCATCGAGGTGTTAATGCATTTACAATGTATAAAGAAAATGAAAATTGGAAGATTGTTTATATTATTGATACCAGACGAAAATAATTTAACAATCAGCCATATTTACAGCTATTGCTAATCCTCCTTGAGAGGTTTCTTTGTATTTTGAGTTCATATCTTTGGCGGTTTGCCACATGGTATCGACTACTTTATCTAAAGGTACTTTTGCATTTTTGGGATCGGTAGCCAATGCTAGTTCAGCTGCGTTTATTGCTTTGATAGCTCCCATGCTATTTCGTTCAATACACGGAATTTGAACTAATCCTTCTACAGGGTCACAAGTAAGACCTAAATGATGTTCCATAGCAATTTCTGCTGCTATTAAAACTTGACTAGGAGTTCCTCCCATTACTTCACAGAGTGCTGCTGCAGCCATTGCTGACGAAACGCCTATTTCGGCTTGACAGCCTCCCATGGCAGCTGATATAGTAGCTCCTTTTTTGAAAATACTTCCAATCTCACCGGCTACCATCAAAAATTGTTTGATTTCTTTTTCTCCAGCTTGATGATTTTCGATTACTAAATAGTACATTAATACTGCAGGAATTACTCCAGCACTACCATTGGTAGGCGCTGTAACAACTCTGCCTAGTGAAGCATTTACTTCATTAACTGCCAAAGCAAAACAACTTACCCATTTTAAAATTTGGCGAAATTTTACCTCTGTTTTTCGGATTTGTTCTAACCAAGTTTGAGGTGAATTGTAATTGGATAATCCAATCAAATCTTGGTGCATATCGAAAGCTCTTCGTCTAACATGCAATCCCCCAGGTAATATTCCTTCAGAATGACAGCCAATGTACATGCATTCTAACATAGTATTCCAAATACGCAGCAATTCATTATGAATTTGATCTTCAGAACGCATTGATTTTTCGTTTTCATATACAATTTCTGAAATCGACTTGTTTTCTTGGATAGAATAATTTAGCAGTTCGGTGGCTTTAGTAATAGGAAACGGAAAAGCACATTTTAGTACTTGTTTCTTTTTGGCATTAATTCGTTCTTCTTTGACTACAAATCCTCCTCCAATAGAATAATAGGTAGCTTTAAATGTTTTTTTATCTCCAACAAAAGCAGTGAATTGGAGACCGTTAGAATGGAATGCTAGAAAATTTTTGTTGAAAATAATTTCGCTTTCAGGAAAAAACGGAATTGTCTTTTCATTTCCTAAATGAATTACATTATCTGTATGAATTTGAGTAGTTATTTTAGAAATACTATCTACTGGAATTGTTTCAGGGTCTTGTCCACTTAAGCCTAATAAAATAGCTAAGTCAGTAGCATGACCTTTGCCTGTTAATGATAATGAGCCATACAAATCGACTTGAATTTTTTCAGTTTTAGCCAATAAATTATTTCCTCTAAGCTCTGATAAAAATCGTTCGGCTGCGCGCCAAGGACCCAATGTATGGGAACTAGACGGACCAATCCCAATTTTTAGCATATCAAAAACAGAAATACATTCTTCCATCAATTTAATTTTTATTGGATGTAGCGGTAACGATGTTTGTTTATTTTTCTTTTAAGCGCAATCCAAATGGAACCATCAATACTCCTTTTTCGTAGATATTCAAATACAATACGACAGGTTTTTTTTGTCCCTCCCATTTAAGCTCGTAAACATCTAAAAAACCAGCACCCATATCACTTCTTTTAGTAGGAAAGGGACAGCAGCTTTCTAATTTTGTATAGCTTATTTTTTCTCCTTTTGGCCCAGCTAAAGCATTTAAAAAACGTTCTTGATTAGCATCGGATTTACTGGTTTGATAAAAAATATTAATAGGATAATCTTTGTCGTACCCATATTTTTTGTCGGTACTAAATAATTTTATTTCAAAGGTATTGTTGCTATTTACTACTAAATCAGGTGCTGTATCATCTACATTTTTTAAAGTAGATTTAGTACTTACACAAGAACTTACAAGTATACTAAGTGCTATATAGAGAATATTTTTCTTCATGACCGTATTAATGTTTTGTTGAACTTAATTTTAAATACAAACTGAATACAAATATAATGAGAACTTCAAATGCTTTATTCTTTCAGACAAGAATTATGCCTAAATTAAATGTTTTGATTGCAAAATTGGATTCCTTATTTTTACAAAAAATAAAATTTATGAATGCGTTTTTTGAGACTTGGCCTTGGTATATCTCCGGATTAATAATAGGTATGATTATGCTTTGTTTGACCTACTTTGGAAAACATTTTGGAATGTCCTCAAATTTAGAGTCGCTGTGTTCGATGTCAGGGTTAGGTAAAAAAGTAGCTTATTTTGACTTTGATTGGAAGGCTAATAAGTGGAATTTGATAGTGGTATTGGGTGCAATGCTTGGCGGATTTGTTGCTGTACATTTTATGAGTGATCCAAGTAATGTATCGATTAATCCAAAGACTATTGAACAATTAGCAGTACTTGGAATCGATGCACCTAACGGAAAGTTAGTTCCAGAGGTTCTTTTTGGAAATCAAATCTTTACATCGCCTAAAAGTATTTTTATTTTACTCATTGGAGGAATTTTAATTGGTTTTGGTACTCGCTATGCTGGAGGTTGTACTTCTGGTCATGCTATTTCGGGCTTGAGTAATTTACAATTACCATCTTTAAAAGCGGTTATAGGATTTTTTATTGGCGGACTCATTATGGTACATTTTGTTTTACCTCTAATTTTTTAAAACATGAAATTCATTAAATTTCTAATCGTAGGGTTTGTTTTCGGAATCGTTTTAACCAAATCAGAAGCGGTGTCTTGGTATCGTATTTACGAAATGTTTCAATTTCAATCGTTTCATATGTACGGCATTATTTCGGTAGCTATTGCAACAGGTGTAATTGGAATTCAAATCATCAAAAAGTATCAATTAAAAGCAATCGATGGTACTCCAATTGTTATTAAAGCTAAAGAAAAAGGTTCGGCTCGTTATTGGATTGGAGGTATCTTTTTTGGTTTAGGTTGGGGATTAGTTGGTTCTTGTCCTGGACCAATATTTATATTGTTAGGTGCTGGAATTTTACCAGTTGTTATAGTGCTTTTGGGGGCTTTGTTAGGTACTATTTTGTATGGTGTTTTAAAAGATAAATTACCTCACTAAAAAGATAAATACAATTTTTAGAATAGCATTTTCTTATAAAAGGAGATGCTATTTTTTTTGATTCAAATGTAAAATACCCCAAACAATGCTATACTGCGCTAGTAAATAAGTAAGCATTATTAATAAGTAAGCTTGAGAAATGGGCTGGTAGAATTTGTTAAAAGCCAAAATACTGTCTGAACTGATAAAAAATATAGCTCCTATCAAAACGGAGTGATACGGAATGACATTCCATTGATAACTTCCTTTTAGAGCAAAAAATAACATGGTACTGATTACTATTGCATAAATTACTACTGGCAGAGTAAGCGAACCTAGTTTAGGACCTAGCGTTCCAATCATCACTGAAAAATACATTAGAATCAATCCAACTCCGGCTCCAAAACTTAATTTGTTGCTTATAGACTTACTCCTAGTTTGTTTGTTAAATAGTACAATATAAAAGAGATGGGAAATTAAGAATGCTACTAGTCCTAGTATAAAATAGATTTCGCCTTTATTTGCAAAAAGCAAAATTACATCGCCTATCCAAGAGAAGATTAATGCCGTTATTAAGATTTTTTTGGTTCTAAAGCTTTCTGAAAAATACACTGCAATTAATAAAATAGGAAGTAGAAAAGGTTTTACTACTCGGGCAATTTCTTCTTGGTTAAATGCGGTAATGAATAAGTAAAAAACACTACAACCTAAGTAGATGAATAAGAATAATTTGTTTTTCATGTCGTTTTAGAATTTAGGTTAGAGCCAATTTTTTAGATTTGAACCCCGAGCTTACAAAATAGATGTTGATAATTAACGAAAGAGTTAAATATCCCATTACTAAGTAGGTTCCAAAAGGAATCAGAGTGTCAATTTCAAACCAATTTCCGAAATAAGTAATTATCCCAATTCCAAAAACAAATCGGATACTTTCCCAGAACAACGAATAATTGTTGGTGTCCATTAATTCGGTGTAACTATACACACTAATAAAAATAAAAGTTCCGTAAACGAAAACATGTTGAATGTCTATTCTTGCAATAGAAAGGTATAAATAGCTTACTAATCCTAAAGTAACAAACAATTGTACCACAGACCAATACATTAATTTTTTAGAATAATGTGTACCATATTTATCAAAACTATAGACGTTCGAAATTTTGGTTACAGGATATTTTTCTTCAAAATTTTCTGGACGCCAACCGGTTGGTTTAAACCAAATGGTCAATTTGTCTTTCCAATTCTCCGCTCGCCAAGCATCGCAAATTAACAGCCAAAGATGTTGAAAGTTAATTCGGAACGGATTCCAAGTTTGAGCGGGTCTTGTTATTCCGAAAACGGGAGGTACGGTATCTAGTTCTTCTTGATAGGTTCCGAATAATTTGTCCCAAAAAATAAAAATTTGACTGTGATTTTTATCAATGTATTCGGGATTGATGGCATGATGCACTCGATGATGCGAAGGGGTAACTAGTATTTGTTCCAGAATCCCCATTTTTTTAATGTGTTTGGTATGATACCAAAATTGTAAAAACAAATGAATAGGTAAGGTGATGGCTATAACTTTGGCAGGAACACCAAGTAAAGCTGCTGGGATTAATAGGAAAGTAAATAGGTTGACAAAACTAGATACACTTTGGCGTAAAGCACACGACAAATTGAATTCTTCGCTACTATGATGTATGGCATGTTTGTTCCAAAAAAAATTAATTTGGTGTGACCATCGATGCGACCAGTAACCATAAAAATCAATAACAATAAATCCAATTAAGTACGTAAGAATCGAAGCGTCTTGATGAAACAAGGTAATTTTGGTTGCCATCCATTCATAAGAAAGTAAGGTGACGCTTAGACCGAGTACATCTTTTAAAGAATTAATAATTCCAGAACTGATACTTGATACAGAATCCATAATGGGAGCTGTGTCCTCTCCTTTATAATAGCCGTATACTTTTTCGATAATTATTAATACCAAAAACAAGGGCATAGCCAATAATAATACTGTAGCATATTCTTTCATAAATACCTATAACTTTAATCAAATATAGAATAAAACTATAAAATTTATGAAGAAATGATAAAAAATGTAAAGTACTAGATAATTTCGGCACTCAATCCAGCTTCCAATAATTGAATACATTGTGGTTTGAGTTTGTCATACACGTCAGTTTTGACAGTACATTTCCCGTTGTAATGAATAATTAGCGAACATTGTTCAGCTTGTTCAGGAGTATGGTCGCACACGCGAACCAAGGTGTCAATTACGTGATCAAAAGTATTGACATCATCATTATAAACAACAATTTCGTTATTTGCTATTGTTGTTTCTTGAAAACGGACTCTTTCTTTTACTTTTTCTTTAGTACTCATTTGAAGGTAGGTTTGTACTTTGGTATTACAAAACTAATTTACATATTTTAATGAAACCCAGTTGTTTCTTTGAAACTTTTTAACGTAAGTCAAACCTTTTTCGGTACAAGAACTATCTATAAAGGGAATGTCTTCTTCGTAGAATCCACTAAATAAAATCGTTCCGCCAGGGTTCAAACAATCCACATACGATTGCATGTCATTTAATAGAATATTTCGGTTGATATTCGCAATGATCAAGTCGTATTTCTTGCCTTTAAGCAAAGTTGCATCTCCTTCATACACGCTAATGTGTTGGCAATAGTTACGCTCTGCATTTTCTATAGAATTCAAATAACACCAATTATCAATATCGATGGCATCAATAGGTTGGGCGCCTTTCATCTCCGCTAAAATCGCTAAAATTGCAGTTCCGCATCCCATATCTAAGGTTTTTAAACCTTTTACCTCCATTTCTAAAAGATGCTGAATCATCATGTGTGTAGTTTCGTGGTGTCCAGTACCAAAACTCATTTTAGGTTCGATAACAATATCAAACTCAGCTTCAGTTTTAGGGTGAAAAGGAGCGCGAACATGGCATTTACCGTCTACCTCAATAGGTTCGAAGTTTTTTTCCCATTCTTCATTCCAATTGATTTGTTCTATTTCTTCGTAGGTGTAGTCAATGGTAAATTCTTCCGATTGTAAAATGTAAACATCGTCAAGAATTGTATCGTCCCACAATTCTTTTTGAACAAAAGCATCAATTCCTGTTTCCGTTTCCGTGAAACTCTCAAATGCTTTTTCTCCTAATTCGGCAATTAGAATTTCTGAACCTAGTTCTTTTGGCTCGATAGTAAAGTGGTATCCGATATAACTATTTGACATGTTTATTTTTTTTGCAAAGGTACATTTTCTCTTTATTTATTGAGACCAATCAAAACAAAAAAAAAGAGGTTTGAATGAACCAACCTCTTTTTATAATTTAGAATTGTAAAATTTAGATAGCGTTGATAATCGCAACGAAATCATCTGCTTTTAAAGCCGCTCCACCGATAAGACCTCCGTCAACATCTGGTTTAGAGAAAATTTCTTTTGCATTTTCAGGTTTCACACTTCCTCCGTAAAGGATAGAAACATTCTCAGCCACATCACTTCCAAAAGATTTACGTACCGTTTCTCTAATGAATTCGTGCATTTCTTGTGCTTGTTCTGGAGAAGCAGTTTCTCCAGTTCCGATAGCCCAAACAGGCTCGTAAGCTAAAACAACATTTTTCCAATCGTTAGCACTAATGTGGAATAAACCATCTTTCAATTGATTCTCTACAACGTTAAAATGAGTGTTAGATTGACGGTCTTTTAATTCTTCACCAAAACAGAAAATAACAGTCATATCGTGTTCTAAAGCTGCATCTACTTTGCTTGCGATTAAAGCATCTGTTTCGTGAAAAATAGATCTACGCTCAGAATGTCCAAGGATTACTGTGTTTACACCAACACTTTTTAATATATCAGCAGATATTTCTCCAGTAAATGCTCCACTTTCAGCTTGGTGAACGTTTTGAGCAGCTACATCAATATTGGTAAATTCTAAATGATCCACCGCCGAAGCTAGGTTTACAAAAGTAGGTGCTACAATAACTTGTGCAGTACTATCTGTAGGTACTTTAGCAATTAAATCATTCAATAAATCTTCTGTTTGCTCTGCGTTCTTATGCATTTTCCAGTTTCCTGCAACAATCTTTTTTCTCATTTTAGTTGTATTTATTTTAATAGTTTTTAGTTTATTTTAATTTGTTTAATGTCTCATTAATTAGATCGAAATCAGTTTCGATAGCTCGATATAGTACAATTTTTCCTGATTTATCTAAAATAATATATCTCGGAATCCAATCCAAATCTATCGCTTTACCAAAAATACCTTTCATCTGGTCATTCGCCATATAATGGTCTCCTTTTAATTCGTGTTTTTCAATTCCGGCTAACCATTTGTCGGAAGTTTTATCCATCGAGATAAATGTAAAAGCTACTTTTGGATGATTGGCTTGTAATTCTTTTACCTTAGGCATTGCTTTGACACAGTCTCCGCACCAAGACGCCCAAACTTCAATTACTGTAGTTTTTCCTTTTTGTTTCTTGATAATATCTTTAAAGGCCACTTGGCTTCCGTCGGTTGCTAATAGCGATTCAGACAAAGCAGTTTCTGAAAATGTTTTCTTCTGTGCGTTGCTTGTACAAGAAAAAGTTGCAAAAGCAATCAATAAAGCGACTAATTTTTTCATCTTAATAAATATTTACAAAGTTAATTTAAACTCAATAGAAAGTTTGTTTTTGGTTGAATACTACTTGATTTCAATATCGTTATAGTTAATAAATAAGCGACTTATTAACGATGAAATGAGTTATAATTTCAAATCTTCAATATCATTATAATGTACTTTTTGTTTTACAGTACCTTTTTCTAAAATAACAATACTTGGATTGGCTCTTTCAATGGTTTTTAAAGCGGTAGCGTCACAGAAGTAAAAATCAAATGTGAATCCAAATTCTTTCTTTGTTTTTTCTATTTGTTCAGGTGC
>JACCDS011564396.1_pt1 | contig 10054 bp, 2 predicted proteins | sample 7446441 | NCBI WGS metagenome assembly JACCDS01 (sample SAMN15323445, study PRJNA562643) | freshwater metagenome | isolation source: river surface water | place: USA:Blue River Watershed | collected 2017-08-17 | reverse complement strand
TGGCACTGCCTCTTTCGGTTTCCTGGTGAATAACCCGGGGGCAGCGCCTACCTCATTCACATTGAACGGTGCAGCTTGTGGCGGTTCTGCCAGCAGTACTCCAAGCACCAGCAGTGCCAGCTCTGTTCCATCGAGCGCAAGCAGCAGCTCAGTAAATAATGCCCAGGCTGCACGTTGGTTGTTGGATACGACCAACTCTACCTTCCACTTTGTGTCCGTGAAGAAAAGCACTGCGGGCGTGGAAACGCCGGAGAATTTTACCTTTAGCACCCTCCAAGGTACGGTTTCGGCGAGCGGTCAAGCAACTCTGACTATCCCGCTGTCTAGCATTAACACTGCCAACGCTACCCGCGATCCACGCATGCAAAATCTGCTGTTTGAATCTGCCTACCTGCCAAGCATGCACTTTACTACCCAGCTGGACTTGGCTGCGATCGAAGCTATGGGTGTAGGTACCACGGCAATACAATCCGTAACCGGCAACCTCACCCTGCATGGTATTGCCAAATCCGTAGTGTTTGATGCACTGGTTGTAAAAAACAGCAGCGGCAGCGTGTCTTTCTCGCCTAAAAAGCCAATCGTAATCAATTCAGCGGATTTTGATCTGAATGCGGGTATCGAATCCCTGCGCTCTATCGCCGGCTTGAGTACTATCGGCGAGAAAGTACCTGTGTACTTCAAGATGTTCCTGAGCAACAGCAACCCAAGCAACACTCCTGCTATCACGCTGGCGACCGCACCTACTGCACCCGTTAGCTTGACCGGTACCGTAAACGCCACTGGTGCCGCAAGTCTGAACTGGGCTGACACCAGCGCAACCGAAACCGGTTTCCTGTTACGTCGTAAAGGCGCTGACGGTCGTTGGGTAACTGCAGCAAACACCGCGGCGAATAGCGTTAGCTACCTGGACAGCCTGACCACTGCCGGCAGCTATGACTACAAAGTCATCAGCTACACCGATAGTATTCCTGCCGCGGCTACAGCTCCGTTGACACTGGTATATAGCGTTAACACCACCAGCTCTGGTAGTTCGACCTCCGCCACATCAAGCGTTGCCAGCAGTGCCGCATTTACCGGTGTTGCAGCGACTGGTGCCACTATTTTCACCGGCTCTGGTGGTTGTAATGGCTGCCACAAAGACAACAACGGCGATGGTCTCTTCGGTGACGGCGCGATTACTTTCAACGTGAACGCCTTCACCTACCAAACCATGAGCAAGTACGCAGGCAAAGGTTATACCGGTACTTCGGCGCTGGATTTGTCGGTCTTTATTAAAGACAACATGCTTGGTCACTGCACTAACAATGCTTGTCAGGACGTTGCGGCATACCTCTGGTCCCTGCGCGGCCAAACCATTGCCAGCAGCAGTTCTTCTGTCGCCAGCTCAGTCTCTTCCAGCTCAGTTAGCAGTATCTGCGTAGGTGACTCGTGTGCACCAACTTACGCCGATCGCTCTCTGCGCATCCTGAGCAAGAACGAATACATCAACAGCGTTCTTGATCTGACCGGTGTGGATCTGAAAACCACCCTGGATGCGGCAACTCTGGCGTCTATCCCGGCGGACATTTTGGTGAATGGTTTCACTAACAATACCCGTGCAACTATCACCGAAAACAGTGCTCGCGCTTATGAAGCTCTGGCCACCAAAATCGCCACTGCCTCTGCGGCGAAAAGCTTCGCAGGTGTAGCAACCTGTTCAGGTACTGTTGCCGCTTGCGGCGATACCTTTGTGGCTGACTTCGCTAAACGTGCTTTCCGTCGTCCATTGACCACCGAAGAGAAGACCAACTATGCAACCTTCTTCTCCTCTAGCCTCGGCGTAACCACTACCAGTGATGCGTTGAAGCTGGCTCTGCGTGCGGTACTGACTTCTCCTCAATTCCTGTACCGCAGTGAAATGGGTGTGAAAGTCGCTGATCTTCGCGCCGGCACTGTAGATACCACTGCCAACATCACTATCAACGATGTTCCAGCAGCTGACCGCACATCTCTGCCCGACACTGCTTATGTACTGACTCCGTACGAGATGGCTTCATTCCTGGCCTTCACCTACACCGGCAGTACACCAGATGCTACCTTGCTGGCCGCAGCTGATAGCAAGTCGCTGTGGACCAAAGCGCAAATTGAAGCGCAAATTACCCGTTTGCTGGGAACTACCAAAGCTCGCAGTCACTTCGGTAATTTCGCCGTGCAATGGCTGGATGCAGAAGGTCTGCAATACGATGCGCGCGATCCTGCTCGCTATCCGACTTACACCACCGATGTGCAAAAAGCCATGCTGGAAGAAGCACGCGCAATCTATAACGACGTAATTCTGGACGGCGCCGCATTCAGCAATCTGTACACCAGCTCTTACACTTTCGCTAACTCTGCTCTGGCAAGCTTCTATGGCTTGAGCACCAGCGGACTGGGAACCAGCGTAAGCAAAGTGACTACAACCAATCGCGGTGGTTTGATTGCCTCGGGTGCATTTATGGCACGCAACGCTCACTTCGCCAAAACGGCGCCAATCCTTCGTGCGGTTCGTACCCGTCGCTCATTCCTGTGTCACGACGTACCTAACCCACCTACCGGTGTAGCGCTGGACCAACTGCGTGCTGACCAAGCCGCTGCGTTTGAAGCGTTGAAAACCAGCCAGGGTGGATTCGCAACCGCTCGCCAGGAATATCACTTCCTGACCAGTGTAAGCCCATGTACCAACTGTCACTTGAAGATGATCAACCCACTGGGCTTCGGCTTCGAAGACTTCAGTCCGATTGGCTTGCCACGCACTCGCGATGACAACAATCTGTCGGTTGCCTTCCAGGACGACGACGGCACCCTTTACGGTGTAAACAGTGTGGATGACGGCAAGTCACTCACCTTCGCCGGCACCAAAGACCTGGGCGCTAAACTGGTTGCTTCAACAGATGGCTTCGCACAACTGCGCGCGTGTTTCATTGAAAACAACTACCGCATGGCATTCGGTACCGGTGTGAACTACTTTGATCGCAATCTGACTGGCAGCGACGACAAGCCAATTCCATTGCCTGCTGCGCAACAGCAAGCAAACTCTGTAGAAGTTGCCGCGCTGATCCAGCAAATGGCTGCTAACAGCAATAGCCCGAAAGTCATGTTGCAAAACTTGGGTAGCTTGAAGTCAGTACGTTACCGTAAAGACTTCTAATTACCGGCAAACCTAAAAAAATCCGGGTGGGGCCAGCCCCACCCTTTAAAAAATTTTCTTCCCAATCAATCGTCAGCGGATTCGCTGGCAAGGGATAAAAAGGGTTTTAACTATGAATGACTTCAAAAAAATGGCTGATGAACATCGCCGCAATTTTTTAAAGTTTGTTGCCAAAACCGGTATTTCCATACCAGCGCTCCAGGCATCAACCTTGGCCATGGGCGTGTTATCCAGTCGCTTCGCGGAAGCGCAAACGGCAACTAACAAAGTTAAGCGCGTTATTTTTGTGTACATCCCGGGCGGTACTCCAGGCCACGCCACCGCAACCTTCACGCCAACCGGTTCGGCCGGCTCACTGGTGATGAAAGCTTGCTCACAACCAATGGATACCCACAAAAACAACTGCATTTTCATTAGCAATGCTGCAATCGTTTCTGGCACTACTCCAGCGGGCGGTCACGGTCTAACCTTCCGCGTACTGGGCGCCTTCAACGGCAACGGGACTACCGTGGACAACGTATTGGCGCAATCGACCATTGGTGCTGCATCGCGCTTCGGTTCATTGCGTTTAGGCGTTATTTCCAACGGCGCTGATGGTGCTACCCTGGACTGCTCGATTTCTTCCGTAAATACCTGGACTCAATCCACTTACGTTAGTAACCCACGCACCGTGTTCAACAGTCTGTTTACCGGCGGCGCCAGCACTGGCTCAACTGCCCAGCAACAACAGATGAAAATTTACGATGTAAACCTGGCGGCGCTGAACAAGATTCGCAACCAGCTTTCGGTAGAAGAACAATTGCGCGTGGATCAAAACATTGCAGCAATTCAGAAACTTAAAAACGATCTGACCAACTCCACCACTACCACAACCGGTGCGTGTACCAATCCGGCGTGGGACAACTACGGCGCAACCGACGCTGATCCAATGCTGGGTGCTCACTTCACCCAACTGTTTGACCAGCAGGCACGCAACGCTGCTCTGGCTTTGGCTTGTAACCTGACCAAAGTGGTGAGCATTCAAATGGGTACAGATGGCGGAAACTTCGCGGCGACTGGCTTCACCGACACTTACCACGGTTCAATCCACGTGGGTCAGGATGCGCCTTTTATCGCGCAACGCGCTTACCTGCAAGGTCGTGTCGCCAGCTTGATCAACATCCTGAAAACTACCCCGGATGAGACCGGAGCACCACTGTTCAATTCAACCTTGATTGTTCAATTGAGCGATATGGGTAACGGACAAGTTCACCTGGGCGAGGATGCACCTTTGATGTTAGCGAGTGGCAGCAGTTCGTTCCGCGGCGGACGCGTGGTGGCGGGTAGTATGCACACCCAACTGTTGGACAACGCTGCAGAAGCGATTGGTTTGACTGGTTACACCCCTTACTCAGGCGGATCTGTATCCACTGTGTGGGCATAACCACCGGGTAAAACGTTATCAACACATTATTGCAGCGCCTTCGGGCGCTGTTTTTTTAACACATTGTTGATCACCAGGTTTTTCACAGATGAGCCGAAATCGGCATGGATGATAAATTCAGCAGCAACAATTGATAATTTTTGTTAACCGATTTATCGACATTTCCTCTCTTATCCTCCCCTTTTTCCACTCTAACCCGCACCAAACAAGACTTTCAGATCATTTCTCCTCAGGTTTTCAATTGTTAATAAACCTTAATAGTTCCCAACCATCCCTCCGTTAAAAAATTGCTCAATATCTGACTGTGCACTAGATTTGGCATCGACCCAAATAAGATTGCGCAATCATTTAAAAACTTAGCCATCGCTGAACAACATAAACACTGAAGGCAAACCTATTTCTTGATGTCAATTTATTAGATTTTAGCGCCAATTAGCACCATTTTAAAAACAATAACAAGATTTTATGATGTAGGAAAAAGCTCCTCACAACGTGCAAAATCCAACTCAAAAAATAGAAATTAAAAGCCGTAAAAGATATTCAAAAAAATAATTTGTTAACGCAATCACACTTATATACGAAAAAACATAACGATAAAAATGCCCCCACCCTTGAAGACGACCTTGGCTTTTGGCGCTCATGTGCCGTTTCGGGATTAGGGAAAGTCGCTGTAACCGTGTTTGTTAAGACCCTAAAGCATTTCAACACAACCCAGGAGGAAGAAACCTATGAGCCACTTTGCAGCCATAGTGAAGCCACCTCGCCCATTGGGACGGTTTTGCCGTCCACTTTGGGCGGCTGGTGTTTCACTCGCAATTACCGCACTCACACCCCAGGCATTCGCTGCCTGCCAGTATGTCGTGAATGATCAATGGGGAGGAGGTTTTACCGCCACCATTAAAGTCACCAACTCTGGTACGGCACCCGTCTCTGGCTGGAATATCAACTGGCGCTACAACGGCGCGGACCGAATTACCAGTAGCTGGAACGTGACCATGTCTGGCAGCAATCCCTATACCGCCAGTAACGTCGGCTGGAATGGCAACCTGCAACCCAACCAAACGGTAGAGTTCGGCGTGCAAGGCAGTAAAGGGAGTGCGCCGGCAGAATTAGCGGTAATCAGTGGCGCGATTTGCGATGGTTCCGCATCCTCATCGCCCACATCTTCCGCACCAGCATCCTCTCGTTCCAGCACCGTAACGAGCAGCTCGAACAGTTCCGCTCCTGCGGTGATGGGATGCGGCAACAACACACTCTTTTGCCTGGACTTTGAAAACACCGCCCCAGGGACAATTCCCTCTGGCTTTACTCAAGAAGGTAATGGCATTGCGGTAGTTCAGGGGCAAGAAGCTCGCAGCGGAAATCGCTCGGTGAAGTTCACCAGCACCAACGCGAGTAACTACGGCTATTTCAAAAAGAACAGCGTCTCCGGTACTCACTGGGGTCGGCTCTATTACAAGATGAAAACGCCGGTGCCCAATATCAACACCTGGCTCCACGGGACATTCGTGACTTCACGTGGCAACAACGCCGAATTTCGTTTTGTGGATACGGTGCAGGAAGCCAGTGGCAAGCATCAATACATCTACAACGTAGAACCAGGCGATGTGTCCCTGCAGGGCGCTTACGCCTATAACTTCGATAGTAGCTGGGTGTGCACCGAGTGGTACGTAAACCATCAAACCCAAACCTATCGCTTTTTCCGCAATGGCGAAGAACTCTTCTTCACCAACGGCGGCAGAACGACTGGCGCCACCAACCTCCCCGGCTTTGCCGCGGTTCCGGCCAGCCTCGACTGGTTGGGCTTCGGTTTCAGAAGTTACCAACAAAGTGGCGGCATTGAAGGTTGGATTGATGACGTAGCTGTGGGTGGCGACCGTATTGGCTGTTCAACCCCGAACACCAGCTCAGCAAGTTCCAGCAGCATCCAAAGTACCAATCGTGCACCTATAGCCACTGCAGGCGGGCCTGGTACCAGCATTCATACCTTTGGCAGCGCCAGCTTCTCAGGTGACGGGTCAGACCCGGATGGGGACCCTCTGACCTTCCGATGGACTCTGGGCTCTGAAGTGCTTTCTACCGCGCGTTCGTTTAGCTACACCTTTACTCAAGCGGGTAGCTACTCAATTCTCTTGACAGTTACCGACGACAAAGGCGCTAGTGGAACAACAGCAGTATCGGTACAGGTATTCGACTGGCCGGGAAGTTCATCATCCAAAAGCAGTGGATCCGTGAGCAGCCGGTCGTCGGTGAGCAGCGACTCATCAATCATCAATGTCAGCTCCTCCAGCAGGTCATCCCTGCCACAAGCCAGTACTTGGAGCCTGAACCCGAGCGCGTCTTATCTCAACTTCGTGACAACCAAAAATACCAACGTGATCGAAGCGCACGGTTTTGATTCGCTATCTGGCGGAATTAGTGATACCGGCACCGCAACGCTGGTAATTAATCTGAGCAGTGTCAACACCGGCATCGCCCTGCGCGATCAACGCATGCGCGATCTGTTATTCGAAGTAGTTAGTTTCCCCAATGCAACCGTCACTCTCGCGGTGCCTAACGGCTTGCTCACCAATCTCGCGGTCGGTAGCACAAGCGAAATTGATGTAACTGCCACCTTGAATTTGCATGGCGTCGACCAACCGCTTGCCACTCGCGTCTCCGTGCAAAAACTGACGAACAATCGCGTGCTGGTACAGAACCTCACACCAGTGTTGGTAAGTGCTGCGGACTACGATCTCAGCAACGGAGTGGAAGCACTGCGCGCCGCCGTGGCTATTGCCTCGATCAGCAAGGCAGTTCCAGTGGATTTCACTCTCGTCTTTGACGCCCGTTAATTGGCCAGGAGAGCAACGACTATGAAACGATTCTTATCCAAATCGCTGTTTCCCGCCGGCTTGGTAGCACTGGGCTTATTTGCATCCAGTGCTGCGACAGCCCAGGCGAATTGCAGCGTCAATTACAAGATTACTAACAGCTGGGGTAATGGCGGCCAGGCCGATGTCACCCTCACCAATCTCGGCAGCGCGAAAACCAGTTGGGAACTTTGCTGGACATTTAACGGCAATGAAGCCATCAATAATTTGTGGAACGGAACGCGCACCCAAAACGGAAAAAGTGTTTGTGTCAAAAGCGCCAGTTACAACGGCAATTTAGCCACGAATGGCAGCGCCAATTTCGGTTTTACCCACAACAATGCGCCGGGTGCAATTCCCACCAACTTCACCTTGAATGGCGCCAGTTGCGGTGGAGCCACCAGCAGCCTGCCAACGACCAGCAGTAGTCGAAGCAGCAGTAGCTTGCCGCCACTGACATCATCCTCTACATCGAGCAGCCGCAGCAGTACCAGTAGCCAGAGCAGTGCGGGCAGTAGCAGCACTCCGACGGTTGCTGCACGCTGGCTGATCAACGAAACCAAGTCTTTGCTGAACTTTGTCTCGGTAAAAAATACGGATGTCGCCGAGGCATTCACCTTCACGCAATTGCAAGGCACCGTCGCTGCGAATGGACAAGCAACCTTAACGATTCCGCTAGGAAGCATTTCTACCGGCATCGATTTGCGCAACACCCGCATGAAGCAGATGTTATTTGAAACAGACATACTGCCAAGTATGCACTTCACCACCACCTTGGATCTGGCTGCAATCGACGCTATGCCAGTAGGCGGTATCAGCAATCAAGTGCTCACCGGAAACCTGGTGCTGCACGGGATATCCAAAGCAATTTCCTTTGATGCCTTAATGATCAAACATGCAGCGAACAGCGTCAGCGTGTCGCCACGCAAACCCATTTTGATCAACAGTACCGACTATGATCTGAATGCCGGTATCGAGGCGTTGCGGATGGCGGTGGGTGCATCATCGATTGGAGAGCGTGTGCCTGTGTATTTCAAAATGTTCCTCACAAGGGATAACCCGGGCAACCTGCCAGCCATTCGTCTGGCTCAGGCACCTTCGGCCCCCATTAGCCTGATGGGAACTATGAACAATACAACTGCCTCCGCCAGCCTGACCTGGACTGACACCAGCGCTACGGAAAGTGGATTCCTGATTCGCCGCAACGACATCAATAACCGCTGGGTAACGGTGGGCAAGGTGTCGGCCAATATCGCCTATTTCACCAATGGAGTGGAAAATGCCGCAGGCGCAGCGGACTTTAAGAGCGTGACCTATAAGGTAATCGGTTATACAGACAGCATTCCGTCCGAGGCATCTAACTCCTTAGGCCTTACCTATACCTATCAGTTCGGAAGCACATCCTCATCGTCGTCGGTTAGCTCCAGAAGTGCGTCTTCTTCGTCAGCTCCGATGCTGATGGGTGATGCAGCACGGGGCAAAACACTGTGGGAAAGCCCGGCAGTTGGCTGCTTGTTCTGTCACGCAGTCAATGCTGATGGCACTGCAGGTAGCAGCCTAAGCAAAATTGACCCGCGCAACCTGCGCTTTACCACGTCGGCCAATATCGTTAAGTACATCGAAGACAATATGCCGAAAAGCGACCCCGCTGCTTGCGTAGGTCAATGTGCCGCTGACACTGCTGCCTACTTCTTGTCTCTGAAACCTGCGATGAGCTCGTCTTCCAGTAGCAGAAGCGCTTCGTCAGTCAGCTCCAGCGTTATCAGTAATCTGACCGGGGAACAACTCTACACCCAGAAAGGCTGTGCCAACTGTCACGGCGCGCGCGGGGACAACCCAATGCGCCCTATTGTGGTCGACCGCTGGACCCGTAACTCGCTGATCACAAAAATCGACTCCAGCATGCCGCTCAACGATCCAAGCAGTTGCGTAGGCGATTGTGCAACCAAAATCGCCGACTACATTCTCACCTGGAAACCGCCTGTCGTTTGTACCACCGGGGAAGACATACTGCCGCGTCGCTTGCGTCTGCTGACCAATCGCGAATATGCCAATACGATTAACGATCTACTGGGCGTCACCACCGGAGCAACAGTCGCGGCCACCTTGGAGCCTGACACCAAAGTAAAAGGCTTTGATAACGTCAACGCCAAGAAAATCAACAGTAGTGGCATGGACACCTATTGGAATGCAGCAAAGAACCTCGCAACCAATGTCAGTCTCACCAGTTTGATGAGCTGTAGCACGTCAACACCGCGCGACCAGTGTGCATCAACATTTGTACCTGCCTTCGGTAAACGTGCATTCCGTCGCCCACTCACCAGTGCAGAGCAAACCTCCTACAACAACTTGTTCCGTCTGGGTGCTAGCAATGACGCGGGTGCGCGCTTGGTCATTCAAGCAATGCTCGCCTCGCCCAACTTCCTGTATCGCTCGGAAATTGGATCAACATTCAGCGGCACCGGCAGTTTGACCCAATACGAAACAGCATCTCTTCTGGCATACACTTTCACCGGCTCCATGCCCGATGCCACCTTGTTCACCGAGGCTGACAACAATCGCCTAAACACACCAGCACAGTTGCGCACCCAAGCGGAACGCCTCCTGGGAACC
>JACCDS010613213.1_pt1 | contig 10055 bp, 12 predicted proteins | sample 7446441 | NCBI WGS metagenome assembly JACCDS01 (sample SAMN15323445, study PRJNA562643) | freshwater metagenome | isolation source: river surface water | place: USA:Blue River Watershed | collected 2017-08-17 | reverse complement strand
GTCAGGGGCTGGGCTATAATTCGGCCCGCGCTGCACCACGCAGCGCCGCGTCCTCGCCGTAGTTCAATGGATAGAACGAGTGCCTCCTAAGCGCTAGATCTGGGTTCGATTCCCGGCGGCGGGACCAAGTAAACCGCGATTTCTTTGCGAAATCAGTGCCTTACTATCTCACCTCCCTAGACGTTGTGATACAGAGCGTGATACACGGGCTACACTCGTGGTTCAAATATGCTCATCCGTCTTGGCGCAGCCATCTCAGTGTCCGTGCAATATCTCCAACTTCGTAAGAACATCTACCAGTTCTACCTCCGCGTCCCTCAGCACCTGATTGATCATTACGGAAAAGAGTTCATCCGAAAGAGTCTGCGCACGTCCAATGTGACTGAGGCAGCAAAAAAGGCAGAGGTAGAAGCTCGACGTTATCAAGCAGAGTTCAAGGTCCTCTCGAAAAAAGGACAACTGATTCCCCAAGACGTTGCAACAGAGGGACGCGCCCTTGCCGAAAAATGGGCCGGACACTTCGATTTCTTCCTTGATCTGGTGGTCAGTCCGAAAAGGGAGAAGCACGCGGACGGAGACGAAGATGTCTACGCAAATGCCGATCCCTCCGAATACCTCTCGCCTGCCGAGATGGAGGCTTGGAAGCGACTTTCCAATCCCAACGCATTCCGAATGGCTGATGCCTTTCGTCTCTATTTGAAGACTCACCAGCGAGGAGCTGAGGAGGAGTTCGCAAAGAAAGTAGGCAGGGATTGGGATCAGCTTGTTGCTTTGACGGGAGACATTCCGTTCTCAGACCTCTCACGCGAACACGCAAGGTCTCTAGTGGATCACTTAATCGGCAAGGGTCAGAAGACGGGCACTATCCGTCGAACCCTGAATACGCTCGGCGCAGTAACCAGGAGCACTATCACCGAGCTGGAGCTTCGCAAGTCCGACCCTTTCAAATCTTTGAAGATTCAGGGTGAAGGGAGGGATCGCGAAGAGGGAGTGGTGGCAAGCGGAGCACAGTTAGAGGAGATTGTGCTGGTGTGCCTTAAAGACAGGTCCTCTGCCGTCTCATTGCTCATCATATTGCAGATGGAGTTGGGATCGAGGATTGGTGAGGTCGCAGGGCTTGCTGTCAGCGATGTCTTCCTTGATCACGCAATCCCGCACCTCCATTTCAGGGATCAACCGTGGCGGACACTGAAGAACAGACAAAGCGAACGCCAAGTGCCGCTTGTTGGAATCGCTTTGGATGCGATGAGAGCCGCCCTTTCCCTTCCGAGAAAAGGGCAAGGGCTGTTCGAGCAATACGCAAAGCCGAGGGGTAACGACTCTGCTTCCCAAGCTGCCAACAAACGACTGAAGAGTTGGGGACTTACTACCCATGACTTCCGGCACACCATGAAAGATCGCTTACGGGAGGCAGGTTGTCCAAAGGACATCCGTGACGCCATCCAAGGACATTCTGCCCAAGATGTGGCGGAGATCTACGGCAAGGGGCACTCCTTGAAGACCAAACAGGAATGGCTCCTGAAGATCACCACCAGACTGCAATAGGTCTCATACGCCGGCTAGAAAAGGCAGCCTATGCAAAATGCACCCTAAGGCATTGCATACCGGAGGTGATCAGAAGTCCTCCCCATTGATCACTTCCGGGATTTCCGTATCGTCCTCCTCCAATTCCTCATCTCCATCAGCTCCTTCGCTGATACAGTCTTCAAAGACCACCGTGGCAGCCAATCGCTTTGGCAAGGTGGAATTGATCGCGTAGAGGGCTTCTGCAAACTCTTCAGGAAACTGGGAGATTGTGCCGCCGAATAGCTTCAGAAGTCCTTGCTTGAACCGGTCTATCCGCTTTGCTATTGCTTCGTCCAGCTCAGTCTCGACCCCCAGGCCTTCAGTCATCTGCTTCGCACTCCGCCACGACCACCCAGCGAGTTCTAATGAGTCGTACTTCGGGCTGAGGTCTTCGGTGAATTCGTTCCCGACCTCACGCGTAAGCTCACGCAAGGCTTGGCGCATATATGCGAGTTGGCGGACTGACACTCCTGTGGCAGCGGCGATCTCCGTCTTGCTCCTGTTCTTCATAGGATCAAGACAGATCAAACGCCAAGCCGAGTTGACTCTGTCCTCCTTCGTCATGGGGAGTTTGGTCTTGCTATTCGCCTCGACTGTTAGGTTGACGGCTTGATTCAGGCTTCCCTTGAACTCCGTGACCGGAACTGCTTGGTCTTGTGACCACCCCTTCCCAGCCTTCTTGTAGGCGACCAGGCGGTGATGTCCGTCGATTACGTACCACTTCTTACCTGACCACCACACTGTCAGAGGCTCCAATGGAACCTTACCTTGCTGTTGTTTGAGAGCGTTCACCAGCTCTCTGACAAACAACTCTTCCTCCTCCTCTGCACCTCGCTGTGTCCGAGGTTGAAAGACCTCCTCTTTCACATGGATTTCACGGAGGTGCAATGCTTGTACCTCTGGTGGACGACTACTTGACTGCTCGTCCAGCTCCCTCTGCAGTGCCTCGTATCCCCTTGCGAATGCCAACTGCTGTTTCGATTGCTTCATGTGTTGCTGTACTCCGCCCTCGCAGGGCTTGATCTGATTTACGTGAGACTGCTCAACGCTTCGTGAAACTGTCGCTGCTCGACCTGTTTCTGCTCCATCTCCTTCCGCTCCAAAGCCGCAATGGAGACACCAGCCGAGCCGAAAGTGGACGTAAGTAGCTGGGCGAGTACGAGGGTGGTCTTCGGCTTCGCATCCCGATAAACCCGCTTTGCCCCTCCTGATTTGTGGTCGTAGTACGTGCCCACGTTGACATCAGAAAGCGCACGGACACGCCTGACAAGTTGCCTCCCGAATGCTTCATGGGACTTGAACCTGTGTTGGTTTAGGTCTTCGAGAAGGTACATTGCCAAGGCCACCTCGATGATCTCTCCCGGCTCAACTGAAGCCCCAAGCTTCCTGATGCTCGACATCGCGTCAATGCGGTATCGGTTGCAGGGAACGCCCTTCTGGAACTGGTCCATCTCGACCTCGGCCTGATTAATGAGATGCGCCCAGCGATCCCTCAACATTCCCCAGACCGGGCTGCTTTCGTTCTTCTTGATCCTTGCTCTTACAAGCTCTCTGTATGACGCAAGTTCCTTGGCTGTGACAGAGGTCTGATCTGGATGTCCATGCCTTCTGTCCCTCCTCTTGTGGCTGTCACAGTACGTGCTGTAACCACTTGCTTCCTGCTCACAACCCACAATCCTGCAAACCCTCATTAACGCTCCAAATTTGTACCCATGCCTACTCAGACACAGGCACGCATAAATTCTTGATACCCGACTTCCACTGATGGCCACACTCAATGCACTGCCGATTAGGCATGGGGTCTGGCCCGAATGGTATGACGCACCCGCCCAAAGCGATATGCTCCTTGTCGGCGAGCGCGAAGGCTTCCTCATCGGGGAAACCAAAGATCAAACGAACACCTTTCACCTCCCCACACTTGGGGCATTTGAACTTCCGCGGTTTTCTGTTCATTGTGCCGAAACCTGAGGTTTGACCACTGACAGAACACTTGCTCTAGAGACTCCGTAGAGCCTCGCCAAGGCACTGACAGACTCACCCAGCTCATACTTCACCCGCATCTCTTGCCGCTGCTCTGAGGTCGTTTTTGTAGGCCGGCCAAGGGTCTTCCCTTCAGCCTTGGCTCTTTCAAGTCCAGCCTGAGTTCGCTCGACCAATAGGTCGCGCTCCATTGCTGCCACTGCTGCAAGCATCGTCAGCATCATCTTCCCAGCGGGAGAGGCGAGATCGGTTTTCCCCAGTTGGAGTACGACCACCTCGACACCTCGCTCTGAAAGTGAACGTACCGTCCTCAATACGTCTTCAGCATCACGTCCCAGCCGATCCAACTTGGTGACCACAAGCGACTCTCCGCTCCTGATCCTGTCCAGAAGCTTCATGAACTGTGGTCGCTGGCTAGCATGTGACTTCCCGCTCACGCCTTGATCCTCGAACCAGAAATCGACCTTGAACCCGGCTCCCTCAATTTCCAGCCGTTGGTTTTCGGTGGTCTGTTCCTTGGTGCTTACACGCCCGTAGCCAAATACAGCCATCCCCTCCTCCATACTGTCGGAAAACGGTGTCAGTATCTTCTTTTATGTTAATAATGTCAAAGGCTAAATTTCTAACATATTATTAATGGCTTCCGAATGCTGTCAGAAAACGTTCGATTTATTACAACTTCCACTATCCCCATGCCCGCTCTTGTCCTATTGCAAGGTAAGTTAGACTGATAACACCGTCACCTATCCCTGTTCCTCTGCCGATGAAGATTATTCGCTTCCTATCCTTGCTAAGCGTATTCGGCTCCATCGCGTGGATGGTGTCAAAGCCAGACTGGGAGCCGGCGATTGCCATCGTCGTATCTCTCTCTGCAATGATTGGTACGTACCTAGCACCTGAAGAAAAAGTACTCGGTCAGTCACAGGTTGTGGATAAAGGCGGAATAGGAATCCAGTCAGGCCGGGACGTCAAAGTTGGTGACATTCACAATAACAACGAAAGAGCCGGAGATGCTTGACTGGGTGCTTTGCCGTTTGAGGAAGACGAAGAGGGATCAGAAGCAGCAGGCAGGGACAGGAGCAGTTGCGTTCCAAGCAGGGGGGGACGTGACGGTTTCCATTGGGATGACCTACTCACAAGTGCGAGAAGTAGCTTTGGACGTTTACCGATCCAATCTGCAGCAACTGGCGGGAGAAGCCAGGGAAACTGCGCGTGTTCGTGTAGAGGAAATAACAGACCAATTCCTGCTGAGACTTAGAGAGGAGTTCCCGGATGGATTGAGCAAGGCACAAGACCCAGATTTCCAACACGCGCTGTACACGGTTCAGAAGCAGTACGCCAGAAGCGGAAACAGTGATCTGGGGGAACTCCTTATCGATCTCCTCGTGGACCGCAGCAAGCAAGCGCAGCGGGACATGCTCCAAATCGTGTTGAATGAGTCCTTAAATACAATCTCCAAGCTCACCGACGACAACTTGGCCACGTTGGCATTGATCTTCCTTTTTCGGCACACTCAACACCCCATCGGGAACCACCAGCAACTCGGCGAGTTTCTGGACCGGTATGTCGCTCCGTTCATTGACAAGGTATCCACTACACCAGCTTCATACCAGCATCTGCAGTTCACTGGGTGCGGTTCGATTCAGCTCGGCGAAACCAGCTTGGAAACGCTCCTCGAAGGAGCGTACCAAGGACAATTCCAGAAAGGATTCGACTCAGTCGAAATACAGAACCGCGGATTGACCATCGGTCTTGATCCCCGCTTCTTCACTATATGCCTCAACGACCCAACTAAGGTACAAGTCATCGCGAATAACCGCTCTGTCTTAGATGGGCTACTTACAGAACATCTGCTGTCGCCTGATGACCATCGCAAGATCAATGAATTATTTGAGCTTGGAAAGATGTCATCAGTGGAAATCCGGGAGAAGTGTGTCGCACTCCGGCCATACATGGAGCCGTTTTTCAACACGTGGTCTGGTACGCACCTGAAGAACTTCACACTCACCAGCGTAGGAATGGCCATTGGGCATGCGAACCTCAAACGCGTGGTAGGCGATTTCGCCCCTCTCTCTATCTGGATAAACTAAACGGAGATAAACGCACGCAGCCGCCACTTCCCACCGAAGCAAGACGCATTTTTTGAGATTGGGCCGCTTAGCTTCGCCGAACTCAGCCTCTTCGGCTCGGCTCTGAAGGGAGCACGTTTATGCACCGCTACTACTCTCATCGCACTGGGTCCAACAAGAACATCTCAAGACTACCCTTACGTTCTGTTGTCGAGGTCGTACGTAAGGTTTAAGAGCCAATGGAAGAGGGAGGGTACTTTACCGAGTCATTCGGCTTCTACTGTGTTGACCTGGACCATGTGGCCGGGATCGTCAAAAACATCCCTCTCGAAATCCTGATCTCAAATCGCAAGCAGGAGCTTTGGCCGATTCAGAAATACGAGGACAGGTACTCCGAGGACGATGGGTTCGACATGATTGAATTCTACTATCAACACGTATCTAAACCGATTGATGGAGAGATGCACCCTCACAACGGTTGTGGCCTGCACTGGAAGACCTTCAACAAGAATGATGGGCGGGTCGAATTTCGAGAGCGCGCAAATCGAATTCTCGCTCACTACGAGAAGCCGTTTGAAGTCTCACCAAACGGAGAAGTACTGAGCAAGGTTGAAGCAGGATTTGAACAGGTGTTTGAGGCCGACCTACCCTCATCTGAAAAGAACGTGGTTCAACGCATTGAGGCTGCCATACCTCCTTTAGGAGCCACGGTTCGAGCTTGGATGCGAGGCGGCCGGTAGTTCGAGACCTTGCGGATGTTTTCGAGTACCTTCGCCCCAAGGTGGATGAGCTTCTTACCGCGCAAGACGAGAAAGACTTGTTCAATCCTGCGAACACCTTCGCCATCCGATGTCACGAGGATAAGCAAAAGACGGGCAACTACATGTCTTTGTGGTTGAGCTGGATGTTCTAATTCTACTTGGCGACAGTGCATCTCCTACTACGAGAGATCGGCCAAAAGGGCCATGGGGCAGGGGGGAATCGCGTTGGACCGCCTCTAAAGGAGGCTTTCAGAGTTTTTTGGTGATTTTATTTCGGCTTTTTTCAACCGCTCGTCTTACCCTGCCGAGTACATAGTCCTCTCGCTTCAGGTCATGCTCCCAGAATGTCAGCACCGACCATCCCCGTTCACGCAACAATCTCTGTGCCCGGCGATCACGACTGATGTTCTTTCCAATCTTTGCTGACCAATAATCGCTGTTCTCGGAAGGTTGCCGGTGATGATGCTGACATCCGTGCCAAAAACAGCCATGCACCATCACAGCGACTTTCGGCGTAGGGAATGCAAAGTCAGGGGTTCCGGGGAGCTTCAGGTGTCGCCGCCAACCTGCGATCTTCCCCTTACGAAGAATCTGGGCGAATCGCAGTTCTGTGGACCTGTTCCCTTGGCTCTTCACCGCCCTCATCGTGGCGGAGCGTTCGGGCGAAACCATGCCTAATCTCGTGAGATGCGGAGGCTAGGGTCAGTTTCCGTGGCAGAGACGATTTCGTTGTACTTGTCCACCAACGACTCAACCTTGACGCGCCTTTCCGAAGCCTTGAAGCTGCCCAGCTCGTGAAGGTTGGCAACGATGAACTGGACCGCGTCTAATACCTCCAGTTTGTCTCCGATTCCCTTCTCAGCCGCAAACACATCGGCAGCAGGAAGCATGTCATGAAGCGTAATCACTATCGGGTGGCGGCCCGACTCGATGTTGGCTTGACACTTACGCATCACAGCTTCGCCCGGCGTAGTAGTGACGTGAATAGAGGCGTTGCCGATCTCGAAGTCTCCCGAACGGCCTCCCGGTGCATCAGCGACAGAGAACCCATGATGCACAATGTGCTCATCTGCCAAAGCAAGAGCGAGTTTTGCGCCCACCAGATGCTGAAGCATCGCTCCGACAAACATGGTACCGGCTCCTTCTTCTTGCCTCTTACGAGCTTGGGAGAGAAGGTCACGGATCACAGTTCGCAGCGATTTGCCAGACTCAAAGCGTAAGGCGAATGGCTTCGCGTTGAAGAATGCTTTTGCCTGCTCGACCCACCATGCTTCGATTGCAGCCGGGTCTGCCAGTCCTTCTTCCTGCAGATTGTTCAGAAACTGTAAGTAATCCTCGATGTTGCCAAGGCTTCCCCGACTCGTACGACCACCCTCCTCAGCAAGGACACGGGTGATGCCGTAATCCTGCAAGACCCGCTGTACGGCATCTTTCCCAAGCCCCCGTACTTGCCCCCTTCCGTCAGTGGTGATCCCTGCTTCCACGTTGAATGGAAGCCCAGACTGCCGGGCGAGGCGAGAAGCGAAGATGATTGCAGCGAGTTGCCCCTTACCGCGTAGCCCCTTCTGCTCCTTGTACTGTTCCAGACGCTCGGCCAAAGTGCCGCTTGGCAGAGAGCCAGGAAGAATAGGTGGCTGGGCAGTAGCCATTCAAGCCGCCTCTACAAGTCGCAATTGCTTGCTTGCGAAAAGAATTGGCTCGAAAAGATGCTTGGCGAGATGAGAGACCACCGGAACTGCAACTCCATCGCCGGCAAGGTGATAAGCATCGTTATATCGATCTGGGAGACGGTAGGAGTCTTCCAAACCCATCAAGCGCGCAGCTTCCCTTGGCGACAAAAGACGGGTTCTTACGCGTCCGCCCTTCACTACTATGATGGTCTGGCGACTGGAGCCACCACCGGGGGTTCTCAAACAACCAGATATACCATCGAAGCGGACTTCGGCCCGTTGTATGCCTTCACGGGTACGGCGATATATCGTTCCAACTTTGAGTCGTCCTTCTTGCTGAGCCAGCATGACCTTCTGCCTATTCACATCAGTCATCATTTCAAGAAGCCGCGTAGTTTCCTCTTCGGAATGCCAACTGACTCCTTCCGGCTTTGCTTCGATGATGTCATCAAGTGTAAGCAGCCTTTTGTCAGGGACCGGAGGATTCCACCAAATCCACTTTTCCTTGAGCTTTTTAGGAAGCTTGTTGTACGCACGGATGATTGCAGCGGGATGCCAAGTAGAGTTGGGGTTTTCCGATCGCAGTTCGTCAGGTACGGGCAATTTGTCATCTATGGCGACAACAAAGAGGCGCGGCCGAGACTGAGGAACGAAATGCACAGCGTCAATGATCATCCCGCCAACTCTGTAACCTTCGCCCACAACGGATTTTATGATCGCCTCAAAATCCGCTCCGGAATGACTAGTAACCGCTCCGTACACGTTTTCAAGTGCGATAAGCGGAGGCTTCCGCTCTTCCTTTTTCAACTGCTTCATGAGTCTCATGAACGCCCAAAAAGTCCCGCTTCGTTCCCCCTTCAGTCCCGCTCCGTTTCCCGCAAGAGACAGGTCTTGGCAAGGGAATGATGCCCAAGCCAAGTCAGCTTGGCCCGGCAATTGCGATGACTTCACAGTCCCAATGTCCCCAACCCAAAGTGAGTTGTCACCCCAATTTGAACGGTACGCGCTCGCTTTCTTCTCGCAAAAATCGTTTGCAAAGAGACATTGCCATGATGGTCCTAGGCCGGCATGAGCCATTCCTCCACCGGCAAAAAACTCGTAGAACTTGCTCATCTGAAACCTCCGTGTGCGTATTGTCTAACACAGAGCTTCTATTCGCCATGACCTCGGTGGTTCTTGCTAAAGTTAAAGTGAAATCCCCTAGAGCGATTCTTAAATGACAACAAAATGGGAACAAATTTCGCTTACAGGCAGCAGCAGGTAAAGACGCTCACTCACGACGGCGGTGTGTATGTGTTGTGCGACTTGGACGAAGTCCCCATGTATGTAGGAGAGTCAGCCGACATACAGGAACGTGTGAGGCGTCATCTCACCTCTGCACGATCTGATGTCATAGCAAACCGGATGATCGACGTATGGGAAGTGGCATACGTTTGGACGTACCCTGTAGACGGGAAGCCGGAAGCGAAGCGGGTTGAATCAGCGTTGTTTCACCATTTCAACAAAAAAAAGCCCCTGATGACGGGAAAAATTCCGCGTGTTTTCGAGGATCAGTCATTCCCAGACCCAGCACAAAAAATCCAAGTGATGTCAGACGAAGAGATCGACGAACGAAAAGACATCGCTTTTCGCCTACCAAGACAAGCTGAACACTACGCACAAATCGTTTCGCATTTCCTTGCAGTAAAAGACTCGACTGAAATCGCAATAGCAATGGATGCCCACTTCAAACGCTTGGCAGAGTATCACCAGCTTCTTCTCCGCATAGCGGTTCCAGACCGCGAATGAAAATGTGATACAGGGTGTGATACCCTCTTCGCTTTTCCCTAACAAACTGCCTGTAAAATCAGTCTGTTAGCAACGAAAAACTAGAGAGGAAACCCCCGGCGGCGGGACCAGCGAGCCCGGTGTATGAGGCTCGGGCAGCTGCAGCGTGCCTTCGCACCGCACAAAATCTCGCAACCGCAACCGCCCGGGTCCTTCACGCCATCTTCGTCATCGCCCGCCTG
>JACCDS011817569.1_pt1 | contig 10056 bp, 8 predicted proteins | sample 7446441 | NCBI WGS metagenome assembly JACCDS01 (sample SAMN15323445, study PRJNA562643) | freshwater metagenome | isolation source: river surface water | place: USA:Blue River Watershed | collected 2017-08-17 | reverse complement strand
CCTCACTCAAACTCACGCAGTATGAATTTTTTGGTTTGCCCGCCATTTGCCCGCATTTTATCGCCGCCGAATACCCCAGCCGTTTTGGTTATGACATTGGCGATGAAGATTCTATTGCCCAAGCCATTTCCCGTGCACTGAACCCACCGCAGCCCTTTAGCAAACGCACCGTACTGGATTGGGCACAAGTCACCGCCCGCATGCTCGCCCCCAAACAATTCAGCGACACCGAGGTATTTGCCTGATGGACACGCCAATTCATGCAACACGCACCCATGACATTATTGCCCTCGGTGGCTTTCCTATAATGCGCACCACAAGTGCTGCGCTAATTCCACTGTTGCAACAAAAAATGCAACAGCAACAAATCGCGCTGTGTTTTGCCAATACCAACTTCATTGTGAAATGCCAGGCAGAACAAGCGGCGTTAACGGGCGACGACACCATTATTGTCAATGATGGGATTGGTATTGATATAGCCACCTGGTTAGTGCATCGCCAGCGCTTTACTGAAAATTTAAACGGCACGGATTTTACACCGCAACTGCTACAACAGTTGGGAGCCAGCGCGCGCGTATTTTTACTCGGCGCCAAGCCTGGTATTGCCCAGCGCGCGGCACAAACCCTGGCCACGCAATATCAGGTAAATGTGGTGGGCGTGCGCAATGGTTACGACGAAGCACGCAACGCTGAAACGCTGATCAGCGCCATTAATGCCAGCCATGCCAATGTAGTTTTAGTCGCTATGGGCAACCCCTATCAAGAACAGTGGATTCTCAAACATCGCCACCAACTGAACGCCACGCTCTTAATGGGTGTAGGCGCGCTGTTGGATTTTTTAGCAGGCGATAAAACACGCGCACCGGCCTTGGTACAACGCTTGCGACTGGAATGGTTTTATCGGCTCTGCCTTGAACCTTCGCGTTTATTGCGGCGCTATACGCTGGATATTGCGCAGTTCCTGCTGCTCTGTGTACGCAGCGGCGATCGCATTCATCACCTGCGTCACTCCGGGGGATAAGCCATGAAACTATTTGCCGCACCGGCCTTCAGCAATGAAAAGGTTAACCCTTACAACGCACTGCTCTACCGCGAACTGCAACAACTGGGGGTTGAAGTTGAAGAGTATCGCCACAGCAAAGCCCTGCGCACACCGGCTGACATAGTGCATTTTCACTGGCCGGATGGTGATATTAATCGCGCAAGCCTCGGCAAAAGTTTGCAGCGCATGCTGCTCATGATTGCGATGGTGTGCCTGTTCAAATGGCGGGGCACTAAAATCCTGTGGACTGTACACAACACCGCACCACACGATGCGCGCCGCCCTCAGCTATCAAATACGTTTATGCAGTGGTTTGCTCGCCGTTGCGACGGTTTTATTTTTATGAGCGAAGCCAATCGCGCTGCGTTTTACCAACACTACAATCCCTCACCCCACAGCCATTACGCCATTATTCCCCACGGTCATTATCGCAGTTGCTATCCACCAGCCATTGATTCGCTCTCCGCCAAAACACGATTGGGATTGGACCCGACCAAAAAAGTATTGTTATTTATCGGCATGATCAAACCCTATAAAAATATCGATGGATTAATGCAGGCGTTTAATCAAATCGCGCTGGGCGATTACCAACTGGTTATCGCGGGTACCGCCGACACAGCCCCACCTGAACTGCGCAGCGCTTTGGAAACCTTAAAAAATAATCGCACACAATTGTTTTTGCGTTTTATTCCCGATGACGAGCTAGCTGTTTTTATGAGCGCGGCCGACACAGTGATATTGCCCTACAAAGCCATTCTCAATTCCGGCGCCCTGTTATTAGCACTGTCTTACAACCGCCCGGTGATTGCACCGCATATGGGCGCAGTCGCCGAACTGCAAAAAAAATTAGGGCGGCAATGGATTTACGGCTACGCCAGCGACTTAACACCAACCAGTTTGACCCATGCACTGCTCGCCCTTGAACACAGCAGCCGCCCGGAGGTGTGCCCATTGGATAGTTACAGCTGGGACAAACTCGCTGCACAAACGCTGGATTTTTATCATCAATCCGGTACACCGGCCCACACCGCGGCTACCGCTACACCTTCCGACAAACCACACTGATCAATGATGAAAAATCTCGCGCGCCATATTTATCGTCGCATTCGTGCACAGTTATTACAGCGCATGATTCCCAAAAGCCATGCGTCACTGCCCACCAAGATGGACGAACTGTGCATCGAAGTAATCGGTTTTTTTCACAGCATTTCCGGCATTGGGGAATCTGCCCGTTTGTGTGCACAACAATTAGCGGCTGATGGCTATCGCGTCCACTGCACCAGTGTGGAAACATTTTTTCGCAAACCAAAAATATTGCCATGGGATTGGCCAACACCTGCAACCCACCCTGGCGATACACCAGCCATTAATTGCCGCATCTACCATTTAAATCCGCCCATGTTGCCGCCAGTCATTTTGCAAATGGGCATCGCTCAATTTAAGCAAGCCTACAATATTGGTTACTGGGCATGGGAGCTGGAAGCCATACCTGACGAATGGATAAATGCGCTTCGTTATATGAACGCCATTATTACGCCATCGCATTTCACTACCCGGGTTATTCAGCGCTATACCGACTCACCGGTGCTCACCGCCACTCACCCGGTAACCTGCGGCGCTACTAGCAGCGATATACCTGCACGACTGAATATTCCTGCGCAGGCATTTGTGGTGTCCAGTATTTTCAGTTTTGGCAGTGCCATGGAACGCAAAAATCCGTTGGGGCTGATTGCCGCCTTTAAAGCCGCCTTGGCACACAAGCCCGATGCTTACTTGATATTAAAAGCCAATGCCGGTGGTGACTCGCCGGAAAAAAAACAATTACTCGATGCCATCGCCGGGCATCCGACCATTTTGTTAATCGACCAACAATGGAGCCATGCCGATATACTCGGGCTAATCCAATGTTCGGATCTCTATGCCTCATTACATCGCTCGGAAGGTTTTGGCTTAACCCTTGCGGAAGCCATGTTGCTGCACACCCCCGTATTAACAACGGCCTGGTCAGGCAATATGGATTTTTGTAACGCCGACAACAGTTTTTTAGTGCCCAGCAAACCCATCGCGGTAAATTCCAGCCATCCGGAATTCAGCGATTTTGAACAAGCAACCTGGGCCGATGCAGACATTTCAGTAGCAACACAATGGCTAGCGGATATTTATCAGGATCGCCGCCTGCTCGCGGCAAAAAAATCCTGCTGCGCGCAGCAAATGCAAGCCTGCATTGATCGCCACAAATACCAACACGCGTTGCAACACTTGGTTAACTCACAAGGCAATTCCTTATGAGCCTGAAAAAAAACTTTGGTAAAAGCACTGTGTGGATGAGTACTGCTGCCAGCGGCAACAGCCTTATCAGCTTTGTGATTTTTATTATCCTGTCGCGCTTGTTAGCACCGGAAGATATAGGCTTGGTCGCCTTTGCCTTGATTGTGGTGGAACTGGGAAAAGTAATCGTCAATGCCGGTTTTTCGCAAGCGATTGTGCGTCACACCGAGTGGGATGAACGCTATGCTGCCACCTGTTTTTATCTCAACCTGTTGCTGGCCTTACTGGTTACGGCAGTAGCATTTTGGGTAATCGCGCCGCTAGTGGCTTACTATTACGATACCCGTGCCGAATTGCTGGTGCAGGTGCTTTCCATTATCTTTTTATTGGAAGGCGCCAAAGCCGTACACGAAGGAAAACTCAAACGCGATTTTAATTTCCGCGCTATTGCACTGCGCACCATTATTGCCAGCCTCCTCTCAGGCACACTGGGTATCCTATTGGCCATACAAGGCTATGGCTTATGGGCATTGGTGTGGCAACAACTGCTCAATCAACTCCTCATCACCCTTATCACCTGGTACAGCGCCCACTGGTTTCCCGGCTGGCATTTTTCCTTCGCACACAGCCGTTCACTGTTGCGCTTTTCCGCACCACTCACACTGGCGCAACTGGTGAGCAACTTGGCCACCAAAATATATGAAATGTTAATTGGTATCTTAATTGGCCCTGCGGCATTAGGGTTTTTCCGGGTGGGCGGGCGCGTATTATTTATCATGCAGGAAATTGTTATAAAACCCTTTGAACAGGCGCTGTTGCCCGCACTGTCGCGCTTGAATGAAACCCAGGCACGCGCGCAGGCCACCTTGCGGGTCATGCGCATCAGCGCCTATTTCACCTTTCCGATTTTTTTTGGCGCGGCCGCACTGGGGCCAGAATTTATTCAACTCGCCTTTACCGATAAATGGGCACAAAGCGGCCAGGTCATGACTATGCTTGCCTTGGGTATTGCGCCCCTGGTGATCAGTACGCAGGTAAATTCTGCACTCACCGCCAGTGGCCACACTCACTACGTGATGATACTGGCAGGCATTGCATTCGCATTGAATTGTCTGCTGGGCTTTCTGCTGGTGCCCTTCGGTATAGTCGTTGCAGCAGCGGGCTACGCACTGCGCGCCTACCTCAGCATTATTTTTAATATGTTATTTTTCAAAAAAATATTTCAGGTGGGCCTATTGCAACAACTGCGTGTTATAGCGCCCACTTTCAGCGCCGCACTGATTATGTTCGCACTGGTGCAGGCAACCAAACTACTCTTACCGACAGACTGGGCGCTTGGCTTACGTCTACTCGTGCTCGCGGGTTTTGGTGGACTGATTTATGTGCTGATAATGTCCTGCATTTTCCGCCATGAAACAAAACATTTTTTAGGTGAGAGCGCCGCCATGGCTCCCACCAAAGCAAAACCATTTATCCATTATGTGCAGCGGTTGTTGCGCCTTGCCTAGCTAACAGGATTAATCCCACAAATAGTAGGGAAAGGCATTCAATAACGGGCGATAATCAAAACGCAATCCGGGCATGCCCCCCATCTCCTTGCCTTCATCAATGGAACTGGCAAATTGCAATTCCGCTTCCACGCGACCGGAACCCAAATAATAATCGTTGTATTTGAAAGGATCTTCCGTTTGCGAGAGACGTACATAGCGTGCGGGAATACCATAGGCTTCGGCGATAATCAGCCCGTGCAGTGAACTGGCCAATACCAATTTGGCTTGCAGGATTTGTTCAATAACCCGATTCCAACCTTGCAGGGGCGAAATCACATGGGGAGTATTGGGCGGCAGTATGGAGAGATCGTGCAAGTTAGGCACGAATACATAATCGCGGCTGGGGTTAGGTGTAAAACGCCCGGAGAATAAATGCGGCACCAACAGCGCAGGATCGCCATAAATATCGGGGACTGCAAAACCACGGCGCTGTAAAAATTCAGCGGTCAAGGGGCCACGCACAGCATGCAAGTTAAGCCGTCGGGATTTGAACATCACCTCCGGCACCTTGCCATTCCAACCGGTTCCCCAAATATGATCGTCGTCTGCACTGTATTGCAACACCGAACCTATAGCCAATAATCGCGTACTTTTACTGACTTGCTGATCCAAACTTAACCCCTGTAACGCCAACACCTGACGCGTCACAATTTCGGCGAGGTGATCGCCAAAATTCACGCGCCCATCGCTCGGCATCCAGTTGTATAAATCCACATAGGGAAAAGGCAAGCGCGGTTTATACTCAACCGCAGGTTCCAGGTAAGCAGCCAGACGTTTAAACATAGGCACTCCGTTAGCATCAATTCACAAGTCATGCATCGCGCATTCAAAATACCAAAGCGATACCAAGGCTGGCTTGTACATAATCATAATCGCGATACACCAGCGGCGATTGGCGATCCACCCATTGGGTATCAAGACGAATCCTGAGTAAGTCACTAAGCTGATAAGTCAGCGCCAATGGACTGAAGCTAGTAATCGTTTCATCGCGCGCAGGTTCTATCAATCGCTGCGCATAAGCCTGTTTGCTGTAACCTGCGGCGGCAGTGAACAACCATTTTGATCGTGGCTCCCACCCAAGTATCAATTTACCCGTGCGCACAGAAGACGGTGAATCACTTGTCTCACCAACAGCTGGCTCACTTTGGCTGTAGTTAAGCGATAGCGTCATTTTTTCACTCATTGCCCAACGCAAATCGATTAACGCTTGCGTACCCGTGCCCGCATTCACGTCCCCTTCGCGTTTAAAACGCCCTAAGGTAAAACCCAATTGTGTTTTGCGTGTCAGCGTCCAGGAACCTTCTATTTCCAATTGGCGATAATCAAAATCCAGCACCGCCACTGCATCGGGTACAGGGTTCACATAGTCACGCGAACCTTCGCGCAAACGCAGGCTCAGTGACGATTTATTGGCCGTGCTGTAGCTACTCGCCACAAACCATTCATCTTCATCAAAATCCAGATAATCGCGCAATTTGTTGGAATGGGTTTGCGCCACTTGTCGCGCGCCTAGAGTGAGACCAAGGTATTTGCCCATACCCAGTGTTAACTCGCCACTTGCATCATCCCGTGCAACAACATCTTTATCGGCGAATTCCAAACGATCCACGGCATAGGCATCGCGCGCCCAGGCAAATGCGGTTTTTACGCGCGAATTCCAATCGCTGCGCCAACGCGCTTTGCCCTCGTAAAAACTCACATCCAAGTCATCGCGCTGCGCATAAGCGTAGCGACTACCACTCACACCCAAAGCAATATCCTGTTTACTCCAGCGCTCATGCAGTGCAACAGATGCAGTGGCGCGAGTGTAATGCTCTGAATCCACCTCGGCATTGCGCGCAAAATTACTGTCCCAATATTCCTGCGCACCTAACATCAAGGTAAAACGATCTTCTGCCACAGCATGGCTGGCAGTGAGTGCTAGGCCTGCTAGCGCCATCATCGCACTACTTGTCCAAGCACAACTCACCGATAAACAACTCAACAACCTACAACACTGCAAGCTACCGCTAAAAAAGCGGCGGAAGATACTCACATTCACACGGCCAGAATTAATACACATTCTGCCCGACAAAGCCTTTAAAAATAGTTTTCCATAAAATTTTAATATCCAACAAAATCGACCAGTTGCGAATGTATTCCAAATCATAGGCAATGCGGCCGGACATTTTGTCCAGCGTTTCTGTCTCACCGCGAAAACCATTGACCTGTGCCAAGCCAGTAATGCCGGGTTTGACTTTGTGACGCAACATATAGCCTTTAATCTGGCCGCGATAAAACTCATTGTGCGCCACCGCATGAGGGCGAGGCCCTACCAGAGACATGCTGCCCGACAACACATTAAACAACTGCGGCAATTCATCCAGTGAAGTGCGCCGTAAAAAATTCCCAAAGGGAGTAATACGTGGATCAGCGCGCGTGGCTTGCGCTACATCCTTGCCGTCCTCACACACAGTCATGGAGCGAAACTTCCACACTTTTATTTTTTCGCCACCCATTCCGTAGCGCGTCTGTTTAAAAAAGATCGGGCCAGGCGATGTCAGTTTTACGCCAATCGCAACCGCCAACATAGGAATTGCCAGTAGCAATAGAATACCGGTACCGAGTACCACATCCTCCAAGCGTTTTGCCCAACCGTTATCCACCAGTGGGGAATCGTAAATACTGAGCGCGGGAATCCCTTGCAAACAGGTAAGGCGCGAATGCAATAAATCAAAACTGAATACATCGGGAATCACATAGGGCGAGACAGTGGTATCCGCAAGGCGATCAATCACCGTGTGCATACGCAACTCAGCACGCATGGGCAATGCCACAAAGACCATGTCCAATTTACCGTCGTGGGCGTCCTGGTATAACTGCTCCAATCCACCTTTTACTTCAATATTGTTGCCAATCAACCGTCGCCCTACGTCATTGGACGGTGAGCGGTCATCATAAAAACCCATCACCTTGTAACCCAACCAAGGCATAACTTTCATGGAATTAATCAAACGCAAACCCAATTCATTTGCGCCCACAATTGCCACACGCCGCGGCTCGGTGGGGTTAGCGCGCAATTTCGCCAGCAGTAATCGTCGGCCCAAATGCATAGCCACCATCAAGCCTGGTGTGGCAATTAACCAACTGGCAAGTACCCATAAACCCAGTGAGGTAAATGGATAAACCAGCAGCGCCACCAACACAAGGCAAATCGCTGTTGCAAACCAGGCTAATAATAATCGCGCTGCTAAATCCAACATGGAATGCCCACGCCACAAATAATAAACCTCATTACCTTCGGCAAAAAAACCAAAAATAATAACGGCGGCAATCGCAAACGCGGTATAGAGATTTGTCCACTCAAGCCCAAAAAATGCCAGGCCGAGCCAAAGAATTGAAACAATGAGTGCGCTATCAATCGCGCGAAATAGCGCAAGAATTTTTGAATGGTGGAACCGTATAACCGGTGGTTGATTAGACGAAGTTACTGGGCTAACCAGAGCCCCTTTCACAGACAGATTGCTCATACGACCTCCATGCATGTTACTTCATCATGCCAAAAACATTCTGCGTCTTATTTGTACAGAGCATTTTCCAGGCCAAAAAATAACCTGCACGAAAATCCTGCAAAATTTTGTGAGGGAATTCGATCAATCTTCTCCTTGTGTCGCCAAAAGCAACAGATTACTGCTATTTAGCGAATAACGGAAAATCCAAAAAACACAGTGACTGCCCCAAGACAACGCATGCTTTTTGCAAAAGCACTGCACTATGGCAGCCAGAGGTGAATGTCATTCACGGCGGTAAGCCTTTATAATGCGTTTTCATCGGATTTATTTGCCAGCATATGATCACACTTAAATATCTGGGCGGTTACTCGCCAGAGACACTGCAGAAAGTACAGACACTGATTGAGGAAGACCGCTTGGCGGAGGTATTACGCGCACGCTATCCGTCCGTACATGCAATACGTACCGACAATGCGCTCTACCAATATGCACAGCAACTCAAAGCTGACTTTATGGGAAAAACCCAGCCGCTCAGCCGCGTTAGTTACGACAGCAAAATAAAAGTGATCCAGCATGCGCTGGGGCAGCACCATTACATTAGCCGCATTCATGGCGGGAAACTTAAAACCGTCAACGAAATCAAAATCGCCAGCGTCTTCCGCAAAGCACCCGAAGCCTTTTTAAAAATGATAGTGGTGCATGAATTAGCCCACTTTAAAGAAAAGGAACACAACAAAGCGTTTTATCAACTGTGCTGCCACATGGAACCCAACTACCATCAATACGAATTTGATTTACGTTTGTATCTGACGTATTTGGATTTGAAAGGGGATCTCTATGTGTAGGGCGATAGCTTTTTTATTCTTTAGATAGAGGGGGGGATTTTCCCTCTCCCCCCAAATCTTAGGCACTCTTCTTAATCAATCTTCACTGTTAGTGAATCCAAAACCACACCTGCATCGACCATCCAGATCTTAATATTCTGTATACCCGGTGATGTAATTTCATGTTCGGAAATTCCAATAGCGGCGGCCCTCAAAGTATTCACATTCCACGCTTCTGAGTACTCATTTGCATGAATATCAACAATGCGAGGCTTGTCTCCGTTTAACGATATTGCGTAACGCAAGCCAGAATGTTCAGACGTAATTTTGTGTGTTGGTAAACACTGGGTATGAATTTTCACCTGACCGGTGCTGAATGAATAAAAACTGTATGTCAGCGAAGGGCTATCTTCAGCCAGACGAGCCAAATCAATACTCGCGGCTGTGACAGGCTGAATAGTCATTCCATCACCGGTCGCGGTTGCCCGATTAACCCGACGCCAACCAGTACCGTTGTTAAGATCATGGTGCGCTATGTAGTCAACCGCGGCAATTTTGACTTCACTGTTATTTTCTACAGCGTTTGGCAGTGCCGCTACATCAAGCCCTTCTGGATTAAACACACTTAGATCAACTCTTCGCTCAGTGTCTGCACCTACAAGGGTAATAAATCCGGCAACAGCACCTCCGTAAGGTGCCTGCTGCCAATCAATACTCACTACGATACGAGCATCTCCACTGGCGCTAGCCTGACTCAACAGTATCCATGGAGCACTGGGTTTGGCTGTCCATTTCAAATCACCTGCACCTTGGTTAAAAATATCGATATAAAATTTGGAATTGGCAGGGCGATTAAAGATAGGAAGCACCCCTACCGCATT
>JACCDS012309721.1_pt1 | contig 10057 bp, 8 predicted proteins | sample 7446441 | NCBI WGS metagenome assembly JACCDS01 (sample SAMN15323445, study PRJNA562643) | freshwater metagenome | isolation source: river surface water | place: USA:Blue River Watershed | collected 2017-08-17 | reverse complement strand
ATACCATTTTTTAATGCTTGTGTTGAAAAGGGAGTAAAACCTGTTTTTGCTGTTAAAGTAGTTATACAAGGTAAAAATGCAGAAGTAAAAGAAGAAACTATAAACAATGATGATAATGAAGATGATTATCCAAAAAGAACAGTAAAACATGATTCATCAAATGATCATGAAGTAATTCTAATTGCTAAAAATGATCAGGGCCGTCAAAATATTAATACTTTAATTACTGAAGGATTTAAAGTTACACCAACAAAAGCTTATAAAGTTATTACTCGTGAAAATCTTGAAACTTATGGTGATGGTTTAATTTGTATATCTGGTGGTAGTGATGGTTTAGTAGAGAAATTAATTCTTGAAGATAAATATGAAGAAGCAAAACGAGTTGCATTATATTTTAAAAAAATATTCTCTAACAATTTTTTCATGCAAGTGAGAAGAACTAGTAATGATATTGAAGGCCAGAATAAAGAAGAAAAAATAATAGAAGCTGTTAAGAAATTACATGAAGAAACTGGGATAAAATATGTTGCAAACAATGATGTAAGATTTGTTAATAAAGAAGATTTTAAATATCATTTAATGCGTAAATCAATTATAAACTCTAAATTATCTTACGATCCAACAGCAAGAGTTAACGAAACAGAAAATCAATATCTATTACCTATATCTCAAATGTTAGAGCTATTTAAAGATATGCCAGATGCTATTTACAACATGGGTGATTTAGTTGACACAACAGATATAATGAGCTTTAAAGAGAGATTAGGTAAGTCATGTTTACCAAAGTTTCCAATACCATCAGAATTTAATGACGATCCTGCATTATATTTATCTCACATTACTCAGTTAGGTTTTGAAGAACGCTGGATAAAAATAGATAGTGATTTTAGAAAAAATATGGGTGGCAAAACAAAGAAAGGTGAATTAATTACTGAAGAATTTATTAATGCAGAAAAAGAAATGTATCAAAAAAGAATAAAATTTGAACTTGAAACTATTGAAAAAACTGGTTTCGCTGGTTATTTTTTAATTGTACATGAACTTGTTAACTGGTGTAAAAAGAATGATATTCCAGTAGGGCCGGGTCGTGGTTCGGGTGCTGGTTCTCTTGTTTTATTCTCTCTCGAAATAACAAACGTAGATCCTATACCACATGATTTGCTATTCGAACGTTTCTTAAATCCAGAACGTATGTCTGAGCCTGATATCGATATTGACTTTTCTCCAATAAATAGAGGAAGAGTTATTCAACACATGAAAGATATGTATGGAGAAGAAAATACTGCACAAATATTAACAGAAGGAACAATGGCTGCTCGCTCTGTAATAGATAGCGTTGGTAGAATTCTTGGACTTAAACCAGATGAAAGAAATAGAATAAAAAATCTTATTTCTGATGAGCTTGGAACTACTGTTGCAAAAGAGATGGATACAAACGAAAAGTTACAAGAACTTTATAAAAAATCTCGTTTAGTAAGAAGAGTTATAAAAGCATCTTTAGAAATGGAAAAAGCTCTAGTATCTTATGGTAAGCACGCTGGTGGTGTTGTTATTTCTTTAGGTAAAATGTGTCAATATGGGCCTGTAATAAGATTCGAAGGTGAAAACGAACCAGTTGTTCAATTTAACAAAGATATGTGTGAAAAAATTGGTTTAATTAAATTTGATATATTAGGTCTAAAAAACTTGGATATTATTCAAGAATGTGTAAGAGCTATAAACTCAGGTAGAGATGTCAAAGATTTATTGATTGTAGATGATATTCCATTAAATGACCCTTTAACAATTAATCTATTTAAGAAAGCTGATACTTATGGTATATTCCAGTTCGAATCTGTTGGTATGAGAAGACTCATGAAAGATCTAAGTCCAGATAATTTTGAAGAACTTGTAGCTTTAGTTGCATTATTCCGTCCGGGGCCATTACAATCAAAAATGGATAAAGATTTTATTGAACGTAAATTTAATGCAAGTAAAATTGTTTATCCTCATCCGAAACTTAAAGAAACTTTAGGCCCTACATATGGAACTATTATTTATCAAGAACAGGTAATGAGTATTGCTCGTGAATTAGCTGGTTATAGCCTTGGTCAAGCTGATATTCTTCGTAAAGCTATGGGTAAAAAAGATATGGAGATAATGAAAAAACAAAGATCAATGTTTTTGAATGGTTGTATGGATAGTTTTAGAGATGAAACATTAGAAAATACATCAAAAAGAATGAAGTCACCTCTAAATCCAGAAAAGAATATTGGTGTTGATATAAAATTTGATTCGGTAAAAGCAGAATCTATAAAAGAGTTATTAAAGGAAAGTAATAATAAATTTACAAGTATTGAACAAGTTTTAAGTGTTTTAAAAGAATATGCTGGTATTCCAGATGACGAATTAAATATTTTTAAATTAGAAGTTGATGGCATGGATGATAAACAATATTATGGTAGGTTTTATCAATCTTTTATCAAAAATGGTGTTCCAAAATTGATGAAAGAAGGCTTATCAGAAGAAGATGCTGTAGAAACAATGGCTTCTGTAACCGTTGCAACATCTATGTTTGTTAGATTCAATAAGATCTTCTCATTGATGCATAAATTCGCAGCATATGGATTCAACAAGTCTCACTCTGTAGCATATGCTTTAGTTTCATTTCAAACAGCATACTTAAAAGCTCATTATCCAGCACAATATATGGCTGCAATGTTAACAAATGAATCTAATATAGAATCTGTTTCAGAAACTCTTGCAGAATCAAAAAGAATGGGATTAACTGTTATGCAACCTGACATTAATCTTAGTGATGTCAATTTCAAAGCATTAACATCTAATTCTAATGAAAAAAATATAGTATATGGTCTTGCTCAAATTAAAGGGGTTAACAAGTCTGTTTCACACCTTGTAAATATAAGAAAAGAAAAAGGTTCCATTAAAGATATCTTTGACTTCTATGATAAGTATGGAACATATAAAATTATAGATGTTACAGAAAATCTTGATGGAACAACAAAAACAACTAAAAAAACACTTATAGGAAAAACTGTTTTAAATAATTTATTGAATGCAGGTGTTCTTGATAGTATCTGTCCTGATGCGAATCCAAAATATAGAGCTACATTGCAAGCTACTTATCACTTTATTGATGAATTATTATCTGATATGACTAAGCGAATAAATGCAAATAATCGTGAGATAACAAAAAGATTAAAAGCAATATATCCAAATAAAGATAAATTAGATTTATATTTAAAGGCTATAACTGAATCTGAAAATCCAGAAGAAGTTTTAACACCAGACAATTTGTCAAATTTTGATTTCAATAGATTACATGAAGCCTACAAAAAAATAAGTGAAACAGTAAACACGGCTACAAATAAACCATTAACTTTAAAAGAGGTTAACGACTATCATAGTGAAATAAAAACATTTAAACCTGAAATAGAAAAATTTGAAATCGAAAGTCATGGCAAAAAAATGATATACATAAAGCCTACAACTGCTAACTATGCATTAGTTCCAGAATATGGAACTAAAGAGATGGCTTTTAAAGAATATGAGTTAACAGGTATGTATCAGACATCAAATCCAATTAATATAGGAGATATTAAAAATATTTTAACAAGTAAAAATATTGTTTGCTCATCTTCAAGAGATTTACCACAGCAGATAGATACTTTTGGTAAGTTAAGTGAAAAAGCAAATAGAAAATATTTCCAAACATTTTTCGCTGGAACAATTGTAGATATAAAAGACTTCAAACGTGTAAATTCAGAAAGTGGAGAAAGTTATATAGATGTTACTGCAACTGTTGATGATGGTGCTGGATTAGTGACAGTAAAATTTAGTGCTGAAAAAATGTTCTTAGCAGGTAAAGAACAACGTGGTATAGATATGTTAAAAGAAATGATGAAAAAAGATGTTCTGATAGTTGAGGGTTCTGCTGCCAGTGGTTCTTATGAAAGTGCTGGTGTTACACTATATGCGAAGAAGATTGGTTCAACAAATCCAGAAATATATTTACCACTTGAAGATCCATCTTTAAATTTTGTAGCAAATGAAAAAGAAAAGTATGAAAATAAAATAAAAGAAGAGGATTTAGCTAGTGCTGCCCAAGTTGCTAAACTAGCATCATTATTAAAAAGAAACAATATTGCTTATACAGAAATATTTAAAGAATTTAATATTGAAGAACTAAAAGATCTCAAAAAGTCTGAGGCGTCTAAACTTATTGGAAAATATATAGACAGCAATAAGCCATCAGTATAATGTAAAAAAGCCCTTATGGGCTTTTTCATTTATTACTTTTATTAATTATATCAAGTTCTATTTTTCTTACTAATGATTTTATTTCTTTTGTTTTCAAAGAAATTAGTTTTTCAATATCTACATTATCTTTAATCTTTAATTCTGTATCAATATTTACATCATTAATATTTGTAATATTTTTTTTCATCTTTTGCTTAACCCCATAATTTTTAAAGTATTAATTGCTTCATAAAGGTAATAGTCCTTCTCAGGATCTACTTTATTTTTAACTTTACTTTGTATAGAATTTGTATCATTAGAAATATGATTTTTCAAATCCTTTTCAGATACAGTTTTATTTTTAGTATTTTTAACACTTAAAGAATCAATAACAACATCAGGCTCAATTCCTCTTGCTTGTATACTTCTTCCATTTGGAGTATAATAACGTGAAGTTGTCAACTTTAGAGCTGTACCATCTGTAAATTCGATAATATTTTGTACAGAACCTTTTCCAAATGTTTTTGAGCCAATAACAATTGCTCGTTTATGGTCTTGCAAAGCTCCCGCAACAATTTCAGATGCAGAGGCACTACCAGAATCTACAAGAACAACTAATGGTATATCCCTTATAATTTGACCATTTTCTGCTTTATAAAATTTTTTATCACCATTTCTATCTTTAGTATAAGTAACAACATTATCATCTAAAAATAAATCTGAGACATTTACTGCTTCTTCAAGCAAACCACCCGGATTTCCTCTCAAATCAATTATAAGTCCTTTTAATTCTTTTTCTTTATTCATTTTATTTATATTTTCATAAAGTTCCTTACCAGTGTCTTTTTGAAATACATTTATTTTTACATAACCATATTTATCTTCTAATATTTTAGACTTTATAGTTTTTACTTTTATGATTTCTTTTTTCATTTTAAAAGATATTTGCTTTTTGTCCCTGACAACTGTTAAAGATACTTTTTCTCCCGGTTCACCACGTAAGTATTTTACAGCATCTGTTGGTGATGTTAAAGTTGAAAGCATTATATCATTTATTTTAACAATTAAATCCCCTGCTTTTATACCTGCTCTATAAGCTGGTGTTGAATCAATAGGTGCAATAACTTTAAGTCCACCATCAACAGCTTGTATTTCAATGCCAATACCAGCAAATTCGCCATTGATTCCTGACATAAGATCATCTCTTTCTTTTTTGTCTAAAAATTGAGAATGTGGGTCTAAATTTGCAACCATACCCTTCATTGCATCTCTCATTAATTTTTCACTATCAACAGGATCAACATAGTTATTTTTTACAACATGATAAACATCTATGAAGTTTTTAAGAACTTCAACTGGAACTTCTTGATTTATATTTTTAACTTCTGCATTTTCCTGTGAAAAAGAATATGTTCCAGCTAAACTTATAATTATTGCACTTAATATTTTTATTTTCATAGATGTCCTTAATTTCATAATTTATATTTTCACATGAATAAAATCTTTGTAAATGAGTTTTTAAATATATTTTCTTTATTTTATAGATTTTTTAACAGGTGCGTAACTAAATCTATGTATTTTGCATGGGCCTAGTTTTTCTAATGCATCTAGATGTATTTTTGTACCATATCCTTTATGTTTTTCAAATCCATATCCGGGATACAATAATGCTTGTTCTGTTATTTGTCTATCGCGTGTAACCTTTGCAAGAATAGAGGCTGCTCCTATACCTTGAATCTTAGAATCACCCTTAATAACATAGTCAGCATCAACAGATAGATTCTTTGGGATTCTGTTACCATCAATTACAGCATAATCAACTCTTTTCAAACCTTCAATTGCTCTTTTCATTCCTATCATTCTTGCTTCAAGAATATTTATGTTATCAATTTCTTCAGGTGTTATATGAACAATACAGTAATCAATAGCTTTTTCAATTATTTCAGGATATAAAAGTTCACGTTTTTTTTCTGTTAGCTTTTTAGAATCAGCTAATCCTAATATAGGTTTATTAGGATCTAATATAACTGCTGCAACAACTAAATCACCACATAATGGGCCAGCACCACACTCATCAACCATCGCTGTATATAAGGTATTTTTTATTTTACTAGCTATTTCTTCTTCTGTTCTCATATTTAATCCTTTTTGGCTATTTTAAAACAATTTTTAATAAATATCAAGAATTTTATAAAAATTTGCTATATTTGATATGATTTTTATTTGTATTCTTGTATTTTTTTTTAACTGTAGTAACATTTATTTCTAATTATAAATTATGGGGGAATAAATGAAAGAAATGAATGAAAGGTTATTAAAGTATAGTATATTTTTATTATCAAGAAGGGATTATTCTGAAAAGGAACTGAGAAAAAAATACAAGGAAAAAGAATATTTAGAAGATGATGTAAATATTGTGTTAAATTATTTAAAAGAAAACAATTACCAATCAGATGAAAGATTTACTCGATCTTTTATTAATTCAAAATTATCTAAAATGGGGATTAAAAAAATAAAAAGTCATTTAAGTTTTGAAAAAGGAATAACAAAAGAAGTTATTGAACATGTTTTAGATGATATGGAATTAAATGAAATTAATACTGTAATTAGATTGTTGGAAAGCAAGTATAGGAATAAAGATTTAACTGATCATAAAGAGAAATCTAAGGCATTTAGATATCTTGTTTCAAAGGGATTTTCTTTTGATGATATAAATAATGCAATAGATGAATTAAAAAATAGAACCTAATGGTTCTATTTATTTTTTTGTTTGTTTAATCTTTCCTTTATTTTTTTATCTCTAATCATAAGATATTCAATACTAAATATTGAATTACTTTGTCCATTTGCAATACTAGGTGAAGTTAAAAATACTCTTCCCTCTTTTGTAATCAAAACTAATGTTGGTGTAGCCATAACTTCAAGTTCATCACTTAATCTATCAAACTCTTCTAATTGAATGCTTGTTTCTAAACTATTATAAATACTATTGAATACACTTGTTTCTATACTATATTCTTCTAAGAAAAAATCTCTTAGATCTTCCATTTTTCTCATTTTATATCCATTCTTATGAATTCTTTCAAAAATATTATTATCAAAATTATTTAATTTTAATTGTTTAGCAATTACATAAGCTTTTGATGTTATTTCCCAATTGTCCTGAAAGGATACTGGTATGGGGTGATAACTTACATCATCTTTCTTTTGTTTTTTCCATTCATTTAAGTATTCTTTAAACTCATAACAGTGAGGACATGAATATGAGAAGAAATATAATACCTCATAATTAATATTTTCTTTTTCATTAAATACAAAATTTCTGTTTTCTTTTTCTTCATATTTAATATTAATAGAATCAGCAAAAGCCTTTATTCTTTTTGCTTTTTCTGTATCTATATTTGAATCATTTGCTAAACTTATAGATGATGCTGCCATTATTAAACAAAATGTGGCAAATACTTTTTTGAACATTAATTATACTCCCATCTCTGCTGTTTTAATTAATTGTATTGTCAAATCTTTTTTCTTTTGAAATATAGCATTTTGTCTTATATTGTCAATTAAAGAATTTATTTTATTTTGTTGTTCACTATCTGTAAAAAAGAATTCAGATCCAATTAATACATGGCCATCTTCATCTTTTGATACAAATTTTATTCTAATATTAACAGCAGTATAATCTCCATTTATTTCGAGTATGATAGGGTAGTTCTTATTTATATCTTTTACAAGAGTATTGTAAAAATCATAATCAAAGTAGCAATCATCAAATTTAATACCAATACCAACCTCAGAAATATCATTTATATTACCAATATATTCTTGATCATTTTCAGACCAATATAATCCAACAGGAATATCTGATCGAACTTTTATTCGGTAATGACCTCTTCTTTTAAGAACTGTAATTGTATCTGGAAGATGACATAATATTTCACGTTCCGTTCCTTTTGATTTATATTTTTTCAATCTAAATGAATAATCTATTCCATCATCTTCAAAGCTGGCATTAACTTCATCAGGAAAAGCCCCTTCTGCAAATAATATAAAAGCATTTGTTATTTGAATAAAGCCTGATTTTACTGCGACTATACGATTATTAAATAATGTTCTTCCATCATCAGTTTTAATCTTAAATAAAATTTTCTCACGAATACATTTTTTAAATAGTTTAGAAACTAAAGTATTTCCTGTAATTATTTCTTCATTAATTTGTTTATTATCTTCAACGAATATTTCTGTTGTACCAAATTCACTTTGATGAGAAAAAATCTTTTCATATTCTACTTTTCTATCTTCTTTCATTTATATACTCACTATTTAATATTTTTCTTTCATTAAATCATTATACTAAAATAAATCAAACAATAATTTGATTTTTTAACAATCTATTATAGAATATTTTTATTTGAATAGGAGACAAAATGAAAAAATTATTTATTTTTTTTATTGGATTTATTTCAATAATAAATTTAACGTATGCAAATGACTCTGAAAATATAGAAGCTATAAAGAAAAAGCTTAATATAATTAGTCCTGAAAATTTTTCAGATATTATTGTTGAAAAATCAATGGTTCCTGAGTATTATCAAATTATTTCTAAAAATGGTTCTAAAGTTTATACTGATAAGGAAGTCTCAAAATTTATATCAGGTGACTTAATTATTGTAGAAAATAATAATTTAAAAAACATAACTAAACAAGAAAATAGATTAAGAAATAAAAAGATAATTGATGAAATTGATTTAAAATATCATCAATCTTTAACTCACTATCCTAATACTAATGATAAAAAAATAGCAAGTATATATGTTTTTTCTGATTTCACATGTCCATACTGTAAGAAAATGCATCAAAATTTAAAAGAGTTTAATTCACTTGGTATTGAAGTTTATTATATACCTTTTCCAAGAAATACAATGGAAGATGTAAGAGCAGTTAAAGGATTGCAAAAAATTATGTGTGCAAAAGATAAGAGATCTGCATTTGACGAAGCTTTCTCTGACCCCAAAGCATATGCATTTCAAAGTGTAAAAGAGAATATAGCTTGTCCAGAAGCAATTGATATATTAAGTTTACATAATTATGCAGATTCTCTTGGTGTACAGGGCACTCCTACTGCATTTACATCTAATGGTTCTAAAATATCAGGGTTTAATTCTGCTGAATCTTTTGCTTTAGAATTAAAGAAAGCAATTGATGAAGAAGTTATTTGGAAAGAGGGATTTAAAAATAATGAAATTAACAAGTAGTCAAGTAAAAAAGTTGACAAAATCTACAGGAATAATTTTTGAAAAAAAGAAAACAAGAACAGCATTTGATAGATTACAAGATGCTATAGATATAATGAATCAAAAAGGAGTAAATGATAAAATTTATTTTAATGATGATTATTCTGTATGTATACTTGAATTTAGAAATATAGCATTTTTATCAAATAATGACCTTCTTAGAATTGACAACAGAGAAATATATAAGTTTAAAATGGCTTGGCATGATAGAGTTGATGATTTAATAAAAAAAATTGATATTTCAAAATGGGAAGATACTAAAAAAAATCAGATATTAATAGAATTTATGTATAAAACAAAGAATGCACAAGAATATGATCCTGATGCAATTGTATCAGCATTTAAATCAACTTTAGATGGTATGGTTAAATCAGGGTTGCTTAATGATGACAAGGTAAGTGATGTTCCATTAATAATACCGAGACAAGAAAAAACTAAAAAAGAGAATTCTTTATTTATTGTATTATCTAAAATAGGTGGAGTGGAAAAATAATCTAATTTTTCAATTTCTAAAGGATTTTTAT
>JACCDS011865760.1_pt1 | contig 10057 bp, 8 predicted proteins | sample 7446441 | NCBI WGS metagenome assembly JACCDS01 (sample SAMN15323445, study PRJNA562643) | freshwater metagenome | isolation source: river surface water | place: USA:Blue River Watershed | collected 2017-08-17 | reverse complement strand
TGTAGGAGAAAATACCAGTAATTCTTTGCTAAATAAATACGACCATTATGCTTGGTATATCAATCATAAAAATCGAAATATGGAAATCAATGTTGGTAATTTCCATATTTATTATGGCTTAGGAATGTTGTTGGGACAGGGGTTTTCAGGTGCTTTTGGACAAGGTGGTATAAATAATATAATTCAAAACCGCTGGAAAGGTATTGCTAACCAAATAGAATACAATACTTTTTCTGGTGCCTATGTTATTCAACGAATAAATAACTTTAACATAGGTTTTGGCATCAGTCGTCAATCAATTGACTCGGTTAATACCTTTGGAATACATCGCTTAGAGTCGCAATTGAAATCGAAAAATGCTGCATCAGAAAAAGTTAGTATTAGTGCAATCGATTATACTGATCGAAAATATAAGTCGAGTTTACTTTTATTGAGTAATCATATTAGTAAAAAATCTGCTCTATCCTTAAGCAATCAATTGTTTTTAGGATCTTCTACCCTATTTTCGGAACTTATACTTCAATCAAAGAAATTAGTATACACCGTAGGTTTATCTCGACTAATCAATAAAAATTTACAACTGAGTTTATCCTTTACATCGTTTAACGATACATACAAAGGTGAGTATGCAGCTACTGCTATACAAGGCATTACGAATAGCAATAAACATGGTTTTATCGTACATGTAAATTATCAAACAGCCAATAAATGGGTAATTAACTTTACACATAAAGCAACATTTAAAGAATTAAATTATGAGAAAAGCCTAGGCACAAGCGCCGATCATTCAGAAAACATTCGACTAGATCGAAATTTTAGAAATAAAATTAAAATGAACCTTGTACTATTTACAAAAATGAAGGAACAAGAGGGCGATAAGCAAAAGGAATTTACTGTTCGAGTGAGAGAATTCAGGACTCGTACAGGTTTAGGATACACCATAAATGAAAAATTTTATCATGATTTATTTTATTACCGAAGTATTGTAAACACCATACATTCGAGTGCAATTACCTACCAAATTATCTATAAATCAACATGGTTAAAATGCAGTTATTTATTGAGTCTACAAGAAATAAACAATTCTGTTCCTATATACATTAGTTCTACAAGTTTAATTCAAGGAAGAAATACACAAGCTGTTTTTGAAAATGGAAGTTTACAGCAATGGGCTTTAAGTGTAAAATTAAATCGTATTAATATTCAATTACAACTTACACAATTGAATAAAGTTAAAAGTGAAGAGGAACAGAGAAAATTGATGCTTTCATTAAAATACCCATGAAATCGCTCAGAAATACATTACGAGAAACCATATTCATGCGCTTATGCATTAGTTTTTGCCAAGGCATTATCGCTTATCGGTTTTTGAATACATACTTAACCTTACACATTCTATTGTTGTGTTTGGCTCTCCTCTTTGTATTGTTTATTTACTATAAAGCTAAAATAAACACCTACCATTACACATTTCAGAAAGAAAACGGATTGATTGTTTATTTATCAATTGCATTGTTTGCATTCGTACTTAGCTATTTTCAAGACCAGAGAAATAATGCGCTCTATTTAAAATCTATAAACTCGAAATCATTTACTATAGTTGTTGAAAATGAAGGAAAAACAAAGAAAAACAAAATAACACATGAAGTAGCAATTGTACACAATCATACGGTCTTAAACAGAGCTCTCATCAGTATAAAAAATAAAAAAACTAGATTCCAACCTGGCGATACATTAACAGTAATAGCCAATTTGCTTCCCATCGAATCAAAAAAACATCCTGCTGAATTTGATTATAAAAATTACTTAATTAATAAAGGAATTTACCATCAAATAATCATCGATTCTTCAGATATAACTTCATGTAAACATCAGCAACAACAAAGCTTTTCAACCATTATAACTCGTATTAGGAAACAGCTGATTGAAACGCTTGCCAACACTATAAAAAATACAGATAGTTACGAAATGGCTACAGCTTTACTGTTAGGAGAACGAGCAGATGTAGATAAAGCAACCATGAAAAGTTACAGTGATACGGGTACCATTCATATTATTTCAGTATCGGGTTTACATGTTGGGATCATTTATTTTGTATTTAGTTATGCGCTGAATTTGTTAAGGATATTTAACAATAAGTATGTTAAAACGATTGTAATTATTGTATTTATATGGCTTTATGCCTGTATTACAGGTTTACCATCATCGGTAATTCGGTCGGCATTAATGATTAGTTTTTTATGTATTGGCAAGGCTATAAATAGCAAGACGAATACGATGAATCATATTGCAGCATCGGCATTTTTAATATTATGCATCGACACCAATTACTTATTCGATATTGGCTTTCAACTCTCCTATTTGGCTGTTATTGGCATAGTGTATTTACAAAAACCCATTTATGATTTATACCAAGCAAGAACAATTATCGACAAATATATTTGGCTAACTTTTTCTGTTTCAATTGCGGCACAATTGTTTACACTACCCTTGTGTATGTACTATTTTCATCAGTTTCCAAATTATTTCTTACTAGCCAATTTATTGGCTATACCATTGTCGAGTATTGCTTTGTATGCTAGTATAGCTTGTTTACTTTTTTCAAAAATTCCGTACTTAAATTTAGTATGCGATTGGGTGGTAAATACCAGCATAACCATTCTTAATAGTTTTTTACAATTTATGTCGAATTTACCTGGAGCAGTTTATCACAGCAATCCTTGGTCGGCATACGATGCACTTTTCTGTGCTCTATTCATTTGCTTTTTAATGCTATGGCTTATAGAAAAAATTAGGCCCGCTGTAATTATCTTATTATCGTGTTGTATTGTTTATATAAGTATGCTGATGTTGCAAAAACACCATCATCAGCATTTATGGAAATATTATAGCCAAGGACAAATTACTTATAGTATAGAAACAAGAGATAGTACGATACATTTTATTTCTACGCACATGAAAGACTATGAATTGAATCGATTTAAACAGAATTGTGATCAATTCTACACCAATAAACAAGTCTATAAATTAGTAGAATCTAAACAATTCAGTATGGATGTTAATACTAAGATATTTTCAGATAGCACTCGGCACAATGCTTTTCAAGCAGTTCATTATGAGCGGATTTGTCTGTAATATTTGTGTTTCTTGGGCTTATTTGCTATATTATTGTTAAATTCGTGTATAATAATTAATTATGAAAAAACTACTATTTAGCCTAGGAATCATTGTTATTTTAGGCGGAGGGCAAAACTTATTTGCACAAAAAACATTATCGGAAGGTGTAATTCTTTACGACTTAAAACTAGAAGGCGCTGAAGAGATGGGCATGATGGCTGCAATGATGCCAACAGAGATGACTGTGAAATTCAAAGGAACTAAATCGAGGGCTGAGTTTGCCACCGGAATGTCGGAAACTATTGCCATTAACGATTCTAAAGACAATAAAAACAGTGTTGTATTATTAGACCTCATGGGTAATAAGTATGCCATGAAAATTGATGAAGTAAAAATAGCACAACAAAAAGCGAGTATGCCAGAATACGACGCTGTAGAAACAAAGGAAACAAAAGAAATTGCTGGTTATAAATGCAACAAAGTAATTCTTATTAATAGAAAGACTAAAGATGAGGTGAGCGTTTACTATACTCCAGAAATCTCCTATTTTGAAAATTCTTTCAATGCTGAATTTAAAATGGTGAAAGGTATGCCAATGGAATACAAATCGTCGTTTAACAACTTTAAAATGACAGTTACTGTGAAAGAAATTAAAAAAGTTAAAATCGCAGATACTGAATTTACTGTACCATCAGAATATAAACTTACAACCCAAGAGGAACTGATGAAGGAACTTAGCGGTAGTGTGGGCGAATAAACATGATTAAACTGTTTGTTACTTCTTTCAAATACATCCTCTTTTGGATGATTGTATTTTTTATACAAAGAAGTATATTTTTCATTAGTTATTTCGATAGGCTACAAGAATATAGCTTTCAAGAAAACTTATTGATTTTTATAAAGGGATTACGACTCGACCTTTCTATGTCGGGGTATTTTCTTTTATTTAGTTTTGTACTATTAATTCTGCATCTCGTTCTTAGTAAATACACCCGAATTTTCGATAAAATAATTCAGGTGTATACAATTATTTTATTGGTGATTGTATTGCTCCTAGGTCTAATAGATATTGGCATTTACCAAGAATGGGGAACCAAATTAAACAGTAGAGCAATAGAGTTTTTAATTTTATCGCCTGGTGAAGCACTAGCCTCTAGTAGTTCTAGTCCAATTCTACTTCAAAGTATTTTATTTATAGTAGAACTTACTCTTTTACTTTTCATCTACAATAAATACTTCAAATATCAATTCGATCGACTTTTTTATTTTGTACCACGATTTTTAAGTATTGTTTTGTTATTGGCTCTTAGCGTAATTATGATTCGTGGTGGATTACAATTAGCACCGATAAACCAAAGTGCTGTGTATTTCTCACAACATTCAATTGTAAATCACGCTAGCTTAAATACCGAATGGAACCTTATGCATTCGGTTATTGAGAATCATTTTAGCAACGATAATCCTTATCGTTTTTTAGATGAATCGGTGGCAAAAAGCAAAGTGGATTCCTTGTATACATGTGAAGTAGATAGCAACATCAGCATACTAAAAAACACAAGACCCAACATAGTATTTATTGTATTAGAGAGCTATACGTCTGATGTAGTTGAACACTTTGGAGGCGAAGTAGGTGTAGCACCAAATCTGAGTAAACTAGCCAAAGAAGGCATTAGTTTTAAAAATATTTATGCTTCCGGCGACCGTACCGACAAAGGTTTAATAGCTATTTTAAGCGCTTTCCCGAGTCAGGCGGTGAGAACAATTATACAACAACCCGATAAGTTTGAAAAGCTACCTTCTATTACTAAAGTACTTCGCCAGAAAGGTTATAATACCTCTTTTTATTATGGAGGTGAATCGGAGTTTGCCAACTTTAAATCGTATTTAATTACGGCAGGTGTAGAAGAAATAATCGATAAAAACAGTTTTGATAAAAGTCAAATGAATTCTAAATGGGGAGCTCACGATGGATTTTTATTTACTAAAGTTTTAGAAGAATTTAAACAAAAGAAGAGTCCGTTTACCTCGGTTGTATTGACCTTGAGCTCACACGAACCTTTCGAAATCCCAGTCGCTAGTCCTTACATAGGTAACGACCTACCAAGCCAATTCAGAAAAGCTGCTCATTATACCGACCAATGCTTGAAAGATTTTTTTGATAAAGCAAAAAAAGAAGCCTGGTATAAAAACACCTTATTTGTAATTGTTGCTGATCATGGTCATCGATTACCAAAGGAATATAATACAGCGTACGAACTCAAGAAATTCAGAATTCCTTTATTATTTTATGGTGATGTAATTAAGGATGAATACAAAGGAATTGCAATAAATACCATTGGCTCGCAAACCGACATTGCATCTACTCTATTGAATCAATTGAATTTAAAATCTGTTGAGTTCAATTGGTCGAAAAATTTGTTCAATAAAAACTGTTCAAATTTTGCATTTTACAGCTATGATAATGGTATTGGTTGGGTGGATGAACACAATGCTTATACCATGGATAATATAACGCAACTAAATACCTCACGTATTAATATGGATGATAAATACGATGAAAGTATGATGAACGGGAAAGCTTATATGCAAATGGTATTTAGTACCTACTTGTCTTATTGATACCAATATTTCTGAATGATAATATTGGCTACAACCTTATCGATAGGAAGTGTTACCGAATCTTCGTTAAACTTGCTTAAATGCACCCAGCGTAAACTTTGCTGACCGTTACTTTGGTCTTTAAAATCAAATTCTTTATCGCTAGTAGAGAAAGCGTAAGCTTCCAAACTTTTCACTCTATAATAAATACTGATGATTTGAGAATCGTTAAATGCTGATTTCTGATAAAAATCGGTAGTGTACACATGTTCCAACACTTCAACTTTTAAATTACATTCTTCCATAAATTCGCGGGCTAAACACTCTCTTGTTCCTTCACCTAATTCTAAACCTCCGCCCGGAAATTTAGTATGAGGAAAGTTAAAATCATATTCGTCGGATAAGAGCAACTCCCCTGCTTCATTAATTAAAATGCCGTATACTCTAACGTTAAATTTATACATACTGATTAAAATGTTTAGCGTTGTTCATTACATTATCAACATTCCAAGTGATGGTTCTTTCTTGTGGGTGTTTACGTACCTGACATTCCATTGTACAGTAATTACAGCAGTTTGGCAAACATGGGTCTACGTGTATAAACAACTCTACATCATTATCCACATTACGTTTAATGATTTGTTCTATCGACTCCACTTCATCGTGTACACGAACTAAATCATAATAGTAAGGTAAAGTTATATGGCAATCGATATGCAGGTCGTGACCGTATTGTTGTGTTCTTAAATTATGAACATCAATCCAATCGGGTTTACGTTCTTTCTCTAAAATATTTACGATAGTATTTACAAGCGATGTATCTGTTTCATCCATTAAACCAGAGATAGACTTACGAATTAAATGATAACCATTGTATAAAATTAAAAATCCAAGAATTAGGGAAATTACACTATCGAGGATATAATAGGAAGTAAACTTTATAATGAATAAACCCAATACTAAACCAGCACTTGTGTATGCATCTGTTTTTAAATGTTTACCATCGGCTTCTAGGGTTATTGAATTCAGCAACTTACCTTGTTTTATTAGGTAAACACCCATAATAAAGTTAAGCATACCTGCAATTACACTCAACCAAATACCTTCATCGATCTGATGAATAGTTTGAGGGTTAAACAGTGCATAAACTGATTTATAAATGATGTTAATGGCTGCAAAAATGATAAGAGCACCTTCGAAACCTACGGCAAAAAATTCTACTTTACCATGGCCATACGGGTGATTAGAATCTTTAGGTTGAGAAGCTAAATAAATACTATAAAAAGCAAAAGCACCGGCAACTACATTGATTATATTTTCAAGCGCATCGGTATAAATAGCATTTGAATGGGTAATAAAATAGGCAATAAATTTTAAGGCGGTAATTAACACTCCTGCTATGAGCACCGCCGAAATTAGGTTCAGTTTTTTCTTATTATTCAATGTTTAAGGTATATTAAATGCGATCGTAGCGTATAAAACATAAAACTACAATAAAAAATTTACCTTTGAGTAATCATGAAAAAAGAAGTAATAAAATACATCTGTGAGGAATTGTTTGAGCGTAATTTAGAATTTAAACGACAATTAGAAGCGACCTTAGAATCATTAAACAATGAAACTAAAAGCAGTGCAGGCGACAAGTATGAAACGAGCAGAGAAATGACCAGCAGAGAATTTCAAAATATACAAGAAACACTATTGCTCAATGCTACGATGTTAGATGATTTGCAGAAAATAGATGCGGAGAAAGCCTATACAAGAGTAGAGTTAGGTAGTTTAGTGATGACTAATGAAGGAAATTATTTTATTTCGGTGGCCTTTGGGAAAATAAAAATTGAGGGAAACGAATGTTATGCCATTTCTAAATCGGCACCCTTGGCAAAAGCGATGTTGGGAATGAAAATTGGCGATAGCATCCAATTTCAACAAAGAGAAATTAGTATTAAAAACATTATGTAATGGTATGGTAAAAAGGCTGTTTATATTATTTATGTTGATGTGTGTAATTAAGGCAGGAATTGCACAAGACAAAGGCTTTCATTTACTACTTATTGCGGGAGCAAATGCTTCGCAAGTGAATGGCGACAAGCTTGCAGGATTCGATAAATTTGGATTTAATGTTGGAGCTGGAGTGCAAAGAAAAATCAGCAATAAATCGGCACTGCAAATTGAATTTACGTATTCAGAAAAAGGAAGTAAAGATGTTGTGAGCCCGAATAATCCTGTCCCCGACACCTTGTTTCAATTTAATTATATTGATGTTCCGATTGTTTATTCATATGAGTTTTACCCAAAACTACGTGCTGAAATTGGCATATTTAATAGTGTAAGATTAAAAGCGAGTTATAGCGATTTTGTACTTACATACGATCGATCATCGGTTATTAGGAGTTCCGATCATGGAGTTTTAGCTGGTTTGAATTATAATTTGGGCAATAAATTTCATGCTAATTTTAGAGTTTCTCAATCGGTATTAGACATTAATGCAAGCATAGAGCGGTATTTTAATTTAACAAGCAGTTTAAGCATTCGATACTTGCTTTAGTAAAATTTGCTATTTTTATGGCTTACAAACCAAGCATTAAATGGCTAAATTATCAGACAGACTTAATTTGTTTTCTGAATCTCAGACGCTTATGATGGCGAAACTGAGCAGGGAGCTTAAAAATAAAGGGGTTGATATTATAAACCTCACACTCGGTGAGCCAGATTTTACAACTCCTGAGCATATTAAAAACGCTGCTAAAAAGGCTATTGACCAAAATTTCTCTTATTACACACCTGTAGTTGGTTATCTTGACTTAAGAGAGGCCATTTGCAGAAAATTTAAACGCGACAATAATTTAGATTATACACCAGAGCAAATTGTAGTCTCTACTGGAGCTAAACAATCGATTGCAAACGCAATATTATCTACAATTAATGCAGGCGACGAAGTATTGGTGCCTACGCCCTATTGGGTTTCCTATTCGGAGATGATTAAACTAGCAGAAGGTATTCCTGTTTTTATAAATGCGAGCGTAGAAACACACTTTAAAATTTCTGCAGAGCAGTTAGAAGCATCCATTACCAATAAAACTAAAATGTTGATCTTCTCATCGCCTTGCAACCCAACAGGAACAGTATACACACGCGATGAATTAGCTGCTTTTGTTAAAGTATTAGATAAATACCCTGATATTTGGATTATCTCTGATGAAATATACGAACACATCAATTACATCGGTGGGCATGAGAGTATTGCACAATTCGAATCTATTAAAGATAGAACGATTGTAATAAATGGACTTTCAAAAGCATTTGCAATGACGGGCTGGAGATTGGGTTATATGGCATCATCTTTAGCATTGGCTAAAGCTTGCGATAAAATACAAGGGCAATTTACTTCGGCAACGAGTTCAATTTCGCAGAGAGCTGCTATTGAAGCCTTGGATGGCGACTTTGGACCAACCAAAAGCATGAAAGAGGCTTATCAAAAAAGAAGAAATTTAGTATACGAATTATTAAAAGAGATACCAGGAGTAAAAACAAACCTTCCGGATGGAGCTTTTTATTTTTTCCCCGACATAAGTTCTTATTTTGGTAAAACAGATGGTAAGGTGGTAATTAATACTGCTGAAGATTTATGTATGTATCTATTAAACGATGCACATGTATCTTTAGTAACAGGTGCTGCATTTGGTAGTCCGAATAATATTCGTTTTTCATATGCAACTTCTGAAGATATTTTAAAAGAAGGAATGAGAAGAATTAAAGAATCTTTAAGTAAACTTAAAAACTAACATGTCGGAGTATTTGCAATCTATTTTCAATTCGTTTAATAATCAAAAGGTATTAATTATTGGCGATGTAATTATTGATTCTTATTTATGGGGCAGTGTTGATAGAATTTCACCTGAAGCACCTGTACCTATTTTAAATATTAAAAAAAGAGAAGATCGCTTAGGTGGTGCAGCCAATGTTGCTTTAAATATTAAAGCCTTGGGAGCAAGCCCAATTTTATGCTCTGTAATTGGTGAAGATTTACACCAAGATTTATTTTACAGATTATTGGAGGAAGAGAAGTTAACAAACAAAGGAATTATTGCTTCTAGCGATCGAATCACTACTGTAAAAACAAGACTTATTGGTCAGCACCAACATTTACTAAGAATCGACGATGAAGATGATTCATTATTAAGTGAAAGTTTGTGCAATACTCTCATCAATAAAATTATTGAAATTTTAAATGATGAAAACATTTCTGTGATCATTTTTGAAGATTACGACAAAGGAGTAATCAATAAAAAAATGATTGAAACCATTGTAAATACAGCGAATCAAAAAAATATTCCTGTAG
>JACCDS011598264.1_pt1 | contig 10057 bp, 9 predicted proteins | sample 7446441 | NCBI WGS metagenome assembly JACCDS01 (sample SAMN15323445, study PRJNA562643) | freshwater metagenome | isolation source: river surface water | place: USA:Blue River Watershed | collected 2017-08-17 | reverse complement strand
TTCGTCTACGGCTATCTCGGCGACCACGATCTCTGGGCTGTGCGCACCGAGGCCGAGAAGTACCTGGTACTGGCCACGCTCAACCTCGTGGAGTGCATCGCCTTCGTCGGATCGGCAGCTGCGGCCAAGTAGCTTCGCATCCCGGCCTGGTCAAGGTGGCGCGCCTGGACGCTCACTGATCAACCGCCGGCGGGCTCGAGCATCATCACCGGCTCCTCGTCCGCATGCAGCACCGGGGAATCGTAGACGAAGTGCTTGTGCGGCTCGTACAGCGGCTCCAGCGCCGCGCCGAGCCGGCCCGTGCCGGCCGCCAGGGTCGAGCGCGGGGCGTGCGCGCGCGAACGGGCGTTGATGCTCTACTGCCGGGCCGGTAGTGCGGCAGGTGATCCACGAAGCGGCTGATCGCCGCGTGCGCAGGAACCCGCTGGCGGCGATCTCCGGCACGCTGGGCGCCTGCTTGAGCACCTAGCAGTGCCGGAACACCCACTTGCCGTAGATGTGGCTCAGTTTTGGGTCGGCGCCAAATTGAATGAGGTACAAATCGCCAGTGTGTGCGGATAGTCCAACTGCTGCTGAACTCCGCCAGCGGTTACAAACGCGTTCGACACATGGCCGAGCGTGCCGGGGACAGCAATAGCTCGCTACCTCAAATACTTTCGCAGGAAGGATTCGATTGCGTCGAACGGAATCTTGTCCTTACGGTCGTACATATCGGTATGGATGGCGTCCTTCACGACCAAGAGTTGTTTTGGTTGTGCGGCGGATTTATAAGCGTCTTCGGAGAAGTATCGTGAATGAGCCCTGTCGCCGGCAATTAGCAGAATCGGCCGCGGCGAGATAGTGCTGACATATGTCAACATCGGCATATTCATGAACGACAATGGCATGGTCGCAACAAACGCGCCGTTTGAGTTCACGGAGCGGGGATGAAATCCGCGTCCAGTGCGGTAGTAGTCGAAGTACATGCGAACCACAGGATCAGTGACGCCATCCAATTTATCCGGCAAGAAGCTCGGCCCGGAGGTCGCCGATCCATTTTCGGCATCTGTCCAGCGCTGCTGATTGATTTGCTCCAGCATTTGGGACCGCGCTTCTGGACTGAGCTTGTCGTTGTAGCCCTTCGCCATCAAGCGCGAGATGTCGTACATGCTGGCGGTAACAACAGCCTTGATGCGTGTATCGATCGCAGCAGCGCTGAGGCTCATCCCGCCACCACCACAGATGCCAATGATCCCAATTGCCTGACGATTCACGTAGGACAACTGCCCCAAATAGTCGACAGCCGCACTGACATCGTCAGTATTGATTTCGGGCGAGGCGAAGTTGCGTGGGTCGCCACCACTCTCTCCCGTGAAGGAACGATCAAAGGCAAGGGCTGCATAGCCGCGTTCGGCCATGCTCTGGGCATAAAACCCCGAAACTTGCTCTTTTACAGATCCGAAAGGCCCATCCACCACCAGCGCGGCCAAGCTGTGGGCACCATGATCGGCGGGCAGGTAAAGGTCTGCCGCCAAAGAGATGCCATAGCGATTCCTGAAGGTGACTTTCTTATGTTCGACGGCGCTGCTCTTCGGGAAGACCTTGTCCCAGCCTTGACTCAGTTGCATGACGCTGGGTTGAACGGCTTGGCGTTGCAATTGCGCGCCAGCCGGCTCAGCGAGTAGCGACAAAGTTGCCGCAAGGCCAAGGAACACGGTTCGAATTGAAAGGAATGCGATATGGCCGCGAATGTCACTGACAGATATCGGCTGGATGGGGCGCAATTTACATTTGGCAAGCGCTGAAAAAGGGGTCGTTGGCATGGTGTTCTCCGATCCGCAATGTCGGTCGAGATTTAATAAGGTAAAGCAGGCGCTGGATGCTTCGTCGTGCCAGCCCCTCGTTCAGACAAGGCGCCACACACTCACGGCACCATCTGCTTGATCTTTGCTCGATTAGCAAGTAACCAGCTTGCAAATGGCTGAGGGGCTTTCCCGGTGATTCGACGGTAATCCAGGCTCACTTCGCCCGCGAAGCCAGCCGCAGTATTGGCATCAAACGATGCAAATATGCGTGCCAGAGGTTCAGGCACTCCGGAGCTAAGCATGCCCTGCAGCAGAGCTTGCTCTGGCAGGGAAACAGGGATGATGTTGCTGTCCAGCGCCAGGGTGATGAACCTCGCTTGCTCGGCGGTGGTAAGCGATTCCTCGCCGCTGAGCGTGAACACCTGCTTGCCTCGACCTTCTCCTGCAAGAACAAGTGCGGCGGCTAAGGCCAAGTCTTCACGCGAGATGTTGGCAAGTCTGCCATCGCCGGCGGCATGAAACCATTGACCGTTGTTGCGAAGGATCGCGGGCAAGGTCATGTAGATATTCTCGAAATACCAGTGATTGCGCAGTACCGTCCAACCCGGCAAGCTGCTGGCCTTCAAAGCGGCTTCGGTGAGGGCGTGGTCCGGTGCAACCAAGACGGTGGCCCTGTCTGCGTTTGGCATCGAGGTGTAGACGACGTGCTGGACGCCAACCTGCTCGGCTGCGCGGACGGCTGCGAGCTGTTGTGCAAGTCGGCGCCCCGGACGATCGAGGGCATCGGTGCTGATCAGCAGCAGGCGATCTGCGCCCGCGAATGCTTTATCTAGCGTGCCGACGTCCTCAAAGTCGGCGTGGCGAACTTCGACGCCTCTTGCAGCCGCCGCCGACAAGGCATCCGGCGTGCGTGTAGTCGCAATGACCTGATCGGCGTTGATAGACAACGTATCCAGCAAGTGCTTCAGCACGCTCAGGCCCAGTTGACCGGCCGCGCCGGTCACAAGCAGTTTTTTCATCATGTTTTCTCCGCAGGGGACAGGTGGTTGAACGACTGCACGGATTCGAAGCTGTGGTTCTCTTGGCGGTGACCAGTTCAGCCCAGCGCCGCAAGCGCCTGGGGTTCCCACAGCTCCCATTCGTCCAGCCGCTGTGTGTACTCGGCCTTCATCATCTGGAGCAGGTCACCGAAGAAGGCTCTCAGCGGCGGGTTCTTTGCGTCCACGAGCGCCATCAAGGCTGCAGCAGACGCCTCGGGCTTGCCTGGCGTCTGGCCGCTCCACATGCCCAGCACTTGCTGACGCACGCCGTCGTACTCGGGATTGGAAGTCGCATGAACCGCCGAGCCGCCCGCCCATTCGGTGGAGAACGCTGTCGGCTCGACGAGCGTGACCTTGATGCCAAAGTTACGCACTTCGGCCGCCAGCGCCTGGCTCATTCCCTCCAGCGCCCACTTCGAGGCGTTGTACACGCCGAACAACGGGAAGGCGGTGACCCCGCCAATCGTCGAGATCTGCACGATGTGGCCGCCGCGTTGCGCACGCAACAGCGGCAATGCTGCCTGCGTCACCCACAAGGCACCGAAGAAGTTCGTTTCGAACTGGTCGCGTGCTTGCTGTTCCGACACCTCTTCCACCATGCCGAACAGGCCGTAGCCGGCGTTGTTGACCACGACGTCCAGCCGCCCGAAGTGGGCGTGCGCGGCCTGAACGGCTTGGTGGACCGCCTCGCGGTCACGGACGTCCAACCGCAGCGGCAGCATTTGCGCACCAAAACGCTCGACCAACGCCGTCAGTGAGCTTGTGTCTCGAGCGGTAGCGACCACCCGATCGCCTCGTGAGAGGGCGGCTTCGGTCCAGACGCGGCCGAAGCCTTTGGATGTGCCGGTGATGAACCAGACCTTGGATGAGTTCGTCATGATTTTGTGGGTACGTGGACGGAGCGCTGCTGTGCTGAACGGTTCCGGGGCTTGCTAGCGCCGGACCTGCAAGATCGATGCGATGGCCTGGTCAACCGTGGTCTGGCCGCGCCGACGTGCTTCCGGCGCGCCTTCAAACGCCAACCAGCCCTCGTTGGTGCCATCCAGCGACTGGATCCATGCGTCGGGGTTGTTGATGCCGATGCTGCGGAAGCCACTTGCCCAGGTGTCGCGCGGCACGGCTTGGGCGCGTACCTCTTTGCCCAGGCCGCGAGCGAAGGCCTGAGCCAGTCGATTCGGCGAGACCAGTTCCGGACCTTCGAACTCGACGACGCGATGTCCTGTCCACTCCTCCATCAGCAACTGGGCGACCATCTGCCCGACGTCCCGTGTGGAAACCATGGGGATCCCCTGGTCCAGCGGCTGGAGATGGGAATGGATCACGCCGCTAGCTTGCGCTGTGGGCGCGTCCCACTCGTGGTTCTCCATGTACCAGGCTGCTCGCAGGATGGTCACCGGCAGAGCAAGGTCGGACAGCACCTGCTCCAGATACCCCAATTCATTGAACAGATTCGGGCGATTGACTTGTGCCCCGTAGGTCGACAGTGCGACGACTTTGGAAGGGCGCGCTTCGAGAATTGCCTGGCGAATCGAGTTCGCTCGGGCATGCCCCTGGGTCAGGCCGGGCGCCTGATCAAAAGCGGGCGGCAGCATGACGAAAGCGCCTTGTGCTGATTCAAAGGCGGCGGACAGGGCTTGGCTGTCTTCCACGTCGGCAACCTTGACCTCGCAGCCAAGATCCCGCCAGCGCGCACCCTTGGCGTCGTCGCGCACGATGGCGCGTATTTGCTGCCCGGCCTCCAGGATGTTTTGTGCGACCGCGCTACCGACGCGGCCCGAAATTCCCATGATTGCGTACATCTCACTCTCCGATTAGGCGTTGTGCCTTGTTTGGTGTGGGTGGATGTTGTCTGTTGGAGTCCGTTGATTGAAGGGCCGCAATGTCATTACAGTGCGGACAAATATTCCGCAATAAACATGACCGAAACCCATCCCTACGACAGTCGCCTCTTCGCGGGGGTGAGCGTGCTCATGGCCGTGGTTGAGGCCGGAACCATGACCAAGGCCGCAGAGGCGCTCGGGCTAACACCCTCGGGCGTCGGTCGTGCGATCGCAAGACTGGAAAGCCGCGTGGGTGTGCGACTGCTACATCGCACGACACGAACGCTGCGGCTGACCGATGAGGGGCACCGCTTTTATGAGCAGGTGGCGCCACACCTGGATGGCATTCAGCAGGCGGCAAGAGACGTGGCCGGCGCTGCGCATGTTGTCCGGGGGCGGCTTCGCGTCAACGTGGCGCCGATCTTTTCGCAAACGGTGCTGGCCCACCGTATTGACGAATTCCTGACGCAACATCCGGAACTGCGTGTCGAACTCATCATGCGGGACTCGATCGGCGATCTGGTGGCCGATGGCTTCGACATGGCGCTTCGTTTTGGCCCTCCGCCAGAAGGATCACTCGTGGCGCGCAAGCTCACGGAGATGCGTGTTATCACGACAGCGACGCCGGCCTATCTCGAACGTCGTGGACAGCCCCTCCACCCCTCCGACCTGTCCCAGCACGACACCATCGACTTCTGGGATCCGGTCAGTTGTCGGCCCTACGACTGGATTTTTCAACGCCGGGACGAGACGCTACCGGTCAAGGTGAATGCCCGGCTGATGACCTCTGATGCGGTCACCATGCTGTCCGCCTGTCTGGCCGGGGTTGGCATCTGCCAGATCCTTCCGATCGGAGCGCAGCGCTTGTTCGACAGTGGCGACCTGATTGACCTTTTCCCCGACTGGCCAGGTGAGGTATTCGCGCTGCATGCGATCTATCCCTCACGCCGCCAACGCGCCGCGAAAGTGCAGGCGTTCGTCGAGTTTGTCGAGCGCCTGTTGCGGGAGGCAACGGACAAAGAAGCCGGATGGCGACACGAACGGTTCGGAAGCTCCTAGAACTGCCAAGCAGCGCGCCAACAAAGCGAGGTCTTGGTGCCAAAGAAGCAGGCGCCGGAGGCCTTGTTGCCGTGCTGCAAATCAGGCCTGCGGGGTCAAGTCAACTCGACATGCACGCTGCGCTCCTGAATGGTCGCCGGCAGATAGACAGTGAGGTGGTCTATCAAGGCGCGCACGGACGGCAGCATGCCCCGCGGTGGTGGGTAAAGCAAATGAATGATATGGGTCGGCGCAGTCCACTTAGGCAGCACCTGCTCCAGAGCTCCAGTGCCCATCGACGCCGACACGATAGGCTCAGGCAACAGCGCTACGCCGATGCCGTGCACCGCGCCCTCCAGGTGCAAACGCAAATCGTCGGAGACTAGCCGCGGAACATGTGTGACGGACACGGTGCGGGAGCCGTCTGTCAGGCTCCACCTCGCCTGTCCATCGTGCATGTCTCCGGGCCTAGCGAAGCTGGCGACCCCAGCCAGTTCTTCAGGCACAGCGGGGCGGCCCAATGAATCCAAAAGCGCTGGGCTTGCAGCCAACACACGACGTGCTCTTCCCAGTTCTTTCGCTACCAAGCCTGCTGTCTCGTCGATCCTGATGTGTGCGCGCAAGGCAAGGTCATACCGTTCTCGCAGTAGATCGACATGCCGGTCACTGGCATCGAGCTCGATCTGCACCTTGGGATAAGTTGCCATGAAGCCAGGAAGGATGGGAGCGAGATAGCTTTGCGCCATCACCTGCGGGCAGCTTAGACGCACCAAGCCTGCCGGCTCCCTGCGCATATCAGCCATGGTCTCGAAGGCCGCAGTGGCGCTTTCCACCAGGCTCTGGGCGATGTTGTAGAAGCGCTCTCCCGCCGCAGTCAGTGAAACGCTGCGGGTATTTCGCTGCATCAAGCGGACATCCAACTGACGCTCCAAGGCAGCGATCCGCCGGCTGAGCTTGGTCTTGTCCACGCCCGTGCTTCGCGCGGCCGCGGTGAAGCCCTTGTTTTGCACCACCGCCACGAAGTAGGCGAGGTCGTTCAGGTCCTGCATATCCCTCCAATTGGTGCGTGGGCGCACCAGTCCTTCTTGATTTCGGCTGATTATCAGAGCATTGGATCAAATTTAGAGTTCATCCCATCGGCGCTACCTGCGCCGCCAGACCGAGGTGTGAACATGAGCTTGCAGCTGTCCCCCGTCGTTTCTTCGCTTGCTACCCAGCTTGGCGTCCATTTCTCCGCACGCCGTCTGGACTTGCAGAAGCTCGGGACTTCGGTCTTCCCTGTGATGGGCTTCGACCACTACCGGATGAGCGGGCCGACCTTCTCGCCCCATCCCCATGCAGGCTTTTCTGCCGTGTCCTACGTGCTGGAGGACTCGCCGGGCGGCCTGCGTAACCGGGACTCACTGGGGCACGACCTCGTGATTGAGCCGGGCGCGCTGGTGTGGACACAGGCAGGAGCCGGTGTAGTCCACGATGAATTCCCAGAACGCCGTGGCCAAGAGGTTCATGGCCTCCAGATCTTCATCAATCTCGGTTCGGAGAACAAGCAAATTGCCCCGCGCATGCTCCATGTGCCGTCGCAGGAGGTGCCGATCGTAAAAGGGGAAGGCGTCACGACACGGGTGCTCAGCGGCGTATACGACAACACGGCCAGCCCCATCGACCCGGCGGAGCCCTTCGATATGTTCGACGTGCAAATCCATGGTGAGTGGATTTATCGAGTCCCACCAGGCCGCAACGTGCTGGTGTACGTGGTTGATGGGACGGCAGATGTAGGGGCGCTGGACACATTCAAGCGGGTGTCAAGCTTCCAAGCCGTTGCGGTTCGTGCGTCAAAGCGGGAGCTTCTGACCATACGCAGCGATGCCGGCGCGCGAGCCGTCGTGCTGTCCGGCACCGATCCGCAGGAGCCTGTCGCGGTCCATGGGCCTTTCATCATGAATGACCAGAACCAGCTATCCGCGGCATTCGAACGCTATCGCCGCGGAGAGATGGGGCGTCTCCATCCCGTTCTCTGACCGCTTCAAGCATTGGATTGCGGCAATGCCGCAGCCCAGGCGGCAAGCCCTTTGAGCTGCCGCAACTTTCGCTGGCATGCGCCAGTTTCTTGCCCTTAAAGAGGAAATCACCATGAGCTATGACCGTCTGACCCCCGAAAACGCTGCCGTTCTCTTCATCGATCACCAGACCGGCTTGTCCAACGGCATCCAAGACCAAAGCGTGCCCGAGTACGTAACCGCTGTGACTGCGTTGGCCAAGATGACGAAGAACTTTGATCTGCCCGCTGTTATCACCACCAGCGCTGCCGACGGCCCCAATGGCCCCGTGCTGCCAGCCATCACTGAGCTGTTGCCTAATGCACCGGTGGTACATCGTCCAGGTCAGATCAATGCTTGGGACAATGCCGATTTCGTTGAAGCAGTGAAGAAGACCGGGCGCAAGAAGCTGATCGTGGCCGGGGTCTCGACGGAAGTGTGTGTGGCGTTCGTGGCGCTATCCGCCGTCAAAGAGGGTTTCGAGGTCTACGCCGTGATCGACGCCTCGGGTACCTGGAACAAGCTGGTGCAAGAAGTCGCTGTTGCCCGCATGGTCCAGGCAGGCGTGCAGCCAATTACCTGGGTAGCGGTCGGCGCCGAACTGCTCGGCAACTGGAATCATCCCCAGGGCCAAGCACATGCCAAGGTCATGGGTGAGCATCTGCCCTTCTACAGCAACCTGTTTGCAAGCTTCATGGCGGCCAAGAACAGCTGACTGACGTCATCTTCGGCGTTGGGTTGGAGGGCCGCTTGGCCCTCCCGGCCGATCGCCCGATGGAGGGCGGCACTGACCTGCTCGGGAATTCCGAGACAGTAATTCCTAGAAGACGGCGGGTTGCAGGTCTTGACGGAGCTGCTGCTTGAACTCCGTCGGGGTCAAGTATTGCAGGCTGCTGTGGGGCCTGACCTCGTTGTAGTGCTGGCGCCAGGACTCGATGACGACCTTGGCCTCGCGGCGCGAGCGGAACCATTCGATGGACAGGCACTCATCGCGAAGCTTGCCGTTGAAGCTCTCGTCGGCGCCGTTCTGCCAAGGCTTGCCGGGGTCGTTGAGCACGGTGGCGATGCCGGACTCGGCGATCCATTCCAGTATGGCCAGGCTGACGAACTCCGGCCCGTTGTCCGAGCGCATGAACAGCGGCGCCCCATGCACGCTCACAAGGCGCGACAGCACTTCGATCACGCGCTTGGAGCGGATGGAGCCGGCCACGTCGATGGCCAGACACTCGCGGGTGTACTCGTCGATGACGGTCAGGCACTTGAGTTGCTGGCCCGTGGCCGTGGTGTCGAAGACGAAGTCGTAGGCCCAGACCATGTTGGCCTTGAACGGCGTGTGTACGCGCGGTCGCTTGGAAGCGATGCGCTTGCGCGAGCGCTTCCGGGGCACCAACAGGCCCGCCTGACGCCACAGCCGATGCGTGCGCGACCAACTCAGCTCGAAGCCGCGCCGTCGCAGGAAGATGCGGATGCGGCGGTAGCCATAGCGCGGGTAGCCGCGTCAGCGCTACATGCCGCGCTCGCCGCGGGCCAGGAGGCTTGATCCGAGTACTCAGCCAATTAACGTTCTGCCTGAGATGTCCCAGCTTATGCGATGGACGCTGTTGACCGCGTCATGCCGCGCATCGTCTTCGCCATGGACATAGATGCTGGTCGTCGCAATCGAGGCATGTCCGAGCGTGTCCCTCACGTGCTTGAGGTCGATCTGATTGGACATGCTCGAGCCGGCTGTGTGGCGCAGCCAGTGGGCGGAAGCTGCTTCGAGCTTCGCAGCCTGCGCCTCGCCACGGCCGTCACGGCGCCACTGTTGAGCGGCAAGCGCGAATACCTCTTTCACGATGCTGTGGATGGCGCTGCGCGTAAGCGGCTCCGGCCAGGCGGGCGCAGGATGTCTGGAGCGGCGCCAGGCAACAGGGAAGATCAGCGGCGACGGTTCAGACGCCTGTGGCAAGTCGCTCAACTCCAACGAGCGCCGGTAGCTCATCAGCTCGAACATCAATTCCGCTGTTGCCGGGATCAGGCGCTCCTTGTCGCCTTTGCCGGTAGCCTGCAGCCACCAGCGCTGGTCTCCGTTCTTGGGGGCCGAGCGCATGAAGAAGTCGCCCATCCCGTTGCCTACAACCTCCGAGATGCGCAACCCGCCAAGGAACATCAGGCTGAATAGCCAGCGAGCCCGGGCAAACACCGCGCGCTGACGCGGCGTCTCCTGCGGCAACGCCAGGATGGTCTGGCGGACGGCTTCCCAGAGGTCCCCTTCAAGGAAGCGCACCACACGCGGTGGAGGCGCCTTGCGGCGAGTCCGGCTCAGCGAGAGAGGGTTGCCGGCCAGGTAGCCGGCCTCG
>JACCDS011236686.1_pt1 | contig 10057 bp, 7 predicted proteins | sample 7446441 | NCBI WGS metagenome assembly JACCDS01 (sample SAMN15323445, study PRJNA562643) | freshwater metagenome | isolation source: river surface water | place: USA:Blue River Watershed | collected 2017-08-17 | reverse complement strand
TTGCCTCATGGTTGACGCCTGGAGCCTACACGCGTGGTGAAAGTTTGCGTTTAGCGTTAGAAGCGCTAGGGCCAATATTTGTTAAGTTTGGTCAAGTGCTCTCTACGCGACGCGATTTATTGCCTACTGATATTGCTGATGAATTGGCGAAGTTACAAGATCAAGTGCCGCCATTTTCTGAAGTAAAGGCTATGGCTTTGATTGAGGCTTCACTAGGAAAGAAAATATCAGAAGTATTCAGCTCATTTGATGAGAAGCCGGTGGCCAGTGCCTCAGTTGCCCAAGTACATTTTGCTGTCTTAAGAGGTACAGATAAATATCCAGAGTGGGAAGGCAAACAGGTAGCCGTTAAGGTTTTACGTCCAGGGATACTGCCAATTATTGAGAGTGACTTGGCGTTATTAAGAATGCTTGCTGGTTTAGTAGAAAAACTATGGCGTGACGGCAAGCGCTTAAAGCCAAAAGAAAATGTTGATGAATTTGACACTTATTTGCACGATGAGTTAGACCTGATGCGGGAGGCTGCTAATGCAAGTCAGCTGCGTCGCAATTTTGAAGGTTCTAAAAAACTCATGATCCCTGAAATGTATTGGGATTTATGTGGTCTTAATGTGATGGTCATGGAAAGGATGCATGGCATTCCTATTTCAAGATTAGATGACTTGAAAGCTGCAGGTGTTGATCTTAAAAAGTTGGCATCTGATGGAGTTGAAATATTCTTCACACAAGTCTTCCATGATGGTTTTTTCCATGCAGACATGCATCCTGGAAATATTTTTGTGAGTGTTGCACCAGAATCGTTTGGCAGATACATCGCTTTAGACTTTGGCATTGTTGGCGCGCTATCTGATTCTGACAAAAATTATTTGGCACAGAATTTTTTAGCTTTCTTTAACCGCAATTACAGACGTGTTGCTGAATTACATATTGAATCAGGTTGGGTGCCAAAGGAAACAAGAGTAGAAGAATTAGAGGGTGCAGTTAGAGCGGTCTGCGAGCCTTATTTTGATCGACCTTTGAAAGAAATTTCATTGGGTATCGTTTTGATGAGGTTATTTCAGGCCTCTAGAAGGTTCAATGTTGAAATTCAGCCTCAATTAACTTTATTACAAAAAACTTTATTGAATGTTGAGGGTTTGGGGCGTCAATTAGATCCAGATATGGATTTATGGAAAACAGCCAAGCCAGTTTTGGAGCGTTGGGTTGATCAGCAAATCGGCATTCGAGGTTTTCTAGAGCGCATTAAAGATGAGGCACCACATTGGGCTAAGTTAGTGCCTACTATCCCTAGATTGCTTGCTCAGTGGCTTGATAAAAGCCAAAATCAGGATAAAGATGACACTCAAGAGTTGATGCTAAGACTCCTTTTAGAGCAAAAGCAAACTAGAAAATTAATCTGGGGAAGTATTCTTTTCTTGAGTGGTTTACTAGGCGGGACCTTATTTACGCTCACTTGGCTTAGCTAAGCCCTATAATTTCAAGCTTCATGAAAAAATATTTTATTGCTGGCATGCTGGTTTGGGCTCCTTTGGCCATCACGATTTGGGTGATGACATGGGGCCTATCTGTATTAGATGGTGTCTTTGGCTCGGTAATGAGCGCTTTGATGGCGATATTGCCTTCTGCCCTGAAACCAGCTCTCCAGTCATTCAGAGATTTGCCGGGTGTAGGCATTTTGATTGTTTTGGCAATCATTTTGGCTACTGGCGTTTTTGCAGCGAATTTTGTTGGTCAATGGTGGATTAAGTTGTGGGATCAAATCATTACCCACATTCCTATTGTTAAATCTATTTATTCAAGCGTTAAGCAGGTGTCTGGAACCTTATTTTCAAGTAAGGGAAATGCATTTAGAAAAGCAGTACTTATTCCGTATCCTAGAAATGGGTCTTGGACAATTGCATTTGTAACCGGAACCCCTGCGGATGAAGTTGCTACAAAATTAGGTAGTGAGCATGTCAATGTTTTTTTACCAACAACACCTAACCCTACCTCAGGATTTTTTATGATTGTTCCGCGCGCGGACATCATAGAGTTAGAAATGGGTGTTGAAGAGGCCCTAAAACATATTGTTTCAATGGGCTCAGTTCCCCCTTTAAGTCAATCAGTACCATTAGCAAAGTAGGAAGTTTTATGTCAATGCGTAGCCATCAATGTGGCCAAGTCACAGAAGCCTTAATTGGACAAGAAGTTACATTAGCAGGTTGGGTTAATCGTCGTCGCGATCATGGCGGTGTTATTTTTATTGACTTAAGAGACCGTGATGGTTTTGTGCAAGTTGTTTGCGATCCAGATCGTGCAGACATGTTTGCAATGGCAGAGCAAGTGCGTAATGAATTCTGTGTGCAGATCAAAGGTTTGGTTCGTGCGCGTCCGGCGGGCACAGAAAATAATGACTTAGTTAGTGGCAAAGTGGAATTGTTGTGCCATGAATTAAATATTCTGAATGCATCAATTACTCCGCCGTTTCAGTTGGAAGATGACAATCTCTCAGAGACTACTCGTTTGACCCATCGTGTTTTGGATTTGCGTCGTCCGCAAATGCAAAAGAATTTACGTTTACGTTACAACGTTGCTATTGAAACAAGAAAATATCTTGATCAAGCTGGTTTCATTGATATTGAAACGCCAATGTTGACCAAGAGTACTCCAGAGGGAGCGCGCGATTACTTGGTGCCATCACGTGTACATGATGGTCAGTTCTTTGCATTACCTCAATCACCGCAATTATTTAAACAATTGTTGATGGTTGCTGGTTTTGATCGTTACTATCAAATTACCAAATGCTTCCGCGATGAAGATTTGCGTGCAGACCGTCAGCCTGAATTTACTCAGATTGACTGCGAAACAGCATTCCTAGATGAATATGAAATTAGAGATCTTTTTGAGAATATGGTTCGTCATATTTTCAAAACAGTTATGAATGTTGAGTTAGCTAATCCATTCCCAGTGATGCCTTACTCTGAAGCTATGGCGCGTTTTGGTTCAGATAAACCTGATCTACGTGTGAAGTTAGAGTTCACAGAGTTAACTGATGTCATGAAGGATGTTGATTTCAAGGTTTTCTCTGGGCCTGCTAATCAAGATAATGGTCGTGTTGTTGGTTTGTGTGTGCCAGGTGGTGCTGTGATCAGCCGCAGTGATATTGATGATTACACTCAATTCGTTGGTATCTATGGCGCGAAAGGTTTGGCTTGGATTAAGGTCAATGAGATTGCAAAAGGTCGAGATGGTCTGCAATCCCCAATCGTGAAAAATTTACACGACGCTGCCATTGCTGAAATTTTGAAACGTACAAACGCAAAAGACGGCGACATTATTTTCTTCGGCGCTGATAAAGCAAAAGTGGTGAATGACGCTATTGGGGCATTACGTTTGAAGATTGGTCATTCAGCATGGGCAAAAGAAAGCGGCTTGATGGAGCAAGTTTGGAAGCCAATGTGGGTGGTTGACTTCCCAATGTTTGAATATGACGAAGAGGGTGCGCGTTGGGTTGCATGTCACCATCCATTCACAAGTCCTAAAGATGAGCATTTAAATTACTTAGAAACTGACCCAGGTAAGTGCTTAGCGAAAGCCTACGACATGGTTCTAAATGGTTGGGAAATTGGTGGTGGTTCAGTTCGTATCCACAAAGAATCTGTGCAAAGCCAAGTCTTTAGAGCATTGAAGATTGGTCCTGAGGAAGCTCAGGCTAAATTTGGTTTCTTGTTAGATGCCCTGCAATACGGCGCTCCTCCTCATGGCGGTATCGCTTTTGGTTTGGATCGCATTGTGACGATGATGACTGGTGCAGAATCAATTCGTGATGTGATTGCATTCCCTAAAACTCAGCGTGCACAATGCTTGTTAACTCAAGCGCCAAGCCCTGTAGATGAGAAGCAGTTGCGTGAATTGCATATTCGTCTACGTAACACTCAAATGCCTGCATGAAGATCCCTGTCTCGGTACTAGTCGTGATTTACACGACTAGCAACGAGGTGCTCTTGATTGAAAGAGCAGATCATCATGGCTACTGGCAATCTGTTACTGGCAGCCTGAATCAAATTGATGAGCCATTGCATCAGGCTGCAGCTAGAGAGGTGCTGGAGGAGACTGGCATAGATACTCGATTGTTGTCAGATAAAGCTCTTCAGTCGATGAATCATCATATTCAGTATGAAATTTATCCTGAGTGGCGCTACCGTTATCCTGATGGCGTTACACAAAATACGGAGCATTGGTTTAAGCTTGAATTACCAAGCAAGATGCCAATTAAGCTATCACCAAGGGAGCATATCTCTTACCAATGGCTAGATTTTCAGTCAGCAGCGAAACTATGTTTCTCCCCTAGTAATCAAGAGGCAATACTAAGTCTAAATTCTGATTAGAATTAGCTTATGTCATTGTTGCGAAGAGATCGTTGGCAAAGTATCCAAACTCTTAGATTGCTCGAGGGGGGCAAGGATTATTTCGAGCGAGTTGAAGCTGTTCTGACAGCTGCAAAAAAATCCATTTATTTAGAGGTTTATATTTTTTCTGCGGATTCACAAGCAAAAAAAATAGTTGATATTCTTTGTTTCGCAGCTAGGCAGGGATTAGAAGTTAGAGTGATATTGGATTGGTTGGGTTCAGCCCCATTTCAGTATGAAAATGATTTTTTATCTGCTGGAGTTCAATTCAGTTATTACAACCCAGCATGGTTTGGACCTCTGGGATTTTCTAGAACTCATAGAAAGTTGATTGTGGTAGATGAGGCTATCGCATTTGTTGGTGGCGTCAATATTTGTGATGATTCAAAAGATCTTATAGGTAATAAATTGCCTGGTATGCGATGGGACCTTGCTCTGGAGGTTACCGGAGCGATTGTGGAAAAAGTGCATGCTACCTTTTTAAGGCAATGGCAACGACTTCAGCCTAATGCTTTACACCCAAAAAATATTTTAAAAAGAATTCTTGAGCAAGAGTTGCCTTGGAGTTCGAGTCATTTTCTTGGGTTGCGACATGGGAATAAAGAGGGTTTGGCTTTTATAGCAAGAGATAACCTACATCATCGACGTGATATTGAGCGCGCTTATTTAAAAGCAATTGGTCAGGCTAGAGATGAAATATGGCTGGTGACACCTTACTTCTTACCTGGGCGTCGCCTAAGAAAAGCTTTGATTAATGCAGCAAACCGGAGTGTTTCTGTAAATTTATTGCTGGGAACGGATGAGTTTAAGATTTTAAATTGGGCGGTTCCAAGTCTGTATGGTCAGCTATTGGCGGCAAATATTGTCATATATGAATACCCCAAAGCCTTATTACATACCAAGGCGATGGTTGTAGACAGAAGATGGGCAACACTCGGGTCATCTAATTGCGATCATCTATCCTTCTTGTTGAATCATGAGGCTAATTTAATCATTAGAAATCACCAAGTAATTAAAGAGATTCGCTGGAAAATAGCTGATCAAGCAAGTGACAATGGTATTAAAGTAGAGCCAAATGTTTATGCTCAAAGATCCTATTTTAAAAAAATGTTTAATTGGATGGCATATGTGTTTGTGCGAGCCACAATGAGTTTGTTGACAATCAGTGTTAAAGATAAAGAAATGCCAAAAACTAATTGATTGTGTAGTGATCTATTTATTTTGAAAGAGCGTGAATATGAGGCGTGCCTCGTACGATGAAAATCCAGTTAGAAGTGAAAATAAAAGAGCTAGTGATTGGAAGGTTATAGCTAATTTATTGCCTTATTTATGGGCGTTTAAGTGGCGTGTTAGCCTGGCATTAGCATGTTTGATTGCTGCTAAGGTAGCCAATCTTGGTGTGCCAATTTTGCTTAAAGCCCTCATTGATGCAATGAGTATTCCGTTAGGAGTTGAAGTCGTATTGGTTGTACCAGTGTCCTTGATATTGGCATATGGACTATTGCGACTATCCGCTTCTATATTTACAGAGCTAAGAGAGTTATTGTTTTCTAGGGTCACGGAGAGTGCTGTGCGTACTGTCGCACTTCAAGTATTTGAGCACTTGCATGCTCTATCTTTACGTTTTCATCTATCACGTCAAACTGGTGGCATGACTCGTGACATTGAGCGTGGCACCAGAGGCATTCAGTCACTTATTTCTTACTCGTTGTACAGCATTATTCCAACGATTGTTGAGTTATGTTTGGTGCTTGGTTATTTCGTATGGGCATATAACTATTTATTTGCAGTTATTACACTCATAGCACTAGTTTTGTATGTGATTTACACCATTGTGGTGACTGAGTGGCGTACTCAATATAGAAGGAAAATGAATGAGCTAGATTCAAAGGCGAATCAGAGGGCTATTGATTCTTTAATTAACTTTGAAACTGTTAAATATTTTGGTAACGAGCAATTTGAATCAAAAAGATACGATGAAAATTTACATCGATATCGAGAGGCTGCTATTAAGTCGCAGCGTTCATTGGCCCTATTAAATGCTGGGCAGCAAACAATTATTGCTGTTGGTTTAATCCTGATTCTTTGGTTGGCAACTCAAGGAGTGTCAGATGGTGTTATGACCCTGGGTGATTTGGTGTTGGTCAATGTATTAATGATTCAGCTTTATATACCTCTAAACTTCTTAGGTGTGATTTATCGAGAGATCAAGCAGGCCTTAACAGATATGGATCGCATGTTTAGTTTGTTAGGCACAAATCAAGAAATTGCGGATGATCCAAATGCTAGAGATTTATCAATTTCTAACCAGTCATTGGGGCCTAGAGTTGTATTTGATCGGGTTTCATTTTCTTATGAGCCGGCAAGAGGCATTATTAAAAACATAAGTTTTGAAATTTCTCCGGGTCAGACCACAGCAGTGGTTGGGCATAGCGGTGCAGGTAAGAGCACTTTGGCTAGGTTGCTATTCCGTTTTTATGATGTGACCGACGGTGCCATTTACTTAGATCATCAGAATATAAAAAATGTGACACAAAAAAGTCTGAGGCAGGCAATCGGTATTGTTCCTCAAGACACAGTTTTATTTAATGATACGGTGGCATATAACATCGCTTATGGTCGCCCAGGTGCAACTCAAGAGCAAGTTGAATCTGCTGCACGCTTAGCTCAGATACATGAATTTATTATGTCTTTACCAGATGGTTATAAGACTACTGTAGGTGAGCGTGGACTAAAGTTATCCGGTGGTGAAAAGCAAAGAGTAGCCATTGCTAGGACTTTATTAAAGAATCCGTCGTTATTGATTTTTGATGAGGCAACTTCTGCTCTTGATTCTGAAACAGAAAGAGCCATCCAGAAAGAATTAATTGCATTGGCTCAGAACAGGTCAACACTAATCATTGCTCACAGATTGTCTACGATTATTCATGCCCATCAAATTTTGGTGATGGATGACGGGGGCATCATTGAAAAAGGCACGCACGAAGAGCTGTTAGCTCGCGGTGGTCGCTATGCAGAAATGTGGCGAGTGCAGCAATCTCAAATCGAGCTAATATCCTGATATGGCAATTAAAGATCCAACTTCCTTTTTAAAAGAGGCTTTTGCAGAGGCGCTTAAAGCTGCAGACCCTTTTGTGGTTTTACCTGAGAGTCTACAAAGAGTGTTTCCCGACCCTTTGGAAGGACGTTGTTTGGTTTTGGGGGCGGGCAAGGCTGCAGCTGCTATGGCAGCAGCTTTAGAGTCGCATGCGGCTAAGAATTGGCCAAAAGCGCATCTTGAAGGCCAAGTGATTACTCGGTATGGCCATGCCTTGCCGACAAAAATTATTAGGGTGATAGAGGCCGGTCATCCTGTTCCAGATGAATCTGGCATGACGGCGGCGCAAGAGACTTTGAATTTAGTTAAAACATTACAGCCTGGCGATCATTTGATTGCGCTGATATCAGGTGGTGGCTCTAGTCTGCTGACACTACCTGCTGAAGGCTTAAGTATTGAAGATTTGAGATCAACAACGCAGGCATTATTAAGATCTGGTGCGCCGATTGGTCAAATGAATGTTGTGCGTAAACATTTGTCTGCCATCTTGGGTGGTCACATGGCCAGAGAGGCAGCTGCACGTGGAGCCAAGATAGATGCTTTTTTGATTTCTGATGTCACAGGCGATCATCCATCTAGCATTGCTAGCGGACCTTGCGCTCCAGACGACTCAACATTTGGGGATGCATTACAGATTTTGAAAGATTATGGTTTATTAGATGGGCAGTTACCTTCATCAGTTGTCCAGTATTTGCAGGGTGGCGTCAAGGGTAGTTATCCGGAAACGCCAAAGTCAAATGATCCAATTTTTAAGCAGATCAACAATCATTTAATTGCTACAGCACACGCTTGCCTAGAAGTCGCTGCTAAGTATTGTGAGTCAAAAGGCGTGCAACCTGTTATTTTGGGCGACACGGTGATGGGTGAGGCTAAGGATGTGGCATTGATGCAAGCATCGATTGCTAGAGAAATTTATTTATACGACAAACCATTTAATAGGCCAGTAGCTTTACTGTCTGGCGGTGAGTGTACTGTGACTATTCCACATGGCGTTAAGGGTCGCGGTGGCCGTTGCGCTGAGTTTTTGTTGGCTCTATTTGCAGCTACTGAAGATTTGAAAAAATTGTCAGCATTAGCTGCTGATACTGATGGTATCGATGGCAGTGAGGATAATGCGGGAGCTTGGTTTGTATCTGAGTTTAGGAATGCTCAAAACGATCAGCATCTTTTTGTGAGAGATTGTTTGAGTAAGCACGATAGTTATGGGTTTTTTAAAGAAATGAATGCGTTGCTTCACACTGGTCCTACATTAACTAATGTGAATGATTTTCGAATATTGCTAATTGATAGTGAGAGTTAATTAATGAGTTCTGTAAATACGCTGGAGATTTGTCAGCCTGATGATTGGCATTTACATGTGAGGGATGGTGAGTTTTTGCCTGATTTATTGAGGCATACAGCTAGTCAATTTGGTCGAGCAATCATCATGCCAAACTTGAGGCCACCCGTTACTAATGCGGACATGGCTGTTGCTTATAAAACTCGGATCTTAAATGCTTTGCCATCAGGCTCAAATTTTGAACCATTGATGGTTCTATATTTGACTGATAACACCAGTGTCGATGATGTGAAACGTGCTAAAGAAGTTGGGGTGGTTGGCTTTAAGTTATATCCAGCTGGCGCCACAACAAATAGTGATGCAGGTGTTACAGATATTAAAAAATGCGCAAGTGCTCTAGATGCAATGTCAGATTGCGGTATGCCACTTTTGGTACATGGTGAGGTGACTCATTCTGAAATTGATGTGTTTGATAGAGAAGCTGTTTTTATTGAGCAAGTATTGGAGCCTTTGCGTGCAAGACATCCTGGGTTGAAAGTGGTTTTTGAGCACATAACAACCAAACAGGCGGCTCAGTATGTTGAGTCAGCGGACACCAAAAGGTTTGGTGCGATTGCCGCAACAATTACGCCACAACATATGCTTTACAACCGTAATGCCATATTTACAGGTGGCATAAGACCTCATTACTACTGCCTACCAATTCTAAAGAGGGAAGAGCATCGCCAAGAGTTAGTGCGAGTTGCGATTTCTGGTAACTCTAGATTCTTTTTGGGAACCGATAGCGCTCCTCACTTGAAAGGCACAAAAGAAAATGCATGTGGTTGCGCTGGTTGTTATACGGCTTGGCATGCTATGCCTTTGTACGCAGAAGTGTTTGATGCAGCTAATGCATTAAATCGTTTAGAAGGATTTGCCAGCCAATTTGGCCCGGATTTTTATGGTTTACCAAGAAACACTGCCAAATTAACTTTGCGTCGTGAGGCTCAGCAAATACCTAATGAATTCCCTATGGGTAATGGTACGGTAGTTCCATTACGTGCCGGCGAAACGATTGCTTGGTCAATAGTCGGTTAGACTAGAGGTGCAGAGTCGGTAAGGCAATCGCTGCTTTGGTAACAAAGGAGAGGAAAGTCCGGACTCCATAGGACAGGGTGATGGCTAACGGCCATCCACGGTGACGTGAGGAATAGGGCCACAGAGACGAGCGTATTTAGTTACGGTGAAACGCGGTAACCTCCACTCGGAGCAATCCCAAATAGGCAAGCGTTGAGGCGGTCCGCTGAGCTTGCG